>ENA-UOJP01001930-UOJP01001930.1-human-gut-metagenome-genome-assembly--contig:-C102-NODE-1930-length-20038-cov-207.918130_pt1 | contig 20038 bp, 12 predicted proteins | sample MGYA00242353_ERZ723900 | MGnify/ENA metagenome assembly ERZ723900
TTATTTAATGAGCTAAGTGTGATTTTGCCGCAAAGTAAAAATAGCCAAACATCTTCGTTATGGGATGCATTTGCCTATACATTAGCAATTCTTTACTACGAAAACTTTAAAAATGCTTATCGTTCGGAGCAGGGGTATATTAAAAAAGATGTTCTGATAAAAGATATTCTTTTCTATCTGAATAATAATTATCGCGAAAAAATCACTTTAGAACAGTTATCGAAAAAATTTCGTGCCAGCGTCAGTTATATTTGCCATGAATTTACCAAAGAGTATCGTATTTCCCCAATTAACTATGTTATTCAACGGCGTATGACGGAAGCGAAATGGTTACTCACTAATACTGAATTATCACAGGCAGAGATCTCCTGGCGTGTGGGTTATGAAAATGTCGATCACTTTGCCAAACTGTTTTTGCGCCATGTCGGCTGTTCGCCCAGCGATTACCGCAGGCAATTTAAAAACTGTTTTGCGGAACAAGAAATCCTATCTGAATTTCCTCAACCAGTAAGTCTTGCCGGATAAATCTGGCGGCGCAGTTTGTTAAGAAGCTGCGCCGCCTGCAGATTATTTGTTCTGATAATCTTTCAGGATCTGCCGACCTGCTACGTAAATCATAATTTCGTCTGTACCGCCGCCGATACGTTCACAACGGACATCACGCCAGAAGCGGGAGACGCGCGCCTCATCGGTATAGCCCAGACCGCCCATGATTTGAATCGCATCATCAATGACTTCCATTGCGGTACGTGCGCAGTACAGTTTTGCCAGCGCCGCGCTGGTGCGCAGTGACTGATGCTGATCGGCTTGCCATGCCACTTTCAACACCATGTTGCGCATGTTGTCGATCTTAATCGCCATCAGCGCCAGTTTTTCCTGGATCATCTGGTTATGACCAATGGGCTTACCAAAAGCGATACGCTGGTTGGCATAGCGGGCGGCATCTTCGAATGCGCATTCGGCAAAGCCGGTGCTGCGCGCGGCGTTGATCAGGCGCTCCATCTCAAAGTTGTACATCACATTGAGGAAACCCATTCCTTCTTCGCCCACCATGTCGCTCTCTTCAACTTCCACGTTGTCGAGATAGACTTCGCAGGTGCTGAGCATATGCCAGCCGATTTTATGCAGTGGATTGATTTTAATGCCGGGCTTACTGGAGTCGACCCACCACAGAGTAAAGGCCTTTTTCGGATCTTTCGGTTGCGGATCGCGCGCCAACACCAGCATATATGGGTACTCTTTCGCACCGGTAATAAAGGTTTTCTGTCCGTTGATGTAAACCTTGCCGTTTTTACGCGTGTAAGTGGTGGTGGCACTGTTGTTATCTGAGCCAGCACCTGGTTCCGTCAACGCCAGGGCATAGGCGGGGTCGCCGGTTTCCAGGGTGCTTTCTGCCGTTTTACGTAGCTGCTCTGCAGAACCGAAACGGCGCATACTGTGAATACATTGACCGTTGGTAATCAAAAATGCCGGAGCACCGCATTTTGACACTTCCATCAGCGCCAGCATTTGGGTGACGTAATCCGCAGGGATACCACCAAATTCTTCCGGCACGCCAAGCATTGAAATACCGTTATCCGCCAGTGCCCGCATAAACTCACGCGGGTATGTCCCGTTTTGATCGCAGGTGCGGAAATACTCTTCCGGAAAGTTAGTCGTAATCAGTTCGCGAATACTGGCCAGCAGCAGTTCTTGTTCTTCAGTTAAAGAAAAATCCATCATTATACTCCTGTTAATGAGCCGCTTCAGGCAGGACAAAACCCATCGCCGCATCGATAAATAATCTTTCGTCCATCAGTTTGAGTTCTGGCGAAATCACTGGGGTGAAATCCATTTTGTCGAGAATATCTTTTTGTAAATCGACGCCAGGAGCGATTTCGATTAAATGCAGGCCGTCTTCTTTTAGCGTGAATACTGCGCGCTCAGTGATATAACGAACATCCAGCCCTCGCTCGAGAGCGATTTTTCCGCTGAAAGTAATTTCCGGTAGTTCCCGAATAAATTTCTTCACCCGTCCTTCCTGGACGATATTTAATTTGCCGTCGGTAATTTCTGTTTTTAAACTGCCCGCAGTTAATGTGCCGCAGAAAATGATTTTCTTCGAAGTGGCACTGATATCAATAAATCCACCGGTGCCCATGATTTTACCATTGAATTTATGCACGCCGACGTTACCGTGCTGGTCGACTTCAGCAAAACTCAAATAACAAACATCCAGACCGCCACCGTGATAAAAATCAAACTGGGACGTCATATCCAGAATGGCACGGGTATTCACGTTCGCGCCAAAGGCGATCCCCTGTGAAGTAATTCCGCCAATCGGACCTGTTTCTACCGTTAGAATAAAGTCATCAGCACAACCTTCTTCTCGGGCGACCAGGCCAATGCCGTCAGCAATACCGACGCCGACATTCCCCACCGCGCCTTTACGCATTTCGAATAATGCGCGCCGCGCAACTAATTTACGTTGGTTTAGGGGCAGGCTAAGTTTGGTACTGTCATCAAGGGTGAAGTCACCAGAAATAAAGCGGTTAACCGGTGCACCGCCATACAGTTGGGTTTGATCCGGATCGACCACCACAATATCCACCAGATAACCCGGAATACGGACAGATTTAGGATGCAGCGTGGCTTTCTTAACCATTTTCTGCACCTGCATCATCACAATACCGCCGTTATTGTGCACCGCCTGGGCAATAACCAATGCGTCGAGATACATCACCTCATCTTCAAAAGTGGCGTAGCCTTCGCTGTCGCAGGTGGTAGCGCGAATGAAGGCGATATCTGGCGCTATCGCTTTGTAATAGAGATATTCTTTGTTATCAAACTCGACCAGTTTAATCAGATCTTCTTTAGTGACTTCATTCAGTTTGCCGCCTTGCTGGCGTGGATCGACAAATGTTCCGATGCCAATATCACTAATAATACCAGGCTGGTGGGCTGCGGCGGCGCGTAAGGTTTGTGTAAGTACACCTTGTGGATAGTTATAAGCAATAATTTTATTTTGTTCTGCGAGATCAGAAATACGCGGCGATTGTCCCCAGTGACCGCATAATGCCCATTTCAGCAGACCTTCTTGCGCCAGCGGACTAATACCGCGGTCGGCGCGATCGCCAAGCCCTGTTGGACTAATAATCGATAAATTACGTGGCGTTTGAGTCTGTTTATATTTATCAGCAAGAGCAGTAATTAACGTGGTGGCTTCCAGAATACCGCCGCCAGCGCCTAACACACAAAGTGTTGCTTCGTCGGGAATATAATTCACCGCTTCCTGTGCCGACAGGACCGGCACTCGTCCATTAATACGAGGTGGTTTTACAGGTTTCATTGTTAATTCCTGATTCAGGTGTGATTTTCCCTACGCCAGATGGATAATTAGCGCACAGAGACTCACGAAATATTTTTATTAAATACGGTTGAATATATTTTTTTAGTTCGGCGGGGGAGGATATTCCCGCCGAAATATTATTGCTTATGCCTGATGTAAAATAGTTAATACTGTGCGTAAATCAGTTACCGAGATTTGCCCTGGCGCAGAGGCTTTTTTTACCGCACCAAAAGTTGCCGCCGACCCAAATACTTCACCAGCCAGACGAGAAATTACGCCAGTTTTTGCCATCGACATCGTGATGATTGGACGATCGGCATACTGCTCCTGCATCTCCAGGGTCGCGGCAAGCAACGTCAGCACATCGCTGGTACTTTGCGGCATCAGCGCAATCTTAGGAATATCGGCGTCGAAGGACTGCATTTTGCGCAGACGGGCAATGATTTCTTCGGCTTCCGGCGTTTTATGGAAGTCATGGTTGGACATGACAACTTTCACATCATGCGCGTGGGCGTAGGCGACGGTTTCTTTAACCTGATCATCGCCGGTAAATAACTCCAGATCGATCATATCAACCAGGCCGCTGTCGATGGCTGCACGATTGAGAGCAATATAAGCCTCGGTGGAAATCGCCTGCTCGCCGCCTTCTTTGGCACTGCGGAAGGTAAACAGCAGCGGTTTTTCTGGCATGGTTTCACGGAGAATTTTTGCTGCCGCCATGACAGACTCCACATTGGAGAGGTCGGCATAGTGGTCCACACGCCATTCCAGAATATCAAAGTCCGCTTCACGATAGGCGAGAGCTTCGGATTTCACGCTGGCGATATCTTTCGCCATCAGCGAGACGATGATTTTAGGTGCGCCCGTACCAATGACGAGATCTTTTACAGTTACGGTTTTCATTTTTTACCCTTTCTGCACGCGGTCAGCCTGTCAGGCACCGAACCCCATGACCTGTTTAACATATTCCAGAGGGAAATCTTTGCCAGTCCATAACGTGAACTGTTCAGCCCCTTGCCACAACAACATGCCGTATCCATCAATCGTTTTGCAACCAGCTTGTTGCGCCTGCTGCAATAACTTCGTCATATGCGGGTTATACACGCATTCAGTGACCAGAAGTCCCGGATGTAACAGACTGATATCATTAACCAATGATTCATTCTCAAGGGGTTTCATACCCACTTTGGTGCCATTGGTTAAAATGTCGGCGGAAGCCAGGGCTTCTGCAAAGGCTTGCTGATCGGCGAGATCGGTGACTGTCACGACGCAATCGGTGTTTTCGTTAACCCGCTGCGCGAAGGCGAGAGCTTTATCGAAGAACTCATCCCGACGGTTAAAGAGTTTAATTTCTTTTAAACCTTCAATTGCCCCCTGCGCGCCAATTGCCGTTGAGGCACCACCGGCCCCTAATAGCACCATCGTTTTGCCTTTGATATCAAAACCGCTCTCTTTAATGGCGCGAATATGACCCGTGCCGTCGGTGTTATAGCCACGCAGATAGCCATCATCATTAACGATGGTGTTGATGGCTCCCACCAGTTTGGCCGCTGGCGTTAATTCATCAACATATTCACACGCCAGTTGTTTGTTCGGCATTGATACACCAGTTCCGCGCATTTTTAGAGCTTTTAATCCTTCAATTGCTCCGGGAAAGCTATCGTTATCCACTTCGAAGGCCATATAGGTAAATGGCAATCCCGCTTTTTCTAAGGCTTTATTCTGCATTTCAGGCGATAAACTGTGGCGGATAGGATAAGCCATCAACCCAATCAATTCGTATTTTGCGGTAACATCCATAATTAACTCCTTTAACCTCTATGCTTAATTGTGTTTAACCGGGTGCTAAATTTGCGCTCGCCAAACCGCACATCATTCTCAGGAATAATAAAAACGCGGTAATAGCGGATAAAAACAATAATTGCGGTAATCAGGGCCAGCAGCGCGAAAGTAAAATCGAGAACAATAATATATTGCAGGCCGATGTTCGACAGATAACCGGTAATCAGCGGAATAACAAAGTTAGCCAGTCCACCCATCATCATATAAATACTGGTGACTTTGGCTTTGCTTTTTGGGAAAAACTCTGACATGACCGAAACACCGAGCTGTAAAATGCCGCCAGCTGCTGAGAAACCGATAACAAAGGCGCCGGCATTACACACCAGTGGAGAAGGGTACAGGTAGATAATGGCTGCTGTTATTGTTGCCAGTGCAGAGTTAAATACATTAGCCCAGATGGGCCGGACCATTTTTTTCAGCAGTGCGGCAAAAATAAAGACACAGACCAACGAGCCCATACTGTAATAAGAGATGGTTTTTAATGCCTCAGCTTCTGACATACCAGCAAAAGCCATCGCATATTTGGGCATCCACACCACAATCACATAAAAGGTCGAGAATGCGGCTACACCGAACAGTACTGATGAAACACCTTCCAGCCAGACTAACGGTTTGCTGTTCATTTGCGGTAATTCATTAGTTACGCTGGCGTCCACCAACTGGCTGGGGAATTTGCTTTTCAACAGCATCAGCGTGATCAGTACAAACAGAATACCCGGAATAATCAGCCCATAGCCGTACCAGATGTTATTGAGCAACATATAGCTCACCAGCATTGGGTAGAACATTTGCCCGAATGACACCATCGCTTTAACCAGTATGACCGCCGAACCAGAGGCTTTCGGAAAGCATTCCATGAGCGCGGGGTAGCCACCCGTATCCAGCGCTGAGTTAGCGATACCTACGCACACTGCCAGACAGTAGGCGAGAGTTAAATTCGGGCAAGCAGGAATACCAAAGAAGAATAGCAGATACATTATTACTGCCATTAATATCACCGCCCGACGACCAAACTTATCGGAGATCACACCGAAGAATAAAATACTGATCAATCGCCCCAAACCGATACCGGAAATTAAGTAGGCAATGCCCGCGTTGTCAGTGGAAAACTTTTCCGCCAGAGATGACATATTTTGGGCAAGCGTAATAACACTAATGCCGTGCAGGAAGTAGCTGAAGTAAATACAAAGAACAGCCAGGATAAATGGCGTGCTGAAAGCCTTATTTTGAGACATTTTCACAGCTCCTTGCTGAAAGATAATTTCGTTACCGTACGTATTGTTCTCCGACGGTTTACATAATTACTATACTGAAGATGATTTTCCCTGGGTACATGGCATAAAGTTTATGTTTCCAGGAATATTGCATGTCATAGTTTGTTTTTGATCGCGATTTTCCTTAGTTAGCGCAGAAAGAGTTATTTATCCGTAAGATCTTGCATGACCTGAAAAGAATATTGCATTACCCACCCGGAGCGACATTTTCCTTTAGCGAGTGATGCCGCGTTTTTTTGCGGCTGCGTAAGCCGATAAACAGTGCCAGTAAAAAACCGATGGCAGCGATGGCGGTATCGAACCACATAATATCGGCAATACTTCTTTGGGACAGATGAGCCGTAATCAACGGAATAGTAAAGGTCGCAATACTGCCCGCACTGTAATAGATCCCTGTAGCTTTACCTTTAGCGTAAGGGAAACGTTCAGCCATTAACGTCAGGCCAATTTGCACAACACCTCCAGCAGAGGTAAAACCAATGACAAAAGCAAATATTATCACCACATAAAATGTGGGATGCAGGCAGACGGTAAACAGAGCAATAAATGAGATAAAGGTGTACAGCATCAGTAATGTTGTTGGGCGAACGGTATTACGAATGAGTGGAGCAGTAATAAATACACACAGCAGCGAACCCACGGTGTAGATACTGAGTAATTTGATCGACATGGTGTATGACATGCCAGCGACAAATTGTCCGTATTGTGCCAGCCACTGGCTAACCAGATAAAACGTTGCCATTGAGATATAGCCATATAGGGAATAACTGGCTAAATCGATAATTGAACAGCGATGTTCCGTAGAGCTGGTGGTTTTCTTTATGACAGGTAAGTGACGACCCGGATGGGGTGGGAACGTACAACGGTATAAAAACAGAGCGTTAATAAACATAATGCCTGCGGCAATCATAAAGGACCAACCGAACCACAGTTCAGCCCACACTAACAGGCTGATAATTAGCGGTAATAAAAATTGTCCGCTGGAAACAAATGCTTTAATTAAAATATTGGCTGTCCCAGGTGAGCGTGGAAAAGCTTCCATCAAACTGGGATAAGTGCCTGCATCGAGAAAACTGTTTGCCATTCCCGCCAGAAAGCCAAAAACATAAGCGATAATGATGTTATTGGTGTGCAGGATGCCAAAAAAGAAGGCCATATAGCAGCACATCCCGAGCATGATAAAAGGGCGGCGACCAAAGCGATCGGATAATAATCCTGCAAAAAGCAAGACACTTAATCGACCAATGCCCAGCGATGAGATAACTATCGAGACACCCGCGGCATTAGTCTGCCAAAGTGTCTCCAGCGAGGCCATATTCAGGCTCATCAAAATGACGCCCATACCATGCACCAGGTAATTAAAATACAACCCAAGTGCGGTAGGGTAATAGGGATTTTTCATAGGTTCTACTTAGCAAAGGTGCTTTAAAAAGTGTAGCGATGTTGTGTCAGTATCCGTTCATTATTGTTGTAACAACGACAATTCCTTTTTGTGGAGAAATTAACAAAGCCGCTCCAGATCGTGTGCATATAATTCAGCGGCTACCGATTGATAGATCTTCCAGTCAATAAAATTGCCATCAGGGTAGACTTGTTGAAACGCGGTTAAGTCGGGGAAAAAACGCATGGTGTTGTTGCCGATGCGGTTATTTATTTTCTCTATGATCGCATGAAGATGTTTTTTTCTTTGCTGACGCATAGCCAACAGTTGCTCGACTACACAATCAGGAATGGCACACTTGCCATTTTCCCATTGACGCCAGCTTTCACTGTCACCGGTCTGGGCAATCCAGGTCGCGCATTCATCAATAGTCATGGCAAAAATATGGCGAAGTGCCTGGAGTTCATAAGCGTTCATCGTGTAATGGCTGCATGAAATAAACAATAAAATATAAATAACATTATCAGCCTGCTGACGGCTTGAAGAGAGTCACAGTATCTTGTGCAACATTATTGGAAAGAGTGAGGGGCGAGGTAGCGATGCGGAAAAATGTTAAAAAAAAGCCCATCGTGGGAGATGGGCAAAGACTACACACAGCAATTCGTTGTTTCACTCAGGGGATTTCCATGCTTATAAATCAATATGTTGATTTATAACCGTGAGCTAATAGTAGGCATACGGACTTTTTGCGTCGATCAGATTCGTCTCATTAGTTTAAAAACTGTAAAGAATTTGCGACAGGTACTACCAGCTGAATGGCGGTAAGCAGGAAAATATGGGGAAGAGCAAGCAAATATCAATTAGCGGTGGTTAACAATCAGGCGGCAGAGCCGCCTGATGAGAAATTACTTATTCGGTTTCTCGATTTCGCCAAGTTCTTCGAGAATTTCTTCCGGTTGGTCCGTCGGCGGCGGGACTTCTTCCACCCACGCGGCAAACAGACGCCAGGAAACGGCTAACAGAACCGGACCAATAAACAGACCGATCATCCCGAAAGCAATCAAACCACCAATAACGCCAGAGAGGATCAGGATCAGCGGTAAATCGGCACCCATGCGAATTAACATTGGGCGGATGACGTTATCCAGCGTGCCAACCACACCGCTCCACACTAACAATACCGTTCCCCAGGTGGTATCGCCGGTCCAGTAGAGCCAGATAATCGCCGGAATCAGTACCGGCAACGGGCCAAGCTGGACAAGGCAGGAGAGGATCATTAACACCGTTAGCAAAGTTGCATAAGGTACGCCGGAAACGGCGAGGCCGATACCGCCAAGCACTGCCTGTACTAACGCCGTCACCACCACACCCAGCGCCACCGCGCGGATAGCCTGTGCCGCCAGCAGTACGGCGGCATCTCCGCGAACGCCTGCCAGACGGGTCGCAAAATGGCGAATGCCTTGTGCCACCTGTTCACCGCGCCAGTACAGCAGGGCACTGAAGAGAAGCATCAGCGCACAATGCACCATAAAGCGCCCGATATGCGCCGCCTGCCCAACGAACCAGGTGGTGGTGGTGCCAATATAAGGGCGGACTTTCGCCATGATCGCCGTCCCCCCCATATCCAGCAAGTTGTGCCAGCCTGCATACAGCTTCGCGCCAATCACCGGAATGGTATTAAGCCACGCCAGATCGGGTAACGTCATGTCACCGCTGGAAATGGCTTTAATTAGCGGGCCGCTGCCGTCGACGATACTGTTAACCAGCAAAGCAATAGGGATGATAAACACCATCACTAATAACAGCGTCATCACCAGAACGGCGAGAGAGCGGCGGCCAAACATGATCTTTTGCAAACGTAACAATACCGGCCAGGTGGCGATAACCACCGTACCGGCCCATGCAAAGCCGAGAATAAAGGGTTGAACAATCCACAGACATGCCACAATCATGATGGCTAAAAACAGCACCGAAAGCAGAATTTGTGCGACATCCCTGGGCTGACGAACATTTACCATAACTACTTTTCACCTTTTTTGTGCGTCAAATCGTCGACGCGACGTGAACACGCGAAACTCACCTGCATAATGATGAGCAATTTCAGCGGTTTTTAACAGGCCGATTCTGCCCTTAATTCTGATGGGCGTGTTAGAAAAAAATGTGGTACAACAACTCAGGCAACACGCAAACGATTTACTCGTCGTATTTCAAGTTGCATGTGCTGCGGCTACGTTCGTTCACCCCAGTCACTTACTATTGTAAGCTCCTGGAGTTCACTCGCTTGCCGCCTTCCTGCAACACGAAATCCATAGAGTAAACAAACATCACCTTTCAGTGCGCTATTGCAGCAGCCTGAAAGAATAGTGTATCGACCTACATCACAGACCGCAGGAAAGGGTCAATATAATGATTCCACAGATTTCCCAGGCACCCGGCGTCGTTCAACTGGTGCTTAATTTTTTGCAAGAGCTGGAGCAACAAGGTTTTACCGGCGATACGGCGACAAGTTATGCCGATCGTCTGACAATGTCGACCGACAACAGTATTTACCAACTTCTCCCCGATGCGGTGGTATTTCCGCGTTCAACCGCAGATGTGGCGCTGATCGCCCGTCTTGCCGCGCAGGAACGCTATTCATCGCTGATCTTTACCCCCCGCGGCGGCGGCACCGGCACTAACGGTCAGGCGCTCAACCAGGGGATTATTGTTGATATGTCCCGCCATATGAACCGCATCATCGAAATTAACCCTGAAGAGGGCTGGGTGCGCGTTGAGGCCGGGGTGATTAAAGACCAACTCAATCAGTACCTGAAACCCTTTGGCTACTTTTTTGCGCCAGAACTTTCGACCAGCAACCGGGCAACGCTCGGCGGGATGATCAATACCGATGCATCCGGTCAGGGATCGCTGGTCTATGGCAAAACGTCAGATCACGTACTTGGCGTACGCGCGGTGTTGTTGGGGGGCGATATTCTCGATACGCAACCTTTACCCGTCGAGCTGGCGGAAACGCTGGGTAAATCCAATACCACAATCGGGCGAATTTATAACACGGTTTATCAACGTTGCCGTCAGCAACGCCAGTTAATCATCGACAACTTCCCCAAGCTTAACCGCTTTCTTACCGGTTACGATCTGCGTCATGTCTTTAACGATGAGATGACCGAGTTCGACCTGACGCGCATTCTGACGGGTTCAGAAGGGACGCTGGCCTTTATTACCGAAGCGCGACTGGATATTACGCGCTTGCCTAAAGTACGCCGTCTGGTGAACGTCAAATATGACTCTTTTGACTCCGCGCTGCGTAACGCGCCGTTTATGGTTGAGGCGCGTGCGCTTTCGGTAGAGACGGTGGACTCAAAAGTGCTGAATCTGGCGCGGGAAGATATTGTCTGGCATTCCGTCAGCGAGTTGATTACCGATGTGCCTGACAAAGAGATGCTCGGGCTGAACATTGTGGAATTTGCTGGTGATGATGAGGCGCTGATTGACGAGCGGGTAAATGCACTCTGTGTGCGGTTGGATGAGCTGATCGCCAGTCATCAAGCAGGTGTCATCGGCTGGCAGATGTGCCGTGAGCTGGCGGGGGTTGAACGTATCTATGCAATGCGCAAAAAAGCCGTTGGTCTGCTTGGCAATGCCAAAGGTGCCGCTAAGCCAATTCCGTTTGCTGAGGATACCTGCGTACCGCCGGAACATCTGGCCGATTATATTGCTGAATTTCGCGCGCTGCTCGACAGCCACGGCTTAAGCTACGGTATGTTCGGTCACGTCGACGCAGGTGTCTTGCACGTCCGTCCGGCGCTGGATATGTGCGATCCGCAACAAGAGATTTTGATGAAGCAAATCTCTGATGACGTGGTGGCGCTGACTGCGAAATATGGTGGTTTGTTGTGGGGCGAGCACGGCAAAGGTTTTCGCGCTGAATACAGCCCGGCGTTTTTCGGTGAGGAACTTTTTGCAGAACTGCGCAAAGTGAAAGCGGCATTTGACCCGCATAACCGACTCAACCCAGGGAAGATTTGCCCGCCAGAAGGTCTCGATGCGCCGATGATGAAAGTGGACGCGGTGAAGCGCGGTACATTCGATCGACAGATCCCCATTGCGGTACGCCAGCAGTGGCGTGGTGCAATGGAGTGTAACGGCAACGGTTTATGCTTCAACTTTGATGCTCGTAGTCCGATGTGTCCGTCGATGAAGATCACCCAGAACCGGATTCATTCACCGAAAGGGCGCGCAACGCTGGTGCGTGAATGGCTGCGTTTGTTGGCGGATCGCGGCGTTGATCCACTCAAACTGGAACAAGAACTGCCTGAATCCGGCGTCAGTTTGCGGACGTTAATTGCCCGCACGCGCAATAGCTGGCATGCGAATAAAGGCGAATATGACTTCTCACACGAAGTCAAAGAGGCGATGTCGGGCTGTCTGGCCTGTAAAGCGTGTTCGACCCAGTGCCCCATCAAAATTGATGTGCCGGAGTTTCGCTCTCGTTTTCTGCAGCTCTATCACACCCGTTATTTACGTCCGCTGCGCGACCACCTCGTCGCTACGGTCGAGAGCTACGCGCCGCTGATGGCACGTGCGCCGAAAACCTTTAACTTCTTCATTAACCAGCCGCTGGTGCGCAAACTCTCGGAAAAACATATCGGCATGGTTGATTTGCCGCTGCTGTCGGTCCCCTCGCTACAACAACAAATGGTGGGGCATCGCTCGGCAAACATGACGCTGGAACAGCTTGAAGCTCTCAATGCAGAGCAGAAAGCGCGCACGGTGTTGGTGGTGCAGGACCCCTTTACCAGCTATTACGATGCGCAAGTGGTGGCGGATTTTGTCCGTCTGGTCGAAAAATTAGGTTTCCAGCCTGTGTTACTGCCATTTTCACCAAATGGCAAAGCCCAGCATATCAAAGGCTTTCTTAATCGTTTTGCGAAGACGGCGAAAAAGACGGCGGATTTCCTCAACCGTATGGCGAAGCTGGGTATGCCAATGGTAGGCGTCGACCCGGCGCTGGTACTTTGTTATCGCGATGAATATAAACTGGCTCTGGGCGAGGAGCGTGGCGAGTTTAACGTCTTACTGGCGAATGAATGGCTGGCAAGCGCACTTGAGTCACAGCCAGTGGCTACAGTCAGCGGTGAATCATGGTATTTCTTTGGTCACTGTACCGAAGTTACCGCCTTGCCGGGTGCGCCAGCACAATGGGCCGCGATATTTGCCCGTTTTGGCGCGAAACTGGAAAATGTCAGCGTGGGTTGCTGCGGCATGGCAGGGACTTACGGACATGAAGCGAAAAACCATGAAAATTCGCTCGGGATCTATGAGTTATCCTGGCATCAGGCTATGCAGCGACTGCCGCGTAACCGCTGTCTGGCGACCGGATATTCCTGCCGTAGCCAGGTAAAACGGGTTGAAGGCACGGGGGTACGCCATCCTGTGCAGGCTTTACTGGAGATTATTAAATGATATGGAAACGGAAAATCACCCTGGAAGCACTGAATGCTATGGGTGAAGGAAACATGGTGGGGTTCCTGGATATTCGCTTTGAACATATTGGTGATGACACCCTTGAAGCGACAATGCCAGTAGACTCGCGGACAAAGCAGCCTTTCGGGTTGCTGCATGGAGGAGCATCCGTGGTACTGGCCGAAAGTATCGGTTCCGTTGCCGGTTATTTATGTACCGAAGGTGAGCAAAAGGTGGTTGGTCTGGAAATCAATGCTAACCACGTCCGCTCGGCACGAGAAGGGCGGGTGCGCGGCGTATGCAAACCGTTGCATCTCGGTTCGCGTCACCAGGTCTGGCAGATTGAAATCTTCGATGAGAAAGGGCGTTTGTGCTGTTCGTCACGATTGACGACCGCCATTTTGTGACGTTGTCACCAGAAAAGTGTGACGCATATTGCTTTTGGTCATTATCTGCACAGTAAACGGTGGTATACTGTGCAGGTCTTGTCTAAAAGCGAGGATGCTATGTCTACTCAACTTGATCCCACCCAGCTGGCCATTGAATTTTTACGCCGTGACCAGAGCAATCTTTCACCTGCCCAATATCTCAAACGTCTGAAACAACTAGAACTTGAATTTGCTGACCTGCTTACTCTCTCTTCTGCTGAATTAAAAGAAGAAATCTACTTTGCCTGGCGTCTGGGCGTGCATTGATCCTGACTTAATGCCGCAAGTTCGCCAAATCGACCTGGATTAACCTCCGTCCAGGTTCGATGACCTTCTTAATACTGCTTATCTACCGCCTGATATTGTTCAAAAATAATACTAATCGCAGTTTGTGTTAAAACGGCGGGTTAGCTTTATGAGATTATTCTTATCGCCCCTTCAAGAGCTAAGCCACTGAGAGTGCCGGAGATAAGCGCCGGATGGGGTAGAAACCCTTAAGCCTGTGTCGCACTGACTTAAGGGTTTTCTTATTTCTGAACGCTGCACTTTTTTACCTATCTCTTAAATAGTCATTTTCAATACAACTTTTTCTTTTTCATCACAGCCTTAATGCTCCTTAGATAATAATCATTATCTAACAATGAGATACCTAATTCTTAGCGTGCCTGTTAACCCACAAATCAGGGTCTATGCTTATTAAAAGCAGGTAAAAAGCATGTTTTACGCTAAAGCCCCTGCGTTTGCTGGGTTGAACTGATAATCATTATCACTAACATGCTGTTATACGCTGAAAGCGATGAAGTGAGGTAAATCGATGGACATGCATTCAGGAACCTTTAATCCACAGGATTTCGCCTGGCAAGGCTTAACGCTGACACCCGCAGCGGCGATACACATCCGCGAGCTGGTGGCAAAGCAGCCAGGTATGGTCGGCGTGCGCTTAGGTGTGAAGCAAACGGGCTGCGCGGGCTTTGGCTATGTGCTCGACAGTGTTAGCGAGCCGGACAAAGACGATCTGCTGTTTGAACACGACGGCGCGAAGCTGTTTGTCCCGCTGCAAGCGATGCCTTTTATTGATGGCACGGAAGTCGATTTCGTTCGTGAAGGACTTAATCAGATATTCAAATTTCACAACCCTAAAGCCCAGAATGAATGTGGCTGTGGCGAAAGCTTTGGGGTATAGGCGGTACTATGTCTCGTAATACTGAAGCAACTGACGATGTCAAAACCTGGACCGGCGGCCCGCTGAATTATAAAGAAGGATTCTTCACCCAGTTAGCCACCGATGAGCTGGCAAAGGGGATAAACGAAGAGGTGGTGCGCGCAATTTCGGCGAAGCGTAATGAGCCGGAGTGGATGCTGGAGTTTCGTCTCAACGCCTATCACGCATGGCTGGAGATGGAAGAACCGCACTGGTTGAAAGCGCACTACGACAAGCTGAATTATCAGGATTACAGCTACTACTCAGCACCATCGTGCGGTAATTGTGACGACACTTGCGCGTCTGAACCTGGCGCGGTGCAGCAAACTGGCGCGAACGCCTTTTTAAGTAAAGAGGTGGAGGCGGCGTTTGAGCAGTTGGGCGTTCCCGTGCGGGAAGGCAAAGAGGTGGCGGTGGATGCCATTTTCGACTCAGTTTCGGTTGCCACTACTTATCGCGAAAAACTGGCGGAGCAGGGAATTATTTTCTGTTCCTTTGGTGAGGCGATCCACGATCACCCGGAACTGGTGCGTAAATATCTCGGCACCGTGGTGCCGGGGAATGACAACTTCTTTGCCGCGCTTAATGCGGCGGTAGCCTCTGACGGTACGTTTATTTATGTGCCTAAAGGCGTGCGCTGCCCGATGGAACTTTCCACCTATTTTCGCATTAACGCAGAAAAAACCGGGCAGTTTGAGCGCACCATTCTGGTGGCCGACGAAGACAGCTACGTTAGCTACATTGAAGGCTGTTCCGCTCCGGTGCGTGACAGCTATCAGTTACACGCGGCGGTGGTGGAAGTCATCATCCATAAAAACGCCGAGGTGAAATATTCCACGGTACAAAACTGGTTCCCTGGCGATAACAACACCGGCGGTATTCTCAACTTCGTCACCAAGCGTGCTTTGTGCGAAGGCGAAAACAGCAAAATGTCATGGACGCAATCAGAAACCGGGTCAGCGATTACGTGGAAATATCCCAGCTGCATTTTGCGCGGCGATAACTCCATTGGTGAGTTTTACTCAGTGGCGCTGACCAGCGGTCATCAACAAGCGGATACCGGCACCAAGATGATCCACATCGGTAAAAACACCAAATCGACCATTATCTCGAAAGGGATCTCTGCCGGACATAGTCAGAACAGTTATCGCGGCTTAGTGAAAATCATGCCGACGGCAACCAATGCGCGCAATTTCACTCAGTGCGACTCAATGCTGATTGGCGCTAATTGTGGGGCGCATACCTTCCCGTATGTCGAATGTCGCAATAACAGCGCTCAGCTGGAGCACGAGGCAACGACATCACGTATTGGTGAAGATCAACTGTTTTACTGCCTGCAACGCGGGATCAGCGAAGAAGACGCCATCTCGATGATTGTTAACGGTTTCTGCAAAGACGTGTTCTCAGAACTGCCGCTGGAATTTGCCGTTGAAGCACAAAAACTCCTCGCCATCAGTCTTGAACACAGCGTCGGATAAGGAATAAACATGTTAAGTATTAAAGATTTACACGTCAGCGTGGAAGATAAAGCTATCCTGCGTGGATTAAGCCTCGATGTTCGTCCCGGCGAAGTTCACGCCATTATGGGGCCAAACGGTTCGGGCAAAAGTACCTTATCGGCAACGCTTGCCGGGCGAGAAGATTATGAAGTGACGGGCGGAGCGGTTGAGTTTAAAGGCAAAGATTTGCTTGCGCTGTCGCCGGAAGATCGTGCAGGTGAAGGTATCTTTATGGCCTTCCAGTATCCGGTAGAAATTCCCGGCGTCAGTAACCAGTTTTTCCTGCAAACGGCACTTAATGCGGTGCGCAGCTATCGCGGGCAGGAAACGCTCGACCGCTTTGATTTTCAGGATTTGATGGAAGAGAAAATCGCGCTGTTGAAGATGCCGGAAGATTTATTGACCCGTTCGGTAAACGTTGGTTTTTCCGGCGGCGAGAAAAAGCGCAACGATATTTTGCAAATGGCGGTGCTGGAACCGGAGTTATGCATTCTTGATGAGTCAGACTCCGGGCTGGATATTGACGCATTAAAAGTGGTTGCCGATGGCGTGAACTCGCTGCGTGACGGCAAGCGTTCATTCATCATTGTTACGCACTATCAACGCATTCTCGACTACATCAAGCCTGATTACGTCCATGTGCTGTATCAGGGACGAATTGTGAAATCCGGCGATTTCACGTTGGTCAAACAACTGGAGGAGCAGGGTTATGGCTGGCTTACCGAACAGCAGTAACGCACTGCAACAGTGGCATCATTTGTTTGAAGCTGAAGGGGCGAAACGCTCCCCGCAAGCACAGCAGCATTTACAACAATTGCTGCGTACCGGACTGCCGACACGTAAACATGAAAACTGGAAATATACGCCGCTGGAAGGGCTGACCAATAGCCAGTTTGTCAGCATTGCGGGAGAGATATCCCCACAGCAGCGAGATGCCTTAGCGTTAACGTTAGACGCTGTGCGGCTGGTATTTGTCGATGGACGTTACGTGTCAGCACTGAGCGATGCGACTGAAGGCAGCGGGTATGAAGTGAGCATTAACGACGACCGTCAGGGGGTACCCGACGCTATTCAGGCGGAAGTGTTTCTGCATTTGACGGAAAGCCTGGCACAAAGCGTGACGCATATCGCCGTGAAGCGCGGTCAACGGCCGGCAAAGCCATTGCTGTTAATGCATATCACCCAGGGCGTGGCAGGTGAAGAGGTGAATACTGCCCATTACCGGCATCATCTGGATCTGGCGGAAGGTGCCGAAGCAACGGTGATCGAACATTTTGTCAGCCTTAATGATGCTCGTCACTTCACCGGCGCACGGTTCACTATCAATGTCGCAGCGAACGCCCACTTGCAGCATATCAAGCTGGCGTTTGAAAACCCGGTCAGTCACCACTTTGCCCATAACGATTTGTTGCTGGCTGACGATGCCACCGCATTTAGCCATAGTTTCCTGCTGGGTGGCGCAGTGTTACGACACAACACCAGTACGCAACTCAATGGCGAAAACAGCACGCTGCGGATCAATAGCCTGGCGATGCCGGTGAAAAACGAGGTGTGTGATACCCGCACCTGGCTGGAACACAATAAAGGTTTTTGTAACAGCCGACAGTTGCACAAAACTATCGTCAGCGACAAAGGCCGCGCGGTATTTAACGGTTTGATCAACGTCGCGCAGCACGCCATCAAAACGGATGGTCAGATGACCAACAATAATCTGCTGATGGGCAAACTGGCGGAAGTGGATACGAAACCGCAGCTGGAAATCTATGCAGATGATGTGAAATGCAGCCACGGCGCGACGGTGGGGCGTATTGATGATGAACAGATGTTCTATCTGCGCTCGCGCGGGATCAATCAGCAGGATGCCCAGCAGATGATCATTTACGCCTTTGCTGCTGAACTGACGGAAGCACTGCGTGATGAGGGGCTTAAACAGCAGGTGCTGGCCCGAATCGGTCAACGACTGCCAGGAGGTGTAAGATGACTTTTTCCGTCGACAAAGTGCGGGCCGACTTTCCGGTGCTTTCTCGTGAGGTAAACGGTTTGCCGCTGGCTTATCTCGACAGCGCCGCCAGTGCGCAGAAACCGGGCCAGGTGATTGACGCCGAGGCCGAGTTTTATCGTCACGGCTACGCGGCGGTGCATCGCGGTATTCATACCTTAAGCGCCCAGGCGACCGAGAAAATGGAGAACGTACGCAAGCAGGCATCGTTGTTTATCAACGCCCGTTCGGCGGAAGAGCTGGTGTTCGTCCGCGGCACGACGGAAGGGATCAATCTGGTCGCCAATAGCTGGGGCAACAGCAATGTGCGGGCGGGCGATAACATCATCATCAGTCAGATGGAGCACCACGCTAACATTGTTCCCTGGCAGATGCTTTGCGCACGCGTTGGCGCAGAGCTGCGTGTGATCCCGCTCAATCCCGACGGTACGTTGCAACTGGAGACGCTGCCTACGCTGTTTGATGAGAAAACTCGCCTGCTGGCAATTACTCATGTCTCCAACGTGCTTGGCACAGAAAATCCACTGGCGGAAATGATCACGCTTGCGCACCAGCATGGCGCAAAAGTGCTGGTGGATGGCGCTCAGGCGGTGATGCATCATCTGGTGGATGTTCAGGCGCTGGATTGCGACTTTTACGTGTTCTCCGGGCATAAACTGTATGGCCCCACCGGAATTGGCATTCTTTATGTCAAAGAAGCCTTGTTGCAGGAGATGCCGCCGTGGGAAGGGGGCGGTTCTATGATCGCCACCGTCAGCCTGAGTGAAGGCACTACCTGGACCAAAGCACCATGGCGGTTTGAAGCCGGTACACCCAATACCGGGGGCATCATTGGTCTTGGCGCGGCGCTGGAGTATGTTTCGGCGCTGGGGCTTAATAACATAGCCGAGTATGAACAGAATCTGATGCATTATGCGCTATCACAGCTGGAATCTGTACCGGATCTCACTCTCTATGGCCCACAAAACAGGCTTGGCGTTATTGCTTTTAATCTCGGTAAACACCACGCCTATGATGTTGGCAGTTTTCTCGATAATTACGGCATTGCTGTGCGTACCGGACATCACTGCGCAATGCCATTGATGGCCTATTACAACGTCCCTGCGATGTGTCGGGCGTCGCTGGCCATGTATAACACCCATGAAGAAGTGGATCGTCTGGTGACCGGCCTGCAACGTATTCACCGTTTGCTGGGATAACAGGGAGGCACTATGGCTTTATTGCCGGATAAAGAAAAGTTGCTGCGTAATTTTTTACGCTGCGCCAACTGGGAAGAGAAATATCTCTACATTATTGAGCTGGGCCAGCGTCTGCCAGAATTACGCGACGAAGACAGAAGTCCACAAAATAGCATTCAGGGCTGTCAGAGTCAGGTGTGGATTGTCATGCGCCAGAATGCCCAGGGAATTATTGAATTACAGGGCGACAGCGATGCGGCGATTGTGAAAGGGCTTATTGCGGTCGTCTTTATTCTCTACGATCAGATGACGCCGCAGGATATTGTCAATTTCGATGTGCGTCCGTGGTTTGAAAAAATGGCGCTCACCCAACATCTCACCCCATCTCGTTCACAAGGTCTGGAAGCGATGATTCGCGCAATTCGCGCCAAAGCCGCTGCACTTA
>ENA-UOJP01001948-UOJP01001948.1-human-gut-metagenome-genome-assembly--contig:-C102-NODE-1948-length-19870-cov-234.514560_pt1 | contig 19870 bp, 17 predicted proteins | sample MGYA00242353_ERZ723900 | MGnify/ENA metagenome assembly ERZ723900
CCGATGGAGGTGGCGATGGAGTCGGCGAACAGGGCCTTGTCCATCTTGGAGGAGAAGCCGGAACCGTTCTCAAGAGCCTTCTCGTCCTCGGCGGAGAAGATGCCGGTACGACGGCCGGTGCCGATGAAGGTGCCGATGGTGTCGAAGGTGTCGGACATGGAGAACGCGAAGATGGTCAGCAGGATGATCGGCAGCTTCGACACGTCGGAGAACAGCGCCGGGAAGCCATCCTTGGTGAAGATCACGCCGAAGGTCTGCGGCAGCTGGGCGAAGGTGTCGGCGATGGACACGGAGTTGGCCATGGTGGTCTGGCCCATCGGAATGCCGACGACCGCGGTGACGGCGATGGCGATCAGCATGCCGCCGCGTACCTTGAGCACGGTGAGCACGATGGCCAGCACCAGGCCGATGATGAACAGCCAGATGGTCGGATTGTTCATGACGGCAAGGCCCGGGGTGGCCTGCACGGTGTCGCCGCTCTTGGCCGCGGACTTGGTGGTGAAGGTGAAGAAACCGACGTTGAGGAAGCCGACGTAGGCCACGAACAGGCCGATGCCGCCGCCGATGGCGTTCTGCAGCACTTCCGGAATGGCTTGGATGATCATCTTACGAATCTTGGTGACGGTGATGATGATGTTGATCAAACCGCACAGGAACACCATGCACAGGGTTTCCTGCCACTTGAAGCCGAGGCCGAAGCACACGGTGTAGGTGAAGAACGCGTTGAGGCCCATGCCGGCGGCCTGCGCATACGGAACGTTGGCGAACAGGCCCATCACGAGCGTGCCGATGATGGCCGCGATGATGGTGGCGAGGAACACGCCGCCCCACGGCATACCGGTCGAAGACAGGATCTGCGGGTTGACGATGATGATGTAGGACATGGCGAAGAACGTGGTCAGGCCGGCCATGATCTCCGTGGAGACGGTGGTGCCGTTCTCCTTGAGATGGAAGAATTTCTCCATTTTCTCTTTTCTCATCTTTCTTGGGTTGGTAGGCGCGTGCCATATGGTGGCGTGCGCCGGCGAGAATCGCGACTCGCCTGGGACATGCGTCCCTGAACAAAGCAAACGTAGCACCTATGTAAGTCATGGAAATTTCGTGCGATTGGTAAGGGGTTGCTTTTGCGGCGGCGCGACACGCCGGTCTGGATTAGTCCAAACGGGTCAGTAAATTACCCACTTGTAAACCACAGACCGTTGGTTGGAGCGTGCAAGCGCTCACGAAGTTTGGTTCGCCAAGCCAGCGCAGGTTGAAGAACATACGCCCACCAAGGGCTTTCCGCTTAGCGGTCGAATGTTGCTCTGCCTGCGTGCAGGGCTTTTTTATTGCCCTGCGAGGTGTTCCGAATCTCACAGTCAACGGTTGACTAAGGAAGGAACGCCATGAAGAGGCCCGAAAAGGAAGCGGTGGTCGCTCAGCTTACGGACAAGTTCCGTAACGCCGACGCTATCTACCTGACCGAGTACCGCGGGCTTACCGTTCCGCAGATCTCTGAACTGCGCGAAAAGCTAGGCCGCGATACTTCCTACACTGTGGCAAAGAACACGCTCGTTCGCATTGCAGCCAAGGAAGCTGGCATCGAAGGTCTTGATGAACTTCTCGCCGGCCCGACCGCTGTGACCTTCGTGAAGGGTGACTTCATCGAAGCTGCGAAGACCCTGCGTGACTTCGCCAAGACCAACAAGGCACTGATCATCAAGGGCGGCTTCGCTGATGGCACCGTCTACGATGCTGAAGGCGCCAAGAAGCTGGCAGACCTCAAGTCTCGCCCGCAGCTGCTCGCCGAGTTCGCCGGCGACATCAAGGCTACGATGTCCAAGGCCGCGTACCTGTTCAACGCTCTGCCGACCAAGGCCGTGCGTACGATCGATGCGCTGCGCGAGAAGCAGGAAAAGGCTGCCTGATTTCGCTGCGGCTCGCCGCATGAATGAAGCAACCACAAAAAAGAAAAACAATTGTTTTAGGTGACGGCCACCTCTTCAATTCAGTCCGTCGCCAAGAATGAAAGGAAGCCATTATGGCTAAGTACACCAACGATGAGCTGCTCGAAGCTTTCGGTGAGATGACCCTGGTTGAGCTCTCCGAGTTCGTCAAGGCCTTCGAAGAGAAGTTCGACGTCGAGGCTGCTGCCCCGGTCGCCGCTGTTGCCGCCGCTCCGGCTGCTGGCGCTGCTGCTGAGGAAGAGAAGGACGAGTTCGACGTCATCCTCTCCGCCGTTGGCGACAAGAAGATCCAGGTCATCAAGGCCGTCCGCGCTATCACCAACCTGGGCCTGGCTGAGGCCAAGGCTCTCGTCGACGGCGCTCCGAAGGCTGTCCTGGAGAAGGCCAAGAAGGAAGACGCCGAGAAGGCCAAGTCCCAGCTCGAAGAAGCCGGCGCCACCGTCGAGCTCAAGTGATTCGCGCGGCTTCAAGCCGCAATCACCAAGCTGTAATGGAAACCCCGTTTGCCGTAAGGCAGCGGGGTTTTCCGCATATGGAGCATGACTCAGGCATGTTCTAAAATGGGGGAATTAGGCGAAAGTTGTCAATTTATCGGTTCGGAATCCTTACTTTCGCGATGAATCATGACACAATGGCAGATAGTGTAGTGCGAAAGGAAGGCCGACAACGGTGAGCGAGGATCGACGAATGACGCGGCAGTGGACCGTCAAAGTTGACGGAAACAACGTGAAAACGCTTCATGACGGCGAAAGCGTGGAAATCGGGCGCAAACCGTTGCGCCCGCTGTCGGATGACGGGTTCGCTCGTCTCGACATCATGGATCCGGGCAAGTCCATGTCGAAAAGACATGCGGTCCTCTCCGTCGACAAGCAGGGCAATTGCTCCGTACGAGATCTGCATTCCACCAACGGCTCGTTCGTGGTGACGAACAACGGCCAACTGATGCGCCTGCCCGCAGGCGAGGACATCAAGCTGCCCATCGACTCGATGACCCTGCAGTTCGGCGACGTGCGTCTTACGCTCGAATCCGCATTCGAACACGATGACGAGGATGACGACGCCACCTCCGGTGTCTCGGATGATACAAGCCAGCCGGTTTCGAACCTGTTCGAATACGCGGTCTCCGACGAGGCTCCGCAGGAACCGGATGCAGCCGACATGTCCGTGGACGACATCCTCAATCTGCGTGCCGGCGAGCCGACGACGTTCTTCCACGCGCGCAATGTCACCGACCGTGCCGATGCTCTGCACCAGGCGGAACGTCAGACCTTCACGCCGGAGCATGCCGACAAGCCGGAACTCGAAGATGCATTCCCCTCGGTCTCCTTGGTTCAGGAAACCGTCGTGGCCGCGGACAAGCCCCGCGACCTGTTCGCCGACGCCGCAGCGCAGGCCGAGGCTGAAGCTGAGATCGAGGCCGATGCGGCCGATTCCGCTGATGCGGCTGCGACCGATGCCGAGGTGGCTGCCGTCTCAACCGAGACAGCCGCTCGGCCCTTGGAAGCATCCCATGACGGTAACAAGAACAACCTGATTCCGGTGGACAAGCTGTTCAGCACGCGCCCCAGCACGCCAATCGCCGTCGCTCTGCCCGACAGGAACGACACTGGCGATAACACAGGCAACGTTGACAAGGCTGACAATGCGGCTGACGCGTCCGCCCAGGAACAGACGCAGTCCGCCGAACAATCGCAGATGGCGGAACAGCCCACATCGGAAACTGCCGAACAGCAGCCCGCCGAACAGCAGTCGAAGCCGATGCACGCTACGCAGCCGCAGACGGAACAGCCGGGAACGGTGACCGCGGAAGACGACGACGAGCGGTTCCGCCCGCAAAACAGCCAATCGCAGCCCGCGCCGGACGAAACCGCCGCATTCAAGCCGATCTTCGAACCGGGATCGGTATTCGACCGTGTGTCCAAAGGCGGCCTCGCCAAGCAGGAGCAGACCATCGAGGTCGACGGCCTGACCTCCGATGACGCCAAACGCACGGATGATTTCACAATGCAGTTCCAGATGGCGCGTCATCCGGAACTGTTGCCGTTCCTCGCCATGAACCCATCCCTATACGATGACCTGTACGCGTGGTTGGGCGCATTGGGCAACCAAGACATCGATGCGGCTTTGGCACACAATCCGGGATATGAGGAATACCGCAAGGCAGTAGGGAAGTGAGTCGGTATATGAGCGAAAACGAAGAGACGGCCACCGCGTTGGACCGTATCCGCGGATGGCGTGAGGAGTATCGCCTTGGTCTGGCACCATCCCCGCTTGAGGATGTGACGCAACTGAGCGCCCAGCTTGACCTGACGCATGCGCACCCATCGGGCATCGCGCAGCTGTTCGCCAAAGGACACGTCACCTTGGACTCGTTGTTCCGAGACAACGGCATGCTGCGCGCCGCGGGCAGGCGTGTGGAACGCGTGCTCGACGACCGTGACGCGAAAAGCCGTGTCAGCGGCGTCGGCGAACTCTCCTTGGTGGTCGGCGTGGCCATTTGGAAAGGCAACCAGATGCCGGTGCTCATGTATCCGGTCGAAGTGCGCAAGGAAGGCCGCAACATCGAGAACGGCACCGTCATCGCGTTCACCGGACGAGTGCGTCTGAACGCGGCCTTCGCCGCCGTGATGCGTGAAAACAACGTGACATTGGACGAGACCAAGCTCTTCGATGGTTCGAATTACGAAAGCGGCACCCCCGAAACGTCCGCGGTGTTCGCGGCCATCACAGCGCGCGCGTCCAGCGTTTTCCCCGATTTCGAAATCGAACGTCACATCATCCTCGGCTGCTTCATGGACCCGTCCTCGCAGATGCTGGTGGAAAGTCGCCAGATCATCAACCAGCTGTCCCAAGGCCCGACAGGCAACATCGTCCTGGACGCGCTCGCCGGGAACAAGGAAGCCGCGGACGCGCTGAAAGACGCGCAGATTCCCGAATACAGTCCGTTCGACGCCGATCCCCATGGCGAATACGGGATTGGCGACGTTGACAACACCGTCCGATACGCGGCGCAGCTGGCCGCATCCGGGCATTCGATTTTCGTGGACAGCGCGATCAGCGGCAACACGGCCGAACAGGCCGCGGCAATCGCCTCCCGTTGCGTGATGGGCGGACACAGCGTGCTGTACGTGCCGTGCGTCACCGACCAAAAGCGCCGTTTCATGCAGACGATCGCGGCCAACGAGATGAGCGGCCAATTGCTGGACATCGCCGATGACGGCGCCAATGCGGCAATCGACCGTCAGCTGATAGCCGCAGTCGGTTTCCAATCCGGCGTCGCGACTTCGCGTTTCGACCAGATCTCCGACGAACTGGTGGGCGTACGCTCCCGCCTGGCCCGCTATCTGGGCGACCTGCATGGCGTCAGCCAGGAATGGGGCGTGTCCGCATACCAGACCATCCAGAACCTCGCACAAATCGCCGTCCTGCCCACGCATCCGACCACGCATGTGCGTCTGACCAAGCAGTCCGCCCATTCCATCGCGGACAAGATGGAGGAATGGGCCCAGAAGCTGTATCGCGCGGGAGAACTCGGCGAATACACCATCGGCGCGCAGGACACCGCCTGGTACAAAGCCTCCCTGTATTCCGAAGAGGAAGCGGTCAGCGCATACCAGCGTGTGGTCGAGCTGCTGCGCAAGGTGCTGCCCGCCACCCGCAAACAGGTGTCCAGCACCGTGCAGACCTGCGGCTTCCCGATTCCCACCACCGCGCAGGAGTGGGGACGCCAGGTCATGGTGCTCAAGAACCTGCGCCGCGTGCTCGACGTCTTCCAGCCGGAAATCTTCGAACGCGACATCGATTCCATGATCGAGGCCACCAAGCCCAAGGCCCAGCGCAAGGCCGAAGGCAGCTCCATGGGATTCTGGGAACGTCGCCGCCATATCAAGGAGGCCAAGTCGATGCTGCGCGTCGGCGCGCAGGTGGAGAACCTGCATGAGGCGCTGCTCGTGGTGGCCAAGCAGGCCGAACAATGGCACATGTTCGTTCCTCACGGCGGATGGCCGGTGCTGCCCGCCAAACTCGACGACATCATCAACACGCAGGACCAGCTGACGAACGATATGACCGCGTTGAACGTGGCGCTCGCCACCACACCGCAGGGCGGCAATCTGGACACCGTCGACCTCAACCAGGTGGAAGAGCGTCTGAAGGCCCTGTATGACGACAAGCAGGCGTTGGATACGCTGCCGGAACGCGCCCGTCTGGAACGTGAGTTCCATTCGGCCGGTCTGGATGAGCTTGTGGCGGACCTGAGCAACCGCGGCGTGCCGAACGACGCCGTGGCCGGAGAACTGCAGCTGGCGTGGTGGACCACGGCTTTCGAAGACATCGTGAAGTCCTCCGCCATCATTTCCAACCAGGATGGCTCCGCCATGCAAAGCGCCGCCGACCGATTCACCCAGGTGGATGTCGAACACGTGCGTTCCATCGGACCGATGGTCGCCCAAGAGTCCGTACGCCGTCTGTGCGACATGCTTTTCTCCCGCACGCAGGAAGCCAATCTGCTGCATACCACGCTTGCCGGTTCCCGAAACGTGCCGTTGAACAGGCTGCGCAGGGAGCATCCGCAGATTTTGGCCGCGGCAAAGCCGATTCTGGTGGCAACGCCAGCCACGCTCGCTGCCATCACCGACCCGGCGCCGCTTGCCGATACCGTCATCATCGATACGGCCGCGCATATTCCGTCCATCGAGCTGCTCAGCATCATCGCCCGCGCGAAGCAGGTCGTGGTGATCGCGCACCGCAAGACCGTCACATCCGATGGCCTGCAGCGACTGATCGCACTGCTGCCAAGCGTGAAGATAACCGACAGGCCGGTTCGCCGTGCGCCGAAGCTCAACGCCTTCCTCGAATCGGAAGGATACGGCTCCGTGCCGTGCGATGTGGCGCGTGAAGGATACCAAGGCGAAGTCGCGTACCATTTCGTGCCGGACGCCAACGGTGTGCCGGTCATCAATTCCGGCCTGGTCGAATCAAGCCAGCAGGAGATCGACGAAGTGGTGAATATCATCCGCAAGCGCGCGGCCGGTTTCACCATCGTTCCCGCATCGTATGTGCTTACCGTGGTGGCGCTCACGCACACGTTCCGCATCCGTCTGGGTGCCGAGCTCAAGTCGCTTGCCAACAAAGACAAGGCCATGGGCATGTTCCTGCGCCACGTGCGCATCGTGGACATCGTCGATGTGGCCGGCGCCCACGCCACCGACGCGATTCTTGCGATGTGCTACGCCAAGACCTCGCACGGCAGGCTGCTGCAGCAGTTCGGCGCGCTGGAATCCGACGGCGGCCGAGGCATGCTGCTGGACGCTTTGGCGGTACCGGACCGTCATCTCGACATCGTCTCGTCCTTCGCATCCGACGATATGGACGACGAGCGACTGCATCAGGATGGTCCGAAGGCGCTCAAAACCGTGCTGCGTTGGGCCGAACAGCTTGATGACAGCATGGTCCGCCCGGCGATCAAGGAGTCTGGAGAGAACGTGCTCTTCAACGATCTCGCCGAGAGGATCCGCGAACGCGGCTTGGACGTGGCCGTCGATTACGGTTTCGATGACGGACTCAAACTGCCGTTGGTGGTTGGTCTGAAAGGCGAGCCGTTCGCTTTGGCCGTGCTCACCGATGACGCGCAGTTCATGGGATTGCAATCCACCAGGGAACGCCATCGCGTGCTGCTGCAGGACATCGAATCGCTTGGCTGGTCGGTGATGACGGTATGGAGCGTCGGCGCGTTCGTGAACCCCGATAAGGAAGTCGACCGCATCGTGGCACGACTGGGAAGCCTGTACCGGGAGGAACGGTGAGCGCCGAGCATATCGAAAACGTCATGGAGCATGACGATTCGCAGACCCAGTCCGAGACGCACTCCACACCCAGTTATTCCGCCACGCGGCGGACCGCACGCAAGCATAAGCGCGTGGTCCGCCAAGGTACGGAACTGTTCGATGCCGATGGCGTCAAACTCGAACCTTCGGACGTGCTCACCAAGCGCCAACGCGAGGCGGATGACGACAAGCGCATCCTAAACGAGCTTCCGCCACATTGGGCGGTCTTCTCCGAACGCGGCCGCTGATACGTCCAGCCGGGTGCCAGCTATCGATTAGGATTATCAGCCATTAATTGATGGTGGCGATGACCGCACTGTATTCCTGAACCCGCAACACGACGGCCGCCTCATTGGGCGGCATGGCGAACACCGCGATGGTATTGCCTTGCGCATCCTTAGCCGGTTTGCCGGTCAGCAGCGCTTCGGCGCAGATCGTGCGTAACTGCGCATCCACACCACCGTCCGGCATATCATTAGCCATGCCGGACGGCGTTTCCGTACCGTTCGGCATATCCGCGACATTCGGTGTGCCGGACTGCATCTCAGCATCTGTCATGGTGGCGCTGGAAAGTGTCACCTTGTCTCCGGGAATCAAACCGCCGGCCACACTTGCCAAACGCACTTCGATACTCGTATGGCCCTGCGGCACAACGGGGGACGCACGGGCCATGCCCGACATAAGCACATCGTGCGCGCCGATGCCCACCTGTGCGATCAGGCCGACGGCGTCGTCAAGCGTATGGAAGGCGTTGCTCAGCGAGCCATCGCTCGGTGCCTCACGTAACTCCACGTCTTCGCGTGTGATGGCCGTGCCTTTGGCGACATTCCGCACCGCGACCACAATAGGCTGCGTGGCGATGGTCGAGCGTACGCATTGCAGCGTGGCGAATACCGTCAGGCCAGCGCACAATGCGGCGAGGAACCGATGCAGGCGTGCGTTGCTTCGTCTGGCTTCCAACGATGCGGCAGTCGAACCATGACGGTCTCGTTGCAGACGCGTCGTGCGCACGGTCCGTCCTTCCGAAGCCGTCGATGTGCGCAAACTCGAATGTGGCCGGAGGTCCATCAAGGAATGAAAAAAGGTCATCATGCATGCATGATGACCTGATTGTTATGACCACGGCAAGCGGAATCCGGGGTTGTGGTCGGAGAATGGGAGTTATCCACAATCTCCGGCGTGTCGCGTTGGATTCCGCGCCTGTGGGTCACTTGGATTTGTCGGTGCGGTAGAAGCCGGATCCCTTGAACTCGATCGGCACCGCGGAATAAACCTTGCGGACCTGCTCCTCGCCGCATTCCGGGCATACGGTGATCGGATCGTCGGTGAACGACTGCTGCTCGGTGAAGTCGTAGTTGCAGTTCTTGCAACGGTAATGGTAAGTAGGCACGATATCCTCGCTTTACGCACAATCCCAAATTTCTTAACGGGACATATCCTAGTACGTTCCCTGAGACGGCCCCGCAACCGTCCTATCCTCGGACATCGGCATAACCATCCGGCGTGAGCACGCCGTCGACGGGAATATCATGCGGCTCATGCGGCACGGTCTCGTCGGTCGGCTCCCAAGGCCAGCAAACGGCGACCACGCGCGCGGTGCTGCTACGATGCTCCAAAGCGCGGTCGTACCAACCGCCGCCGCGCCCCAATCGGAAACCATGTTCGTCCACAGCGAACGCTGGTACAATGATCAGCTCGGCCGAAGTGAGAACTTCCGGTCCTTCCGCTGCGTTTTCCGGCTCCTGCGGGCGATGTGTGTTGATGGAACCATCAGCATTGCGCTGGTCGCGCAGATCGTCAAGACCGTTCAGCTCACTCCAGCCGACTTCCATGCCAGCACCCAGACGCGGCACCAAAACACGGCAATCCGCGTCGAACATCGCTTCGAGCAACGGCATCATCGATATTTCACTGCCCATCGAGGCGAAGGCCGCGACGGTCGATCGCGGTCGAATCAGCGACGCTTCCAATGCGTGTTCGGCAAGTAGCCGTCCCGCTTCGCGACGCTGGTCGGCGGACGTCCGCTTTCGTCGTTCAATCGCAGCCGCGCGCCACTGCCGTTTCAGCTCGCGTTGTTGCTCATACATGTCCATATCGTTCGTTGTACCACGGTTCGATTGCGTGGGAAACGGAACATGGGGTATGGGTGGGGCACAATGGAAGGGTGACGATTTTGCAATCCTTGAGCGACATGATGCGTCGTCCGGGGAATAATTCCTTTGAAATGCCGGAATTCATCCAATCGCACAGCATGCGCGTCCCGGTGAGTCTGCGCCCGTTGACGGGTGCCGACTATGACGAGTGGAACGAGGTTCGCTGGCGCAACGATGCCTGGCTCAAGCCGTGGGAATCCGGCGACCCGCTGCACGGCGCCCCCATCACCTACAAGGAATGGATGAAACAACTGCGGCGCAACGAACGGGCCGGTACCGGTGCCGTGTTCGCCATCGAACAGCATGGCCGTATCGTCGGGCAGATCTCGTTGGGCGCGATCTGCTACGGCGCGATGCGTTCCGGCGTGGTCGGCTATTGGGTGGACGAGCGTTGCGCCGGGCGTGGCTACGCGCCGATGGCGGTGGCGCTGTTGGCGGATTGGGCCATGTTCGACCCGACCGGACCTCGACTGCATCGCATGGAAATCGACATTTTGCCGGAAAACAAGCGGTCCCGTGCCGTCGCACGCAAGGTCGGAGCAACGTTGGAGGGGGTGCGGCGCGCGTATATGTACGTCAACGGCCAATGGCGCGATCATGAAAGCTACGTATTGATGGCCGAGGACGCGCCAAACGGTTTCACCGCGCGTCTGATGACCGGGAATTCACCCTCCTGATTCGACACGCCGGGGAGGACTCGCCTTGAATGTCGGAATGTCACCTATTCTTATGACATATGGGTTATGAATCGTTAAGCACGGTGGTCGTGCTTGCGATCGTTGTCATCCTGATGCTCATTTGGTTGCCCAGACGGACGATTAAAGGCATGAAGAGGGTGATCGAACATCGCGAGGACCGCTTTTCACCGTCGTTGCATCTGGTGGATGCCGACAGCGGAACGCGATTTTCCGATGAGACCGTCGCGGCAGCGAAAGGGGTACTGATGCAGTCCACAGAGGCGCACAAAGGCGCAACATCCGAAGAACGGATCGCGGAAATTCGCGCCCTTCGTCACGCCGCGGTCCGCAGGAGGCGCGCCATCGCCGTCTCATTGCTGACAATCACGGTCGTTGTGCTGGTCTGTGCGTTCGCACTGCACTTCAGCCCGCTGTTCGCGCTCATTCCGGCCGCGTTGCTGGCCGCGGTGCTCGCGTTGGGTGTGCGTGCGTCCAAGCAGGCCGTGGCGTGGGAGCGGAAGGTCGCCAGATACCATGCCAAGGTGAAGAAGCGTGCCGCCGCCGAACGCAAACGTGCGCAGGCGGAGCAGGCGGAACGTGCCAGACTGCGCGCGCAGGAGCTGGCCGAGGCCCGCAAGGTCGCCGACGAGCAGTTGAAGACCGATGTCGTTCCCGAGGGGGAGATTCGCCAGGCGATCGCCCGCGGCAAGGCTGATCGGGACGCCGCGGTGAAACGGCGCAAGGAAGAGATGTCTTCCAAGGAAGAGACGCAGACTGCCGAGAAGGCCGTCGACCAGACAACCGAACGTGCGGATGCCGCGCCCGCTGACGTCAAGGAAGTGGGACTGTCCCTCCACGATGAGCGAGACAATATGGCCGAAGAAGCCAAAACCGTTGCCGTCAAGTCCACGCAGGACTTGATTTCCTTCTCGTTGGGTGCGCCTCGCGACGGTGCCGACGTTGAGGTGGATGCTCCGGAAAGCATGGAGATCAAATCCACCAAACAAGTGGCCAAGGCCGTGCCCGTCGAAACGCCTTCCGGCGAGGCTGAGCCGTTGATTCCGCCAAGCGACGCAATGGGCAGCATGGATGCCGATGAGGCCGCCGCCCGCGTGGATGAGGGCGTGCACCTCAGAGAGGTCGACGTTCCGGGATTCCACGATGCCGAAGTACGTGCCGATGTGGAGGCTCCGGATGTGACTTCGGACTCCCTAGGCACCGGCCTGGAGGCCATTCTGGCCCGTCGTAGCGCCTGACGAAACGCTTGAACCGTTTTTTACAAAGCCTGGAACCGCATGGTTTCAGGCTTTTTTGATAATTTCTCTCAGAGCGTTAGCACTCGAGTTGGCAGAGTGCTAATAATCGCGCTAGGATAAGTCACAGCGCGAAAGGACGACGCCGTAAGTGATCGTCAGCCTCTTGCTAGCGGGTCCCGGCGCGGTAAGTATCGATTTCTCTTTAGAAAGAGGAGGTCCACAGTGTCGATCTCACTCACACCGTTGGAAGACAAGATCATCGTCAAGCAGGCGGAAGCCGAGACCCAGACCGCTTCCGGTCTGTTCATTCCGGACAATGCCAAGGAGAAGCCGCAGCAGGGCGAAGTCCTGGCTGTCGGCCCGGGCCGTCGTAACGACGCCGGCGAGCGTATCCCGGTCGACGTCAAGGTCGGCGACAAGGTGCTGTACTCCAAGTACGGCGGCACCGAGGTGCACTACCAGGGCGAGGATTACCTTATCGTCTCCGCTCGTGACATCCTGGCCATCCTCGGCTGAGACTAGCGCGTAGCTGTCGAAACCCCGTTTCCCGTATATTGCGGTTCGCAAGGCTCGGGAGGCGGGGTTTCTGCGTTGTTCGGCGCCGATTTGCGTAAAACGTTGGAATTTCAACGATTTGGGCCGTTTTTGGCTGTCGCGACACGCCGTATTTGCATAAGTCGGCCGGTCTGTGGCATACTAAACGGGTTGCCGGTTGGGGTTCAACCAAACAGGCAGCACGGCGGATTTCCCAAGCGGTCAAAGGGAACTGACTGTAAATCAGTCGCCTCGTGCTTCAGTGGTTCGAATCCACTATCCGCCACGCCTCGATAGCTCAGTGGTAGAGCACTTCCTTGGTAAGGAAGAGGTCGTGAGTCCGATTCTCACTCGAGGCTCTCATGGCGGGATAGCTCAGCTGGCTAGAGCGTACGACTCATAATCGTAAGGTCAAGAGTTCGAGTCTCTTTCTCGCTACAAAGGCCGACGGAATGTCGGTATAGCAACGAACCACAAGAGGTGAACTAAATGGCAAGCAAGAGCGCCGACATTCGTCCGGGCATCACGCTGGCATGCACCGAGTGCAAGGAGCGTAACTACATCACGACGAAGAACCGCCGTAACACGCCGGATCGTCTTGAGCTCAAGAAGTTCTGCTCCCGCTGCGGCAAGCAGACCGTGCATCGTGAGACCCGCTGAGCGGAATCAAGCTTTCGAAACCCGACCAATTTGGTCGGGTTTTTTGTTACTCTGGAGCGTTATGACTAGTTTTGCAGATCTCACCACCATCGGCGTGGGCGGTCCTATCGCCACTTTCCTGGAGCCGACCACGCGCGTCGGCGTCATCGAAGCTGTTGAGGAAGCCGATTCCCAAGGACTGCCATTGTGCGTGATCGGCGGCGGATCCAACATGCTCGTATCCGACACGCCGTTCGAAGGCGTGGTGGTCCGCGATGCGAGACGCTCCATCGGCGTGTTGGATGAGGCGGCTCCGGTCGAGGATGATGGGCGTGTCGTCCACGTGAACGCCGAAGCCGGCTGCAACTGGGATGATTTCGTCGATTACTGCGTCCGACTTGGACTGGAAGGCGCCGAAGGCTTGTCCGGCGTTCCTGGCACCGTCGGCGCGTCGGTCGTGCAGAACATCGGCGCGTACGGTCAGGAGGTCGCCACCAGCGTCGACAGCGTCGAGGTTTGGGATCGCAAGGAACGTGCGGTAAAGGCGTTGCGTAACGATCAGCTCGCCTTCGGCTACCGCATGAGCGCGCTGAAAGCCAGCATGTACAGCGCTCCGGCGACTCCGGCCGCGGAATTTTTCCCGACGCCGCGATACGTGGTGCTGTCCGTCACGTTCGCGTTGCGGCACAGCGATACGGGCGTGGTCGGTTACGGTCAGCTCGCCAAGGCGTTGGACGTCGCCGTGGGCGATCGCATGAACACCGCGGACATCCGCAACGCGGTGCTGAAGGTGCGTGCGGCTAAAGGCATGCTGGAAGACGCGCATCGCTATGCGTCGCCGGCCATGCAGGGCACCAAGAAGACGAATCTGGTCGATGTCGCTCTTGAATCGCAATCCAAGCAGAACGGCGATGACGGTCCGGACTTCAACCGCCATAGCTGCGGCAGCTTCTTCATGAACCCGATTCTCACGCCACAGCAGGCCGAGACGCTTCCCGAAGACGCGCCGCGCTTCGACGCGGCATTGCCGGGCGGCGGGCAGGGCGTCAAGACTTCCGCGGCCTGGCTCATCGACCATGCCGGCTTCCATAAGGGGTTCAAAATCAACGAAAACGCTCCGGCTGGCCTGTCCACGCTGCATACGTTGGCGTTGACCAATCGTGGGGGAGCATCAGCCGAAGATATCGCCCGCCTCGCCAAAACCGTGCAGGACGGCGTCGAGGCCGCGTTCGGCATCCGACTGGTGCCCGAGCCGGTCGTCATCGGCATGAATCTTAAATAGCGTCACGCACGCCGTCAATGTGACGAAAACGACTTATACTTGCGCCTTGTGCTCTAGAAGGTGGAGCGTGAAACCGCGCGGGCGGAAAGAAGAGAAGGACGAGACATGAACGTATTTCGCAAGAAATCCGTCGAACAGACGCTGGCTGAAACAGGTGAGTCCGGCCATGCGCTCAAACGCGATCTGACCTGGTGGGATCTTGCCATCATGGGTGTGGCCGTTGCCGTGGGCGCAGGCATCTTCTCCATCGGCGCGCAGGCGGCTGCCTTCCATGCCGGTCCGGCGGTGGTGCTGAGCTTCCTGATCGCAGGCGTCGTGTGCGGCGCCGCCGTGATGTGCTACGCCGAATTCGCCTCCATGATTCCAGTGGCGGGTTCCGCCTACACCTTCACCTACACCACCGTCGGCGAGATCGTGGCATGGGTGATTGGCTGGGATCTGATCCTCGAAATGCTCATGGCCGGTTCGGTCGTCTCCAAATACTGGGGCGTGTACCTCAACCAGTTCTTCGAGCTGATCGGCTGGAACATCAACACCAACATCGCCATCGGCTCGTTCAACTTCGACCTGGCTCCGGTCATCATCGTCGCCTTCTTCACCGCGCTGCTGGTGATGGGCACCAAGATCGGCGCCCGCGTGGACGGCGCGCTCACCATTTTGAAGATCGCCATCGTCGTGTTCATCGTGGTCGTCGGCTTCTTCTACATCAAGGCCGAAAACTTCACCCCGTTCATTCCGCCGAGCGAACCCGCAGCATCCACCGACGGCTCCGGCGTCTCCGCGGTCATGGAACAGCCGCTGTGGCAGTGGGCCACAGGCATGGCCCCCAGCATTTATGGCGTGACCGGCATCATCTCCGGCGCGGCACTCGTGTTCTTCGCTTTCCTCGGCTTCGACGTCGTGGCCACCGCTTCCGAAGAGACCATCAACCCCAAGAAGAACGTGCCGCTGGGCATCGGCGTGGGCCTCGGCCTGATCATCGTGCTGTACACCCTCGTGGCCATCGTCACCACGGGCATGGTCTCCTATAAGGACCTTGCCAAACAGTCCGATCCGTCACTGGCCGTCGCGTTCAAGATGGTCGGCGCCGACTGGGCTGCGAAGATCATCAGCCTCGGCATCGTCATCGGCATGGCCACCGTGGTCATGGTGCTGCTGCTCGGCCTGACACGCGTGGTGTTCGCCATGAGCCGAGACGGACTGCTGCCGCGTGGCCTGAGCCATACCGGCAAGCATGGCACTCCGGTGCGTCTGCAAATCATCGTCGGCGTGGTCATGGCGCTGATCGCGGCCTGCTGCAACGTCGGCATCCTGTCCGACATGGTGAACATCGGCACGCTGTCGGCGTTCACGCTGGTGGCGATTTCCATTCCGATCATGCGCAAGAAGCGCCCCGACCTGGAACGTTCCTTCAAGATTCCGGGCAACCCGTGGGTGCCGATCCTGATTGCGCTCGCCAACCTGTGGCTGATGGTCAACCTGAGCGTGCTCACTTGGATCCGTTTCGTGGTCTGGCTCATCGTCGGCTTCGCCATCTACTTCGGCTATGGCTACCGTCATGCCCGTCTCGGTGCCGGCGAACTCGAAGTTGCCGCGCAAGAGTAATCTGGAACAGTACACGTTGTTGTTGAGGAGGTAAGCATGCCGTACGTTGTTGCCCAGCCGTGTGTGGACGTCAAAGACAAGGCCTGTGTGGACGAGTGCCCGGTCGATTGCATCTACGAAGGCTCCCGTTCCCTGTACATCAATCCGAACGAATGCGTGGATTGCGGCGCATGCGAGCCGGTGTGCCCGACCGAAGCCATCTTCTACGAGGATGACCTGCCGGACGAGTGGGCTTGGTACAAGGACGCCGCCGTCAGCTTCTTCGCCGAAGTCGGCGATCTGGGCGGCGCTTCCGCAGCCGGCCCGATCGGCAAGGATCCAGAGCAGGTAGCTGCTCTGCCGCCGCAGAACCAGTGAGCATGTCTTGCTGATGCGTCCGCCTTCCATATTGCGCGTAAAGCGGAATATTCGCGGTCGATTTTAACCGGTTTGCCGCTGACGTTTGCACACGTCAGCGGCAAACCGGTTTTTGTATGGAACGGTTGCATGTGCCGGCACGTCGATTGCCGTATGCTGGAACATGGTTGTGATTTCCGCTTGAAAAGGAGCCTTACGGATGGGTTTTCATGAATTTTCATCGCCGTACGACTGGTCCCGCATCGCGTCGTACAAACGTACGGCGAAAGCCGCGTTCGGTGGCATGGTCGACCTGTCCGTCGGTTCTCCCGTCGACCCCGTTCCCGATTCGGTGCGTAAGGCGCTCGCGGTCTCGTCGAACGACCCGAACGCGTACGGTTATCCCGTCACGGCCGGTACCGCCGATTTGCGTGACGCCATTCACGAGTGGTTCGCGGCCGCCCGCAATGTCGATTTGCGTGCGATCGGCGCCGATGCGGTGCCGACGGTCGGTTCCAAGGAAGGCGTCGCGTTGATGGCGTCGCTGCTGCATTTCGGCGAAGGCGATGTCGTCGTGCAGCCGAAGGTGTCGTATCCGACGTACGAGATCGGCACGCAGTTGGCCGGCGCGCAAACGCTGAAGGTCGACGACGTGGCGGATGCGGATTCCTGGAAGGATGTGCCGGGCGTCAAGGCCGTTTGGGTCAATTCGCCGTGCAATCCGACCGGTGAGGTGCTGTCCGCGGAACAGATGGCCGGTATTGTGCGTGTCGCGCGCGCGATTGGTGCCGTGGTACTGTCCGATGAATGCTATGCGTTGATGCAATGGGAAGACGACGTTGCGGAAGTGGATGCGGATACGCTTGCCTCCACGCCGTGCGCCTTGCGCGCCGATGTGTGTGGCGGGTCCGCCGAAGGCGTATTGGTGCTGTACTCGCTGAGCAAGCAAAGCAACATGGCCGGGTATCGTACGGCGCTTATCGCTGGCGATCGATCGCTGATCGGGCCGATGGCGGCATACCGCAAACAGATCGGGCAGATCATTCCCGGACCGGTGCAGGCTGCGATGGCCGCCGGGCTGCGTGACTTCGACGCGGTCAAGACCCAGCATTCCCGTTATCAGGAGCGTCTGGGCATGCTGGTGAGTGCTCTGCGCGCATACGGATACTGCACCGACATGCCGCAAGGCGCGTTGTACGTGTGGGTGAAAGCCAAGTCCGGCGACTGCTGGGAGGATCTGCGCCAGCTTGCCGAAATCGGCATCGTCGCCAGCCCCGGCGAGTTCTACGGAGCGCCGGAATACCTGCGATTCTCGGCTACGGCCAGTGATGCGGCGATCGCCTCCGCCGCGGAACGATTGGCACGTTGACGGTTTGCTGACGATGGCCTTTTGACGAACGAAAGCGTTGAAAACAAAAAGGACCTCCGGTTCTGAACTGCGCCCCGATTGTTGGACGTGGTTTATTAAGGGTACCTGATTAGGCTGTGAGGGACATGTTCCGGAATTCCTCCGGGGTGTGTCCCTCCAGTCGTATCTGGCGGCGTTTGGTGTTCCAGTGGATGATGTACGCGTCCAGTTCGTTCTTGAACTGTTCGTATGAGGCGAACTCGCGTCCGGCGTAGAACTCGTCCTTGAGGTGGCCGAACACCTGCTCGGTCGCGGCGTTGTCGATGCAGTTGCCCTTCCTGCTCATGGACTGGCGGATGTTCAGTCCCGCGAGCCGGTCGCGCCACCACCGGTGCCGGTACTGCCAGCCCATGTCGGAGTGCAGGATCGGGTTGGCGTCTTCGGGCAGCTTCTCCTCGAGCATGGCGAGCAGGCGCCACTGCTGGGCCATGTCGGGATGCCGGCTGACGTCCCAGGCCACGATCTCCTTGGATCCCATATCGTATACGGGAGCCAGATACGCCTTGCCGTCGGCGACCCTGAACTCGGTGACGTCCGTGCCCAGCTTCACCCACGGCCGGTCGGCCGTGAAGTCGCGGTTCAGCAGGTTCTCCACCCTCGCGCCCGTCTCGCCCCGGTACGAGCTGTATTTCCGGTACGGGTTCGGCCTGCGTATCCGGCATTCCAGGCCCATGCGCCTCATGACCTTCAGCACGCTCTTGTGGCTCACCCGCACCCCGAACTCGTGCACGAGGCACATGCGTATCTGCCGGTGGCCGCACCCGTTGGGCGTGCGCGCGAATATCTCGGCGACCATCGGCTCGATGTCCGGCCGGGTCACGGCGGCCGGATGTGACAGAAGATGGTAATACGTGCTTTTCGCCAGTCCGGCCGCCCTGAGCAGGTGCCGGAGCTGATGTCCCAGCCCCGCCAGCATGGAGACGATCACCGTTCTGTCCCGGTTGCCGATCTCCACGCCAGCAGGGCGTCGACTTTTTCCAGGTACGCGACCCTCGCCTTGAGGTACGCGTTCTCCTCCTCAAGGAGCTGTTCCCTTGTGGGAGCCGGCCTCGGCTTGGATTTCGCGCCCTTGGGCCTGCCCTTCGGTTTCGGACGCAGCGCGTCCGGGCCGCCGGACCGGTACTCGCGGCACCAACGCTCCAACGGGGTGAGACTCGCGATCCTGTACTTCTCCATGACTTCGGCCTTCGTCAGCCCATGCTCCACATGGTCGCGCACCGCCGCGAGCTTCGTCTCGTAGTCGTATCTCCTGTTGCCTTCGCGTTCTCCCATGAGCGCCGCCTCCCCGCCAAACCGGTATGACAACACCCATTTTCCCGCGGTACTGACGGGCACGCCAAGCCGGCGGGCGAGAGAACGCCTCCCAGCCCCGCCCCGGATCAGGTCGGCGACGACCCGCATGAAACCGTCATCGTAATGACGCCTGCGATCCCTACACATGAGAAACCGCACCTCCGATCATCGAATCTGAATTACTTCAGTCCAACAATCGGGGTGCGGTTCATTCGCTCGGAGGTCCTTCATTATGGCGGAGTCAGAGGGAGTCCAACGCCCATGCGTCTTATGGCTATGTGCAGCTGTTGATGTCGCTGATCCAGGAGTGGCGTGCGCTACTCAAGCGTCCGGAACTACCATTCATATTCGCCCAATTGCCGAACTATACTTTGGAACCCGATTGCGATTGGCCAAGGCTGCGTGATGAACAACGGCGCGCTTTGACGTTGTGGAACACGGCGATGGTGGTGACGATCGGATATGGAGAGGATAATGACCTGCATCCTTTGGATAAGCGCCATGTCGCGCAGCGCTTGGCAACGGCTGCCGAGTCGTTGGTTTATGGACGTGATCGCGAGCCGATGGGGCCGCTTCCTGTCATGGCGATTCACAAGGATGACGGCATTGAGATCTCCTTCATCCATACGGGAGGGGGATTGGTCTGCACAGGCGACGTGCCTTTTGACATCTTGGAGCCGGGAGGCTCGATATATCGGGTGAAGGCTTGTCGGTACGATTGCCATGGCGGTCACTTGATTAAGGTTCCGATCAGTCAGGAAATCAGGTTGAATCGAGGAACGTTGATTCGTTATGCTTGGGATCTGTCACCGGAGCTGTTCCTGTATAATGATCAGGGATTGCCCGCCACTCCCTTTGAATTACGGAAGGTACGATCAACAACGAGGGACCACACTCATTTGTTACAGAGGACTGC
>ENA-UOJP01001969-UOJP01001969.1-human-gut-metagenome-genome-assembly--contig:-C102-NODE-1969-length-19642-cov-5.013989_pt1 | contig 19642 bp, 18 predicted proteins | sample MGYA00242353_ERZ723900 | MGnify/ENA metagenome assembly ERZ723900
CGAAAAACAGATTTGCAAAAGCGACGGCTCTCAAAATAAATTGTGGGAATACGAGAAAAAATTTTAAATATTCGACAAATATTCCAAAAAATCGTTGATTTATCAAAAATGCAGATGGTGGCATAAATTTTGCTATATTAATGCCTGAATGCATTGCAAGCAGATGTTCTGCCGCCTTTGAGCGAATCTTGCTTCCTTCCCGGACAGCGGATTTGCCGCAGCGGCATTCTGCACGCCAAAGAATGTTGACAACACGTGGATACCATTGTATGGTTAATTGCATAGACTGAGATTTTTACCGTTAAAAAAAGAAGACACAGATTGAAGGGGCATTGTGAGATGCGGAAAATTCTGAAGAGTCCTGGGAAATACGTGCAGGGCGCGGGTATCCTTGGAGAGCTTGATGAATATTTGCAGGGGATGGGCAGACGGCTGTTGATCTTAATCAGCCAGTCCGGCACAAAGCGCATCTGCCCGACGCTGGATGCCTGCTTCCAGGGCAAGGACTATGAGCTGCACTACGAAATATTCCAGGGCGAATGCAGTCAGACGCAGATCGACCGGCTGACGGCTGTGGCCCGCGAGCAGAAGAGTACCGCAGTCGTGGGCATCGGCGGCGGCAAGATTCTGGACACGGCCAAGGCGGTGGCCCACTATGCGGCCTTGCCTGCAGTGATCGTGCCCACCGTGGCATCCACAGATTCGCCCTGCAGCTCTTTGAGCGTTGTCTACCTGGACAGCGGGGAGTTTGACCATTACCTGTTCCTGAACCGCTGCCCCGATATGGTGGTGGTGGATACGGCTGTTGTCGCCAAGGCACTGGTGGCGCTGCTGGTGGCGGGAATGGGCGACGCCATGGCGACCTATTTTGAGGCGCGCACCTGCCGGGCCTCCGGCAGCGACAACCAGACGGCCGGCAAGCCAACCCGGGCTGCCACGGGGCTTGCGGCCTGATAAATCTCTTTTTTGCTGCGTTCCTGGCGCTCTTTCTGCGTCATGCTGCATATCCTCCTTCCGCCGATCCAAAATCCCCCGGCCCGGCCAAAGCCTAGAACCAAGGAGACACCCGGGCGGGCAGCGGGAAAACGTCCGGATGGACAGGCCGTTTTGGCGTCCAATTAATTCGGCGCCGGCATGAGACCGGACACGCGCCGACAGGTTTGCAGCCCGCGGCGGCTTCTATCCGGAAACTTTATAGACGATCTCGTCTATGTTTGCTTCGTGAACGGTTTATGAATTTTTTGAAAACGAGCTGGAGGGGCTGAGGCCGGGAGCGGCTGTCCGCCACAGGCATGGCTCCCGGGCCCCTGACCGGCAGGGAGGACCTCCGCTCCCGCGCACAAAGAAGCCTGTGAGTCTGCGGGGACCGCTCACAGTAGCGGCGCCAGCAGCCGCAGAAGCCCTTGAAATAGGCGGAACAGCGGTCCGTGCCGGCAGTCTGCGGCGGTTGCCTCCTGGCAGACGCCCAGTGTCTGTTGAAAGTCTTCCTTGATCTGGCGGATGGCTTGGCCCTGATAGAGCCAGACACCGCATTCAAAGTGGAGATAGAGGCTGCGGTAGTCCAGATTGATACTCCCCACCGTGGCGGTGGTATCGTCCGATAAAAAGACCTTTGCGTGCAGGAACCCGGGGGTATATTCGTAAATTTTGACACCGGCATCCAGGAGCGGGCGGTAGTAAACCCGCGTGGAGGTGTGGATGATCCATTTGTCCCAGTGGTGTGGAGTGATGATCCGCACATCGACGCCGCTTTTGGCTGCCAGGGACAGGGCGGAGAGCATGCTGTCGTCCACGATCAGATAGGGCGTGTAGATATAGACGTATCGCCTGGCGCGGCTGATGATCTGCAGATAGACATGCTCCCCCACGTTCTCCCGGTCCACCGGGCTGTCCGCATAGGGCTGCACCAGGCCGTCCGAGGGTGCGTCCTGCGGCGCCGGGCCGGGCATGAACGGGGTGAAGTCCTCCGGGGCACGGCTGCCCAGATTCCACATCTGCAGGAACATCACCGTCAGGCTCCGGGCGGCATCTCCCTGCAGGAGGATGCCTGCGTCTTTCCAGTGCCCGTGCTTTTCCACGGCGTTGATGTATTCATCCGCCAGATTGAAGCCGCCTGTATAGGCGACCTTCCCGTCAATGGAAATGATCTTGCGGTGATCCCGGTTGTTCTGCAGAGAAGAGAGCACCGGCCGGAAGCGGTTGAACACCCGGCACTGAATGCCCTCCCGGCAGAGCCGGTCCGCATAGCCCTTCGGCAGGGTCAGAAAACTGCCGATATCGTCATAGAGCACCCGGACAGTGACGCCCTGGGCCGCCTTTTCCCGCAGGATGTCGTGGACTGCATTCCACATGACGCCTTCCTGAATGATGAAAAACTCCAGGAAGATATACCGCTCCGCCCTCCGCAATTCCGGGAGCAGGGCCTGAAACACCTGCTCTCCGGAGGGAAAATACCGGCAGCTGGTATGCCGGCAGACCGGAAAGCCCGCCCGCTGCAGGTAGGAGATCTGTGGGGAGCACTCCGGGGCCGCCTGGCAGGCGGCTTCATAGTCTCCGCCGCCGGTAAACAGAAACGGCCGGCTTGCGGCCTCCAGATTCCGCAACCGGCGGGCAACTCGCAGCGTGGAGGACTGGAAGGTGACCAGCAGATAGAAGAGACCGCCGAATACGGGGAACAGGAGGAACAGGACAACCCACAGCAGCTTGAAGGCGGGCTTGTCCCCGGAGCTCACCACGCGCAGGCCGGCCAGGATGCTGAGCACCTTGAAAGCGGAACTGACCCACTGGGCCAGCCTGCCGGCATTGCAGATCAGCCCGATCAGGACCAGCCCCTGCACCACCAGCAGCAGTATGACAAAGACTCTGCGGCGCAGGAGTTGGAGGAACCAACGCTTTCTCAAGGGAACACCTCCTTTCTCAGAGAACCTGCTGGGGCAGAACTTGCGGGATCGCCGTGCCTCTGGCAGGAAAACAGCGGCCGCTGTCTCCGGTCATAGTGGGGAGACTGTGTGCTGAGCCGGGGGGCTGCCGCTTGTACAAGGCATGGAAATTTACCATGCTGCTCCCCCAAAACGGTCCACGCTTCCGGTTCAGAGGGGAGACATGGCAGATGCCAATCCCAAAAACACCTTCTGGCACAAACTCTGCGGGAGCCTGATGCGGAGCGGGGACTTGAAACGGTCGGCGTGTGCGAGCGCTGCAACACCTGCGGCATCAGCTACACGGCGTTTTGCCCTGTTTTCAGGATCAGAATAAGTACGTTCTGACGGAGCGGCTCTTCAAAGCAGAGTTCATGACGGCGCTGGCCCAGCCGCACGCCAACGAACTGCGGACATTCATCGCCGCTCTGTGTGAGTACTTTTACCGGGAACGGGCCTTTTATGCCAAGCCGCCTTCCGGCAAGCAGTTCCTGTTTTGGGCGCTGGAGGCGCTTGTTTTCCCGGGACAGCCGGATCGCGCACCGCTCCGCAGGTCCGTCGGCACCCCGTCCTTGGCAGCGCATTTAGCATAGCGGGCGAATGTGAACATACGGGACCGCACGCTGGCGGATGTTCCGAAATCCCGCATCTTCCTGGTCCCCCACGACCGACAGCCTGACAATGAGGACATGCTCCGCCCCTGCCCCCATGCTGGAGAACCCGAGGCGCCTGCGGACCATGGTCAGGGAAACGAAAGCGCAGTCCGGCAGCCGTGTGGCGCCGGAGGATGCAGAAACCCTCTGCCGCCGTACAACGCCCTATACAACGGGCTGGAAGGTCTCAGCAGACCGGCGTTGTTCCGCCTGAAAGGGCCGCTGCGGCACAGAACAGGCAACAGAGCGATCGACTTCCATACGGCCCCTGGAATGCCGGCGCCGGCAATTTGGGGGGGCGAAGTGATAAAACAAGGCCGCCCTTCTCAGAAGGGCGGCCTTGTTTGCAAATGCCGGAATATAGACGCTGCACATTGAGGGGGCTGTTGACATATTCCGTCTCAATGGAACTGTATGCGGCGGCAGGACTGCGTATTTCCGAATTCTGGTTATGGGCCAAAGAGCGGCTCCGGGTCTATTGAGGGGTTGAAGGCCCAAGTGTCCGCTTTGGATGAGAAGACAGCGTTCCTCAAAACCGGATTTGTAGCCCCGAATATCCTCATTTCTGCTTTTGCAGCAATTTTCGCAGGCTCTGCGTCTCCACAATTCGGTAATTAGAAAGGAAGATTTTGGTGTCCTTGCCCGTGGATTGGGGATTCCTTGCTCCCCCAAATGTGTTCTGGGTGAGAGAAGTGCCCACCTCTTCCCAGAGTTCCAGAGGGTCAAATAACCAGTGTACGGTTTCTTTGGCATCGTCGTATTTGAAAAGCGCGCGAAACGCCGTCCCCAATGCTTTCAGCTTTCCTGTCAGGGGGGATATGTGCCGATGCGGGCCGAAATCCGCCGGTGGGCCGCCCTGCGGGAAGCGGTACTCCGTTTATCCGGGATAGCGCTTGTGCAGGCGGTCGGTCAGATACCGAATGAAGTGCTTTTCTCTGGGGCGGAGCGTAAAGGTCCGGGAATGCAGCAGGGCCACGGCCATGGGGGCGCCGTCCGCGATGGGGCAGCAGATGCAGTCCATCCGCCGGGCGTCCTCCTCCGGGATGCTGATGCCGATGGCAATGTAATTGCCCTTGCGGACCGCGTCGAAGATCGTGCCGCGGTCACAGATGTACAGCAGGTCCGTGTGGCTCTGGAGTCCCAGCACATCCAGCGTATCATCCGGATCGATGTGCGCGTCGGCGATGAACGGGTACCCCGCCAGATCCTTGAGAGAGACGCGGGCGGAGTTGGCCAGGGGATGGGACTTGGACATCAGGGCGGTGACGGGGATGGAGCGCTGGAGGATCGTCAGCTCCAGATTGTACTGGTCCGCCAGGTCCATGTACTTGGGGATGACCTGCTCGAACAGCACCAGGATACCCAGCCTGCAGGTCTGGGCCACGACGTTTTTCAGATTTTCCCGAAGACCGGCCTCCAGAAATTTGTCGTGGGTCCTGTTCAGGTTGGGGTAGCAGTTTTTGTAATCAAAGAAACACTGGAGCACAAAGGCGGAGCGGGCGCAGATGATGGAGAGGCTGTCGCTCTCGGACATGGATTCCGGGATCTTCTGGATGTTGTTGCGCTCGGTGACGATCTTCTCAGCGTGGCTCATGAAGATCAGTCCCTCCGGCGTAGCGGTGATGCCGTTGGCCGTCCTGTGGAACAGGGGATAGCCGATCTCCTGCTCCACATTTTTGATGATGGTGCTGAGATGGGACTGGGAGATATAGCAGTTCCGGGCGGCTTTGTTGACAGAGCCGCACTTGTACGCTTCCAGGATATAGACGAGGTGTTCTGTGTTCATGTCGCGCTCTCTTTCTCAAAACGGCGGAGGGACCTAATCCCAAATAGCGAAGGCTTAACAAAATCCCCTATAATCCGACAGTTATAATCGTAACAGGCAAAACAAAGGCGCCCGGTCAGAAGGGCGTTCAGATTCTGTCAATCATTATAGCGCCAATTTTCAAAGAATACAAGATCCGCACCCCGGCGGTGGAATGCGGATCAAAATGAGGGGAAGGAAGAGAGGCATGGCAGAGAAGAAGCGCGAAAAGTCCGTTGACGTGCTGGACCGGCTGTTCTGGACGGTGCAGCCGCCCATGGGGCTGGCAAAGGGAGACTATTACCGGGCCGAGAATTGGTTTGCCCCGCATTTCCCGGGGGACAAGGGGTATCACGGCATTCTGGAAGTGGTCCGGCGGGACGGAACGCTGCAGATGGTGGAGTTCAACGAGATCAACAACCCCACCTATTACATCAGGCGGTACCAGGGCGTTTCCAAGCGGCTGTCCGACTACGGCTTTCTGCAGGCCACCAAGGAGCGGACCGCCAAGTCCGGTGTGGTACTGGTGAACGGCCTGACCCATCTGGAAGAGCAGATGGTGGCGGAGAACCGCCTCACAGGCGAGTTTGACCTGCTCACCGGCGCCTCCAACAGCATCAAGCGGTCTATGCTCCCGCTGGCGGAGGAGATCGCGGGGCGGCTGGACAAGCCCTCCGGCCAGGTGTATTACGGCCTTGCCCAGGCGGTGGAGCCCGGCGTCACCGGGCGGCTGCAGATCGTGCTGGAGGCGGGAAAGATCATCTCCTGCTCATACGACGAGATCTTCGCCGACCGGCAGGAAGAGATTGAGGACCCGGAGCTCAAGCCCTATTACCGGCAGTCCAAATATCACTGTCCGGACTACATCTCCACCATCGGCGCCGGGTTCAACAGCATCTTCGACCTGCTCAGCGCCCGGGTGCTGGAGACCCAGAGCCTCACCGACCTGACCGGGCTTCCCTTCACGGAGGAGCCCAAGCGGGCGAAGGAATGGGACAACTATCTGGAGCTGGCAAGGCGGATGGAGGAGGCCCTGGCGGCCGACGGCCTGCGCTGAGCGCACAACCAGGAATGTGACCGCCGGGGGCGGCGGTTTCAGAAATATATCACCACCACGTCAGGAGGAGTACGATGAAGAAGAGAGTTTTCGCACTGTTCACCGCAATGTTCCTGCTCTGCGGGATGCTGGCCGGATGCGGCCCCACCGGTTCCAGCTCGACTACCTCAGATGGTGCCGGTGATACCGGCACCAAGGATACCCTGATCGTTGCCATCCCGGAGTCCCCTACCTACATGGACCCCATGGTCCAAGCATCCATCGGAACCTATCGGGTCACCACCCAGATGTTTGACCGCCTGGTGATGATGGACACCGACATGAACCTGGTGCCTGCCCTGGCGGAAAGCTGGGAGGTCATCGACGACACCACCACCGTGTTCCATCTGCGTCAGGGCGTCAAGTTCCACAACGGCGAGGAGATGACCTCCGAGGATGTCAAGTACAGCCTGGAGCGCTGCATCGCCAACCCCGGCGTGAACTACAACTACCTGATTATCGACAGCATTACCTGCGATGATGACTACACTGTCACCATCAAGACCTCCGCGCCCTTCAACGCGCTGCTGTACCGTCTGAGCCTGGACGCAGCCTCCATCATCTGCAAGAGCGCGGATACCAGCGCGGAGGAGTTCAACAAGAACCCCGTGGGCACCGGCCCCTTCAAGTTCGTCTCCTGGGAGCTGGGCGGCGACGTGGTCCTGGAGGCATTTGAGGACTACTGGGGCGGCGCTCCGGCTGTCAAGCGCATCATCTTCCGCACGATCCCCGAGGCTCTGAACCGCACCATCGGTCTGGAGACCGGCGAGGTGGACCTGGCCTATGACCTGGGCATCACCGATCTGGAGAGCCTGGAGGGCAACGAATCCATCACCACCCTGACTTCTCCCAGCACCACCGTGTGGTACGTGGGCATGAACGTGCAGAAGGCGCCCTTCGACAATGAGAAGGTGCGGCAGGCCATCGCCTATGCGCTGGATCCCCAGGGCTATATCGACCTGGTGTTCGGCGGAGAGGCCACGCCCGCAAACTACACCATGTTGCCCCCCAGCGTGGACGGCTACATCTCTGATTGCTCCGAATACTCCTACAATGTAGAGAAGGCCAAGGAGCTGCTGACTGAGGCCGGCTATCCCGACGGCTTCTCCACCACCCTCTGGTGCTCCGACACCCAGGTGATGCGGGATTCCGCCGTGGTCATCCAGGAGCAGCTGCGCCAGATCGGCATCACCGCCGAGGTCAAGACCCTGGAGAACGGCCAGTTCCAGTCTGAGACCGGCAACGGCGCCCAAGACATGTTCATCATGTCCAAGACCTCCATCGATCCCGACTCCATGCTGCGGTCCATGTACCACACAGAGGCCCTGGGCCCCTCCGGCAACCGCTGCTTCTGGACCACGCCCGAGGTGGACGCCATGATCGACGAGGCCAGCACCACCACCGACACCGAGCACGCCATGGAGCTGTACGCGGAGATCCAGCGCACTGTGGCAGAAGCTGCGCCCCTGGTCCCCCTGGCGGTGGAGCATCTGAACGCCGGCATGCAGTCCAATGTGAAGGGCTTCGGCCTGTATCCGGGCAAGTCCCACTACATCAACGGCACCTATTTTGAATAAGAGCATCCAGGCATCTCTACGAGCGGGCGGCGGCAACAGCTGCCGCCCGCTCATGCAAATTGCGTCACGGAGAAAAGGAGAGTGACAGATGTACCGTTTTATTCTCAAACGGCTGCTCATGCTGATCCCGGTGCTGCTGGGTGTCAGCTTTATTGTCTATACCATCCTGAGCTTTACGCCTGGCGATCCGGTGCAGATGATGCTGGGCGACAATTATTCCGAAGAGGCCTATAACGCCCTGCAGGCGGAACTGGGACTGGACGATCCCTTCCTGGTCCAGTACGGCCGATTCATTGTCAACGCAGTCCAGGGCGATTTCGGCACCTCGTACAGCACCGGCAACCCGGTGGCGGCGGAGATCGCCGCCCGTCTGCCCAATACCATCCTGCTGTCGGCCTGCGCCATGCTGTTTGCAGTCCTGATCGGAATTCCCCTGGGCGTGATTTCCGCCACCCACCAGTATTCGGCGGTGGATAACATCTCCATGGTGGGAGCCCTGTTCGGCGTCTCCATGCCGAACTTCTGGCTGGGCCTCATGCTGATCGTGATCTTCGCCGCGGGGCTGGGGTGGTTCCCATCCTCCAACTTCGAGACCTGGGGCGCCCTGGTGCTGCCGGCCATCACCCTCAGCGCCAACTCCCTGGCCATGATCACCCGCATGACCCGCTCCTCCATGCTGGAGACGATCCGGCAGGATTACATCCGCACCGCCCGGGCCAAGGGCCTGAAGGAGAGTGTCATCACCATCCGCCACGCCCTGCGCAACGCCATGATCCCCATTGTCACCACCGTGGGACTGCAGTTCGGCTTCTCCCTGGGCGGCGCGGTGCTGGTGGAGACGGTGTTCTCCTGGCCCGGCATCGGCCGGCTGCTGGTGGACTGCATCGGCCTGAAGGACACGCCCGTGGTGGTGGCCTGCGTGCTGGTGCTGGCTACGATGTTCACCATCATCAATCTGTGCATTGATATCCTGTACGCATTCCTGGACCCCAGAATCCGGGCCCAGTACAAAACGGCAAAGAGGTGATGCGGATGACTGGGAAAGTGAAAAACAAGAACAAGAAAAAGTCCCAGGCCGCCGCAGTATGGCGCCGCCTGAAGAAAAACAAGATGGCCGTTCTGGGACTCATCATCCTGGCAATCATTATCTTCTTCGCCGTCTTTGCCGATGTGTTTTTTGATTACGAAACACTGGTGATTCAGCAGAATGCATCCCTGAAGCTCCAGCCCCCCTCTGCCGAGCACTGGCTGGGCACTGACGAGGTGGGCCGCGATATTCTGGCCCGGATCGTCCACGGCGCCCGGATCTCCCTGCCGGTGGCCTTTGCCACCATTGCCATCGCCACGGTGGTGGGCGGGCTGCTGGGCGCGATCGCCGGCTACGGCAGCCGCCGGGTGGATGATGTCATCATGCGTGTCATGGACATCTTCCTGGCGATCCCCAGCATCCTGCTGTCCATCGCCCTGGTGTCCGCCATGGGCACCAGCGTCACCAATATGATGCTGGCCATCAGCATCTCCAACATCCCGCCCTTTGCCCGGATCGTCCGCTCCGCCGTGCTGACCATCAAGAACGAGGAGTACATCGAGGCGGCCCGCGCCATCGGCGCCAGCGACAAGCGCATCATCCTCAAGCACATCCTGCCCAACTGCATGGCCCCCATCATCGTGCAGGCTACGCTGTCCATCGCCGGGTCCATCCTGGCCATCGCCAGCCTCAGCTTCATCGGCCTGGGCATCAGCCCGCCCACACCGGAGTGGGGTTCCATGGTCAGCACCGGCCGGCAGTATTTCCGGGCGGCCTGGTGGGTGTGCGCGTTCCCGGGCCTTGCCATCATGCTGACCATCCTCTCCCTGAACCTGCTGGGAGACGGCCTGCGGGATGCCCTGGACCCCAAGCTGAAGAACTGAGGAGGGAGGACACCACATGGAAGAGAAAAAGCAGCACAAGACCGCTCTGCCAGAGAAGGAGCCCATCCCCTCCGCGCAGGCCCCGGAGGCCCTGCTGGATATCCGCGGCCTGCGGGTGGAGTACCACACCGACGAGGACGTGGTCTACGCCGTCAACGGCCTGGATCTGACCATCGGAAAGGGCGAGAGCCTGGGCCTGGTGGGCGAGACCGGCGCCGGCAAGACCACCACGGCCCTGTCGGTCCTGCGGCTCATCGCGGACCCGCCCGGAAAGATCATGGGCGGCGAGATCTGGTTCGAGGGCGAGGACATGCTCCAGGCCAAGCCCGCCCGCCTGCGGGAGATTCGCGGCAGCAAGATCTCGGTGATTTTCCAGGACCCCATGACCAGCCTGAACCCGGTCTACTCCGTGGGCGACCAGATCGCGGAGGTCATCCACCAGCATGAAAAGTGCAGCAAGGAGGAGGGGCGGAGAAAGGCCGGCGACATGCTGGAGATGGTGGGCATCCCCCGGGCCCGCTATGACGAGTATCCCCACCAGTTCTCCGGCGGCATGAAGCAGCGGGTGGTCATCGCCATGAGCATCGCCTGCTCACCGGAGCTGATTCTGGCGGACGAGCCCACCACCGCCCTGGACGTGACCATCCAGGCCCAGGTGCTGGAACTGATGAACGAGCTGAAGGAAAAGCTCCGCACCTCCCTGCTGCTGATCACCCACGACCTGGGCGTCGTGGCCCAGGTCTGCGACCGGGTGGCCATCATGTACGCCGGCGAGATCGTGGAGAGCGGCACCATCGCGGAGGTGTTTGACCACCCCCATCATCCCTACACCATCGGCCTGTTCGGCTCCATCCCGTCCCTGGATGAGACGGCGGAGAAGCTCAAGCCCATCCAGGGCCAGATGCCGGATCCCACGGAGCTGCCGGAGGGCTGCGCCTTTGCGCCCCGGTGCCCCTACGCAACGGAGGCCTGCCGAACCCGCAAGCCGGAGATGACCGGCGTCGGCGGCACCCAGATGGTGCGCTGTCTGGCCCACCAGGGCGTTTTCGAGTCCCCCGAACTGATGGAGGAGGTGCGACATGGCAGATAAGGATGTGATCCTGGAAGTCCGGGACCTGAAGAAGTACTTCAAAAGCCCCACCGGCACCCTCCACGCGGTGGACGGCGTCAACTTCTCCATCCGGAGAGGCGAGACGCTGGGCCTGGTGGGCGAGTCCGGCTGCGGCAAGTCCACCATCGGCCGGCTGATCCTGGGCCTGCACCAGGCCACCAGCGGCGAGATCCTGTTCAACGGACAGGACATCTGCAAGATGAACAAGCAGCAGCTTCACGACCTGCGCAAGGATCTGCAGATCATTTTCCAGGACCCGTTCTCCTCCCTGAATCCCCGGATGTCCATTGGGGAGATCATCGGTGAACCGCTGCAGATTCACGGAAAGGTCCACAGCCGCGCAGAGCTGGACAAGGAGGTCTCCCGGCTGATGGACGTGGTGGGCCTCTCCGCCCGGCTGTTCAACGCCTATCCCCACGAGCTGGACGGCGGCCGCCGCCAGCGGGTGGGCATCGCCCGGGCCCTGTCGCTCAAGCCGCAGTTCATCGTCTGCGACGAGCCGGTGTCCTCGCTGGACGTGTCCATCCAGGCCCAGGTCCTGAACCTGCTGAAGGACCTGCAGGCGGAGTTCCACCTGACCTATCTCTTTATCACCCACGACCTGTCGGTGGTGAAGTTCTTCTCCGACAAGATCGCGGTGATGTACCTGGGCCAGCTGGTGGAGACGGCGGATTCCGCGGAGCTGTTCCGCCAGCCGATGCACCCCTATTCCCAGGCCCTGCTGTCTGCCATCCCCATCCCCAGCAGCCGGCAGAAGATGCAGCGGGTGAAGCTCATCGGCGAGCTTCAGAGCCCCATTGACCCGGAGCCGGGCTGCCGCTTCGCCAAGCGCTGCCTGTACGCCCAGGAGGGCTGCACCGGCCGGGATCTGGCGCTGCGGGGCTTCGGCAACGGCCACTTCTGCGCCTGCTGCCGGGCTGGCGCCCTTCATGAACCATCCATTTCCGAGTGAAGGATTCAATAAAATACAAGGAGGAAATTCACATGACTGACAAGACGAGATGGCTGGGGCTGGGCCCCTGGCATGAGGACAACGAGAGCGAGCTGATCGACTGGACCGCGCAGCCCCAGTACAAGGGCCTGGTCAAGGGTGATTACTATCACGCCGAGCTGCGGTACAGCGGCCGCTGGGGCGATCCCGGCCACAAGGGCGAGCTGGACGTGGTGTTTGACGACGACGGCAAGATCGCCTTCGCCGAGTTCAACGAGACCACCATGGCCAACTACTATGTCCGCCACTTCCAGAACGTCAGCAAGCGCCGCACGGAGTTCCAGTTCTTCCAGGACTTCCATGACAAGCGCCGCAGCGTGGCCTACGGCCGGGTGCTGGCCAACGGCTTCAAGTATGTGGAGGATCAGATCCTGGAAAAGCAGGACCTGGACGCCGATTATGACCTGCTGACCGGCGCCTCCTTCTCCATGAAGAACATGATCGGCCTGAAGGACGACGTGTCCGCCCAGCGGAAGGACCCCAACCACAAGAAGCAGCGCTACTACGGCTACACCGAGGATTACGGCTACGGCATCACCGGCTGGCTCCAGGTGGTGGTGGAGGACGGCAAGATCGTCAAGTGCTTCTATGACGAGATCTTCGCCGACCACACCAAGGACATCGTCTACGACGACCTGAAGCAGTTCTACCGCCAGTCCAAGTATTTCTCCACCACCTATGAGGATCCGTTCCCCTCCGGCTGGGACCGGCACGCCTGGCTGGTGTGCTTCAAGGACCAGTCCGACGCCATCAACAAGAAGGTCTGCGAGACGCAGGACATGTTCGATATCTCTGGCCTGCCCTGTGTGGAGGGCCCGGACATGGGTGTGGTGTGGGACAAGCCCCACAAGGACGATGTGGCGCTCATCTCCAACAGTGACGCCACCGCCCGCTCCGTCACCCGGCCCCGCTCTCCCGTGTGGAACAACTATCTGCGCCTGGCCAAGATCGTCCACGACGAGATGGTCAAGGACGGCGCCGTGAAGTAAGGAGGAACGCACATGGATAACGCAGGAAAGAAGCCCGTCTGGTCCGTCCAGCCCCCCAAGGGGATGCTGAAGGGCGACTACTATCGGATCGAGGAGCGGTTCCCGCCCTACTATCCCGGCGTGGAGGGGGAGTTCCCCGCCGATCCGGGCCACCTGGGCATCGTGGAGGCGGTGAAGGCCGACGGCAAGCTGATCTTTGTGGAGCTCAACGAGATCACGGCCCCCTCCTATTACAACCATCTGTACCAGGGCATCTCCAAGCGCCGCTCCAGCTACAGCTTCTGGCAGTACACGAAGCCCCGGATGCAGAAGGCCGGCTCCGTGCTGACCATGGGCATGCAGTACGTGGAGCAGCAGATGCTGGAGAAGCAGAGCCTGAGCGGAGACTTCGACCTGGTGGCCAGCGCCTCCGGCAGCGTGAAGAAGCTGCTGACCTTCGCGGCCAAGCTGGACAAGGAGCTGGACAAGCCCTCCTCCAAGAAGCTGTACAGCTATTCCGAGGACTATGGCTACGGCCTCACCGGCTGGCTGAAGGTGGTGGTGGAGAACGGCAAGATCCTCTCCTGCCGCTTCGACGAGATCTTCGCGGACAACGAGGAGGACATCGTCCACCCCGAGCTGAAGAAGTACTACCGCCAGTCTAAGTACGACTGCCCCACCTATGAGGATCCGTTCCCCTCCGGCTGGGACCGCCACGCCTTCCTGGTGGGCTTCCGCACCCAGATGGACAACCTGAACCTGAAGGTCTGCGCCACCCAGGACATGCTGGATCTGACCGGCCTGCCCCACGCCGCCGGACGGGACATGGGCATGATCTGGGACAATCCCAACCCGGATCACGAGCATCTGGATATGGATCCCAAGAACCGGCCGATGTATCCTGCGTTCATCAACTACCTGCGGATGGCCAAGGTCGTCCTGGAAGAGATGCGCAAGGACGGCGTTTTCCAGTAAAGACAAGAACCGGAAAGGAAAACCGTTATGGAGCATACCCGCGCGTTTTTGGCGTACGACACCCTCTGCCGCATCGCGGCGGAAATCCCGGAGGACGGGGAGCAGCTGCTGGAGCAGTGCGAGGAGGAGGCCCACGGGCTGGAGCGCACCCTCAGCATGTTCGATCCCGACTCAGAGCTCTCCAGGCTCTGCCGGGACATCCGGCCCGGCGAGGCTGTGCCGGTCTCTGAGACCCTGTACACCTTCCTGGAGCAGAACCTGGAGATCTGCCGCCTGTCTGGCGGAGCATTCGACCCCACGGTGGGGCCGGTGGTAAAGCTGTGGGATTTTCTGTCCCAGACGCCCCGGATCCCCTCTGCGGAGCGCATCCGGGCGGTGCTGGACCGGGTCGGCTATCAGCACGTCCGCCTGGACCGGAAGACGCGGACCGTGACGTTTGATCTTTCTGGAATCGGTTTGGACCCGGGCGCAGCCGGAAAGGGCTTCGCCCTGGGTCTGACCGTGGACCGCCTGCGGCGGGGCGGCGTCCGGCAGGCCGTGCTGGACTACGGCGGGAACCTGTTTGTGATCGGCGCGCACCAGGACGCGCAGGGCGGGGCCCGGCCGTGGAAGGTGGCGATCCGGGACCCGGACAACACCGGCTCGGTATTTGGAACGGTGCAGCTCCAGGACGCGGGCATCGCCACATCCTCCTGGTATGAGCACAGCTTCCAGAAGAATGGGACCGTGTACCACCATCTTCTGAACCCGCGGACCGGATACCCCATGCCGCTGACGCTGAAGAGCGTCTCCATCCTGTCCTCGCGGCCTGTTTACACAGACCTGCTCTCCACTGCCTTTTTCATCCTGGGAGAAGAGGAGGGCGGCGCCCTGGTAGACCGGCTGCGCAGGGACAGCGGCGAGATGATCGAATATGTGGCCGTACGGGAGGATGGGACTGTGGCCGCGTCTCCGGGCGCGGCGTTCACCCCCGCCTGATCGGTCTTGACGCAAAAAGCGCTCCGCCTCAGTACATGCACTGAGGCGGAGCGCATCGTCCTGCCTGTGCCCGGCCGCCGGAGTGGCGGGCGGCTCAGATCTTTTCAAACTGCGTCACATCGGAGACGAACAGCGTGGCACCGCCTACGGTCACCTCCGTGGGATAGGCCGCAGAGGGCGTGGCCAGCTGCACGTTGGAGGAGATCTTCTCCGTCCGGCGGGAGCAGTTCTGGCGGATGATGGCGATGGCCTGGGGCACCCGGTCCTCCTCCGTGCCGATCAGCAGCGTGGAGTTGCCGCCAGTGAGAAAACCGCCGGTGGAGGCCATGCGGGTGAAGTAAAAGCCGGCGTCTGTCAGGGCGGCGCAGACCTCGCTGGTGTCCCGCCTGTTGACGATGGCGGTGATGAGTTTCATAGCAGTCGCTCCTTTGCGTTCGGGTTTCAGGGCCGCGCCCTTGTAGCGGTCCCAGATATGGATGCGGTGGAGATAGAAGCACAGGCCCAGCGTTCCGGTCACGACCTCCGCAATGGGAAAGGCCAGCCACGTGTAGGCCAGATCGATCCTGGAGAAGAGCCAGAATACGGGGATCAGGCAGAAGATCTGCCGGGTCAGGGAGAGCAGGACGCTGGGCAGCGCCGCCCCGATGGCCTGGAAAAAGACCGGCAGGATCAGGGAGAGCACGGCGGGCAGAAAGCTGGTGCCGATGATGTGGAAGGCATGGACGCCGATCTCCAGGACCGCGGGCTCCGCGGTGAAGATGCGCAGCAGCTGTTCCGGGATCAGCTCGAAGCAGGCGATCCCCACCAGCATGAAGGACATGGCCAGCAGGACGGAGTCCTTTACCACCCGGCGGCAGCGGCCATAGGCGCCCTTGGCATATGTATAGCTCAGCAGGGGGACGATGCAGGTCTGGAGTCCGGAGAGGGGGATGAAGAAGAAGGACTGCACCTTGTAATACAGGCCCAGGACCGTCACGGCGTCGTCGGAGAAGCCGGCCAGGATCATGTTCAGGGCCATGATGTAGACCGTGAAGAGAAGCTGCATGAAGATGGAGGGGAATCCCAGCCGGTAGATCTTGGCCGCATAGGAGCGGAACACCCGGATGGGGGGCGGCTTCCGGAATCCGGAGGCGACGATGAGCGCCGCCAGCACCTGGCCCGCCACCGTGGCGTAGGCGGCACCGGCCACGCCCAGCGCCGGGGCCGGGCCCAGGCCGAAGATCAGGATCGGGTCCAGCACGATATTGGCCGCGGCGCCGGCGATCTGGGCCAGCATGGGCAGGCGCATGTTGCCGCGGGCCTGGTGGACCTTGCTCCAGGTGCTCTCCAGAAACACCCCCGGACTGCCCACGCAGACGATGGTGCCGTATGTCACGGCAAGGTCCGCCACGGAGGAGGACTCCGTGGAGACCGCGGCAAAGGGACGCATCAGCAGGCCGCTCAATACGGCGAAGATCAGCCAGCTGATCAGCGCCAGGACCGTCCCCGTCCCGGCGGTCCGGTCCGCCAGGTGGTGGTTCCCCTGGCCGTCGTACCGGGACATCAGGGTATTGACGCCCACGCCGGTGCCGACGGCGATGGCGGTGACGATCAGCTGGACAGGGTAGACGATGGAGAGGGCGGTGAGGCCGTCGCTGGAGAACTGGCCCACAAAATAGCTGTCCACGATATTGTACATGGCCTGGATCAGCTGGGCCAGCATGACCGGAGGCGCGATCCGCATCAGGATGGCCCAGACGCTCTCCGTGTCAAAGAGACTGTATGCAGAGGATGCTCTCATGGTGTGGCGGTGCTCCTAACAGGTTCCGGGATCTTCCGGCCTCCCGCAGGGGGCGGCCGGGACTTGCGGGCAAGATTATAGCCGGGCTGGAACCGTTTGTCAAGACGTGCGGAGGGCCGGAACAGGCAAGGGGGCCGCTTTTGGAAAAACCTCCAAAAGCGGCCCCTCTTTTCCCCGGGGGTCTGTGGGAGTGGGAGAGAGAACGGCAGCGCGGCAGCCGGGTCTCAGCTGTTCTCCGGCGGGCGGTCCGGCAGGCGGCCCAGGGGACGGTACACGGTGAAATACATGGTGAGGCTGCAGGCCAGGCCGCCCACCAGCTGGGAGACGGCCTCTGCCGCGAATACGCCGGTGGTGCCCATCCAGATGGGCAGGACGACCGTCAGCGGCGCGTTGATGATGGCCTTGCGCAGCAGAGAGAAGAAGATCGCCTGCTTGGAGCGCCCCAGGCTCACGAACACACCCTGCCCCGCCATCTGGAGGGACATGGGGATGAACAGGCAGAAGTAGATGCGCAGGGCGGGGATGCCGGCCGCCACCACCTCCGGCTCGCTGTTGAAGACCCGGATCTAAAGCCCGGGGAACAGCATGGCGGCGGCCCAGAAGACAGCGGCGTAGCCAACCGTCACCGCCACGCTGAAGCGGATGGAGCTCCGGACGCGGCTGTACCGGCCCGCGCCGTAGTTGTACCCGGTGACCGGCTGGGCGCCGTTGGTCAGCCCCTGCACCGGCATGAAGAACACCTCCCGCAGGGAGTTGATGATGGTCATCACGCCCACGTACAGGTCGCCGCCGTATGCCTGGAGCGTGGCGTTGCACACCACCTGCACCAGACTGTTGGTGAGATTCATGAAGAAGCCGGACAGGCCCAGGGCCACGATGGACTTCACCCGCCCGGCGCTCAGCGCCAGATTCCGCAGGCGGAGCCGCAGGATGGCCCTCCGTCCGGTGAGGAACTTCAGCACCCACACGGCGGAGCAGCCCTGGGCGATCACGGTGGCCAGCGCCGCGCCCCGCACCCCCATGTCCAGGGCGAAGATGAAGACCGGGTCCAGCACGATGTTGACCACTGCCCCCAGGCCCACGGTCATCATCCCGGTGCGGCCGAAGCCCTGAGACGTGATGAAGGGGTTCATCCCCAGGCCGATCATGACGAAGACGGTCCCCAGCAGATAGATGGTCATGTACGCCTCGGCATAGGGATAGGTGGCGTCGCTGGCGCCGAACAGGTAGAGTAGGGGATGCCGGAACAGCAGGAACACCCCCGTGACAGCGGCGCCGAAGATCAGCAGCAGGGTGAAGGCATTGCCCATGATCCGCTCGGCCTCTTCCTCCTCACCCTTGCCCCGGTAGATGGAGCACAGGGGGGCGCCTCCCGTGCCGCACAGGTTGGCGAAGCCCATCACGATGGAGATGATGGGCAGCGTCAGCCCCAGGCCCGTCAGGGCCAGATGCCCGGGGAGCCGCCCCAGGTAGATGCGGTCCACCACGCTGTACAGCACGTTGATGAGCTGGGCGGCCGTCATGGGCAGCGCCAGGGAAATGATGTTGCGGGGAATGCTGCCGACGGAAAAATCATGCTCTTTGCTTGCCACGGATTCGTTCTCCTCCTCACAATTCCGGTTTGCCCGCGCCGGTCTCAGGTCCCGGCTGGGGCCGCTCCACCCGCCGCGCCGCCCCTTTGGATGGCCCGGTAAAACCACAGGGCCGCGGCCAGCGAGATGGCGTCCACGATGGGCTGCACCCACATACAGCCGTACAGGGGAAAGAGCGCGTCCATGAGATAGAGCAGCGGAATGTCCAGCACGCCCTTGCGCAGGATCGAGCAGAACAGGGACTCCCTGGCCCTGCCCATGGCCTGGAACTGGATGATCAGGGGATAGCACAGGGCCATCATGGGCATTGCCGTCACCATGCACCGCAGGAACACGGCCCCGTAGCGGACCGTCGCGGCGTCCGCGATGAACAGGGAGACCAGAGGGGTGGCGAACGCCTCATAGCAGACCAGACACAGCACGGCGAAGCCGAAGGACATCAGGCTCCCCATCCGGAAGGCCTGCGTACGCCGTTGGTGATTCCCGGCAGCGTGGTTATAGGCCAGCAGCGGCAGAAGCCCGTTGGAGACGCCGATGGAGAAATACAGGGGCAGCTGGTCCAGTTTTTTCACGATGCCCAGGGCCGCCACTGCCTCTGTGGGGTATTGGGACACAAATCCGGCCTGGGCGGCGGTGGCCACCACTGTCAGGGCATACTGCAGGGCGGAGGGGAAGCCGATGGCCAGAATGGGGCGCAGGTACTGGGCGGCGTACCGCAGATTCTCCGGCAACAGGTTCAAATAGGTGGCGCCCCGGCGGCGGATCAGATAGACGGCAAAGCAGGCCACCGCCGCCCCGTTGGAGAGGGCTGTGGCCATGCCCGCGCCCACCGCGCCCAGGCCCAGGAACTGGGGCAGGACGAACAGCGGGTCCAGCAGGATATTCAGGACGCCGCCGAAGGAGACGCCGAAGGCGGCGGCTCCGGCGCCGCCCTCCGCCCGGACCAGATTCGCCAGGAGGGTGTTGAGAATGGTGAAGGGACCGCCCAGCATGACGACCCATTTGGCGTAGCCGTAGGCGATGGCATAGGTGTCCTCCGTGGCGCCGCACAGGTGCAGCACGGGATCGGCCAGCAGCCAGAACGCCGCGGAGAAGAGCAGGGCGGACAGCAGGCCGCCAGCCAGAGAGACCGCGGCGATCCGCCGGGCGCCCTCCTCGTCCTGACGGCCCAGGGCCCGGGCGATGGCGCTGGCCCCGCCCACGCCGAAGAGGTTGGAAATGGCGGTCAGCATCAGAAAGACCTGCTAACAAAAGTCAAGTAGAAATTTCAGATTTGAGGGAGCGGCAA
>ENA-UOJP01001979-UOJP01001979.1-human-gut-metagenome-genome-assembly--contig:-C102-NODE-1979-length-19578-cov-6.856631_pt1 | contig 19578 bp, 13 predicted proteins | sample MGYA00242353_ERZ723900 | MGnify/ENA metagenome assembly ERZ723900
ATTGATATTTTACATGAAATATTTTTATGAATATAGTGAGCTGATGTTTCACGTGAAACATTTAAAGTCATGTCATACAAGAATTATGGAAAAAGAATAGGTAAATTCTAATATTTCCTTATAGAATATAACTTGAAAAAGTGATATAATCGTAAAGTACTTGAACGGGTGAAATTTAGCGTCGTTGAGGAATGACTTTATCATGTTTGTGGAAGTGCAAACGAAAGGAAAAATTTAATGGGAAGAATTATCGCAATTGCAAATCAGAAGGGCGGTGTTGGGAAAACAACCACTGCAATTAATCTTTCAGCTGCATTAGCTGCAAAAGGAAAAAAAGTTCTGGTTATTGATACGGATCCCCAGGGAAATACCACAAGTGGGTTCAATATTGATAAGAATAACCTGGACAATACAATTTATGAGTTAATGCTGGGAGAGTGCAGTGTACAGGATTGTCTTATTAAAGAAGTAGTACCTAACGTAACCGTATTGCCTTCAAATGTAAATTTAGCGGCGGCTGAAATTGAATTAATAGGAGTGGATAAGAAAGAGTACATACTGAAGAATGAAGTAGACTGGATAAAGGAACAGTATGACTTTATTATTATCGATTGTCCTCCTTCATTGAATATGTTAACCGTTAACGCTATGACAACTGCGAATACCGTATTAGTTCCCATACAATGTGAATATTATGCGCTGGAAGGTTTAAGCCAATTAATTCATACGGTAAATCTGGTAAGAGAAAGGTTGAATCCTCAGCTGCAGATTGAGGGAATTCTGTTTACCATGTATGATTCCAGAACAAATCTGTCCATGCAGGTAGTAGATAATGTTAAGAAAAATCTGAATCAGAAAATATACAAGACAGTGATACCCAGAAATATAAGATTGGCAGAGGCTCCAAGCTATGGGCTTCCAATTACAATGTACGATCCAAAATCAGCCGGTGCGGAAAGTTATATGGCATTGGCAAACGAAGTGATAAAGAGAAAGGATATTTAATAAATGGCGGCTAGAGGATTGGGGAAAGGCCTGGATTCTTTAATTCCTAATACGATTGGGGAATCAAAGGGAAAAGCTGATAAAGGGACCGGAACAGAAAATAAGAATCCGGAAACCATGGTTAAATTAACTGCGGTGGAACCAAACAGAGATCAGCCCAGAAAGAATTTTGATGAAGATGCTTTGTTGGAGCTTGCAGAATCAATAAAGCAATTTGGATTACTACAGCCAATTCTGGTACAGGAAAGAGACGGTTATTATGAAATCATTGCGGGGGAACGCAGATGGCGTGCCGCAAAAATAGCCGGTTTAAAGGAAGTACCGGTAATTATAAAAAATCTTACTGATCAGGAAATAGTAGAGATATCTTTGATTGAAAATATTCAGAGAGAAGATCTGAATCCGATTGAAGAAGCGCAGGCATATAAAAGGCTGCTGAATGAATTCCATTTAAAGCAGGACGAAGTTGCGGAAAGGGTTTCCAAAAGCAGGACAGCCGTGACAAATTCCATGAGACTGCTGAAATTATGTGATGAAGTACAGCAGATGGTAGTCAATGAAATGATAACCACCGGACATGCCAGAGCTCTTTTGTCTATAGAAGATCCGGAAGAGCAGTATATGATAGCTCAAAAGGTTTTTGATGAGAAAATGAGTGTCCGTGAAGTCGAAAAGTTAGTGAAGAATCTCCACAAACCTGAAAAACCGAAAAAAGCAGAAAATAAATCATTAGAAGTTATCTATCAGAATATAGAAGAAAAGCTGAAGGAATCACTGGGAACCAAGGTATCCATATCCTCTAAGGAGAACGGAGCCGGTAAAATTCAGATAGAATTTTATGACCATGATGATTTGGACAGGCTTATGGAATACATCATAAAGAACTGATCTATTTTTACAAAAGAAAAAGGAGATTATAATGTCAAGCGGTTTAATGGAGAGTATGGGATTAGGGGGACTGGATATAGCATACGTGCTTATAGGCATGTTGGTATTTATTTTAGTGCTTCTTGTTCTTATAATTATACAGTTCAGCAAAGTAAGCAAGCTTCAGAAAAAACTGGCCAAATTTATGAAAGGCAAGGAAGCAAAGAGTCTTGAAGAAGAAATAGAAGGTTTATATAAAGATAATGATTTTATAAAGAAAGAATCAGATAAGAACAGAAAAGATATTCGTGATATTCAGAAAAGACTTGAGTATTGTTATCAAAAAGTGGGCATTGTAAAGTATGACGCCTTTAGCCAAATGGGAGGCCAGCTGAGCTTCTGCATCGCTCTTCTGAATGAAAAGGATGATGGCTTTATATTAAATTCTGTTCAGAGCAGTGATGGCTGTTATACATATACAAAAGAAGTTAAAAAAGGGGAATGTGCAATCACCCTGGGAGCAGAAGAAAAAGAAGCATTGGATAAAGCAATAGGATATTAATTTTATATGAGGAGAGGAGCCTTATCATGATCGACATTAAATTTTTAAGAGAGAATCCCGAAGCAGTAAAGGAAAATATCAAAAAGAAATTCCAGGATTCAAAATTATCCCTGGTGGATGAAGTAATAGAATTGGACAAGGAAAGCAGACAAACCCAGCAGGAAGCAGATGATCTGCGTGCAAGCAGAAATAAGATTTCCAAGGAAATCGGCGGTTTGATGAAAGACGGAAAGAAGGAAGAGGCAGAAGCCAAAAAAGCAGAAGTGGCTGCCGGCGCAAAACGTCTTGCAGAATTAGAAGAAAAAGAAACGGAACTGCAGGAAAAGATAACAAAAATAATGATGCTCATTCCCAATATTATTGACCTTTCAGTTCCGATAGGTAAAGATGATACGGAAAATGTGGAGATTACCAAATACGGCGAACCTGTAGTGCCTGATTTTGAAATTCCTTATCATACGGAAATTATGGAAAGATTTAATGGGATTGATCTGGACAGTGCAAGAAAGGTTGCAGGTAATGGTTTCTACTATTTAATGGGAGACATTGCGAGACTTCATTCCGCGGTGATTTCTTATGCTAGGGACTTCATGATCAACAGAGGGTTTACCTATTGTGTTCCTCCGTTTATGATCCGCAGCAATGTAGTTACCGGCGTTATGAGCTTTGCAGAAATGGATGCCATGATGTACAAAATCGAAGGTGAGGATTTATATCTCATCGGTACCAGCGAGCATTCCATGATAGGTAAATTTATTGATACGATTGTTCCGGAAGAAGAACTCCCGAAAACCCTTACCAGCTATTCACCCTGTTTCCGTAAGGAAAAAGGAGCACATGGCCTGGAAGAGAGAGGGGTATACAGAATTCATCAGTTTGAAAAGCAGGAGATGATAGTTGTATGTAAGCCTGAAGAATCTCCCATGTGGTTTGACAAGCTCTGGCAGAATACGGTTGATCTTTTCCGTTCCATGGATATTCCGGTAAGGACCATTGAATGCTGTTCCGGTGACCTGGCGGATCTTAAAGTGAAATCTTACGATGTGGAAGCCTGGTCTCCCAGACAGAAAAAATATTTCGAAGTGGGAAGCTGCTCCAATTTAGGCGATGCACAGGCAAGAAGATTAAAAATCCGTGTAAATGGGGAAAATGGGAAATACTTCGCGCATACACTAAATAATACGGTAGTTGCTCCTCCGAGAATGCTCATTGCATTCCTGGAGAATAACCTTCAGGCAGACGGTTCCGTAAAGATCCCCGCAGTGCTTCAGCCTTATATGGGCGGTATGACTGAGATAAGATAAAATGGAACCGTACAGATATGAAAAGCGAGGTGAGATTCCTGCATAAATTTTTAAAGTCTATAGGATTCAGTGAATATACTACTACCAGGAAAATCCAGGAATTGGTTAAAGATGTAATAATGAACCCTGAGAGCAGAAATTATACTACTCTTAATGGAAATGAGGATACCGTCCTGGTAGAGTTTTGCAAGAATTTCGCAGAAAATATGGGTATTGCGGTTTGCGGAGAATTTGATGAAAATGATAATTTTACTTTTTATTATTTTTATCCGTATCTTCGCGGCACCGGTGTCAGCTCCATGGAGGATGTGAGCGTGGAACGTCATGCGGCCAAGGAATCCTATGCCGGTGTATGTGATGATATTAAGGTTGGCGTTACTTTGATTTTTTACCTGCAGAATATGATACCCTACATTAAATACCGTAATACGGATAAGCTTCCCGTGCGGGGCACAAGTCTGACGCTGTCCGCTTTGGGAATCCAGGGTTCCATTATGATGCCCATTATCAAGAGTGAAAATCAGAAGAAAAAAATACAGCAGTCTACCTTGACTAGGAATCAGCTGATCGAAGCGGCAAGGCGCGGAGATGAGGATGCCATTGAAAGCCTTACTCTGGAGGATATGGATACTTATACCACGATATCCCGCAGAATTCAGAAGGAAGATGTATTCAGCCTGGTGGATACTTATTTTATGCCTTATGGAGTGGAATGTGATCAGTATTCTGTCCTTGGTGAAATCACAGAATGCCACATTGTAAAAAACAGGCTGACAGAAGAAGAGATATGTGTTATGACGCTCAACTGTAATGAATTGTCTTTTGATGTATGCATCAATGTGAAGGATCTGTTCGGTGAACCTAAAGTGGGAAGACGGTTCAAGGGTGTGGTATGGCTTCAGGGAGCAGTGAATTACCCTGAACAGGATTAGTTGGATCTGTCATCGATAGCTGTTTCTTTTCAACAGCTATCGATGATTACTATAACAACTATTAAAATGCGATAATTTATAATATAAAACAGGTAGACATTTTCATAAAAATATTGTATTATATTAGTTGTGTTTCCTTAGTTAAATGGATATAACAGCCCCCTCCTAAGGGGCAGTTGAGGGTTCGATTCCCCCAGGGAACGTAGATCCGTACAGAAAGAATAACGTCTTTTTGTACGGATTTTTTTATATTAAATTATTTATATACGGATGAAAAATACAGGGCGGAACGATTATGAAAAAGTTAAAGTTTCATTTTAGAAAGCTGACAAATATAAGACAGCAGCTATATACCATATATTTTGCTGCTTTATTTCTTCCTATCATGATTATCGGTATTTTTCTCCTTATGAATACCTACACTCTGCTTGCAAACTATCACAGGGATCTCCTGGAATCAGATAATCTCCGTGTTAAAAATGTTCTGTTTGAAATAACCACTCAGGTCTATAATATCTCCGAGAACCTTATTTTTGATGAAAACATAAAGGAAATATTATCTACGGACTATGAGCAGAGGACCAACCTGATCCAAAAGGCCGGCAATCTGACAGTGGTTGACAATAATGCGCAGAATCATGCGGAAATCGAAGGGATAGAGATATATACTGATAATCCAACTTTTACGGATTATAAACAGTTCTATAAAGCCGATGAGGATATACAGAAGTCAGATTGGTATCAGAAAGCAATCAGCCAATCCAGTGTATTCTGGATTTCCATGACTACTACCGATAAATACGGAAACGAATACTGGAATTTGAGCCTGGTGCGCAGAATTCCGCTGACCGATGCGGAATATAATGCGGTACTGGTTATCAAGATCAGTGACAATTATTTAAGGACAAGGATCAACAGCCAGGAATATGCTGCCATGATATCAGTAAACGAAGGAGAGGTGTTTTTTAATTCCGACAGAAGTCAATATGGAATTAAACAAAAGGTATCCATTGATTATGATGAAAATTACTATCAATATACAGGGACAAAAAAGATAAACGGTGTTACTTATTTTGTGGATGTTTCCACGCTGAACCTGTATCAGTCAGATTCCCGTCTCTATATATGTACCATGAATGATCAGGGCTATGTAAGCATTAAACGGATCCTGACAATCTGTGTCCTGATCCTGGCGGTGGCAATTCTGATACCGGGTATTATTATTCACTATTTTACGGAGTATTTTACATCCCGTGTTCTTATCTTAAGAAAGGCCATGCATCAGGCCAGCAATGAGGATTATGATATACGAAGCTTTATCCAGGGAGAGGATGAAATATCGGAGGCCTTCTCCGATTTGGAAATCATGATTCAGAATATTAAAAAGAAGGATGCGGATATGTATGAAGCCCAGATCAATAAAGCGGAACTTCTGAATGAACAGCAGGTGATGGAATTTAAAATGCTTGCCAGCCAGATTAATCCTCATTTTCTTTATAATACTCTGGAAACGATCCGTATGAAAGCTTTTAAGGCAAATGACAGGGAAGTAGCCAGGGCAATCAAGCTTCTGGGTAAATCCATGCGTTATGTTTTGGAAAATACGGGTACCTCCTTTACGACGCTGAGTAAGGAGCTGGAACACATAAAAGTCTATCTGGATATTCAGAAGCTCCGTTTTACAGATAAATTTGACAGTGAGATAGAAGTAATGGAGGATATTGATCCCGGAAAGCTTCTCATCCTGCCCCTGTTGCTTCAGCCCGTAGTTGAAAATGCCATACTGCATGGGCTGGAGGAAAAAGAAAAGGGAGGGTTAATCCATATATTGGTGAGGAAGCAGCTGGAGGAGGAAGAACTGCTTTGCATTGAAGTATCGGATAATGGAAATGGAATGACGGAAGAAGCGCTTGCATTTCTGCAAAGCACGATTGAAGAAAAGGATATAAGCAGAAATAAGAGTATCGGGCTGTATAATATCAATCAGCGGATTAAGCTTACCTATGGGCAGAAATATGGTGTTAAAATTTTTTCCAACATAGAGGAAGGAACCCGTGTCAGTCTTTTTATCCCTATTAACCGTATGAAAGAGACAGCGGTTGTAACAGCAAATGAAGGTTAAAACGGAAGAATTCAAAAAGTGAATGTACTTTTAGGCAGAATTTTACCGTATTTTTCTAATTTTAACTAAATTATAATTAATACATCATAAGGATTGAGAAATCCTGTGGTGTATTTTTTTTACTAAAAATACGAAAATTTTGTTCAGGAAAGGGAGGAATAAAATGAGCAGTACAAAGTCACGAAAGGAAATTATTACGGATAAGCTTTATTATCCCATTCGGATTGCCATTCTTTTATCTGTGGTATTTCTGTTTATACCAAATCTGAATCCGGCAAGAATAAGCGGCATGATAAATAAAAATATGTCTTTATTTTCAGCAGGTATTTCCTATTCATCCTTAACAGCGGAATTCGGCCGGGCCTTCAGGAAAGGATGGGTGGAGGAAAGCTCCATGCAGCTGTTATTCGTGTCATCCATGGCCATGTGTCTTGGGATCGTTGCTTTTTGTGTAAGCGGATGCATGTCACTTGGTAATTTAAAATTCAAGAAAACAGGAAATATCATCGGTACGATAGGATGCGCTGCAGAACTGGCAGGTATCGGAGGAATTTATATTGCTTATCTACAGATATCGCAGACTGCGAAACCTGATAAGATACAGCCTGTTTTTCCTTCCGGGCTTCTTCTGATATTAATAATAACGCTGCTCATTCTGTTGATTTCAGTCATACAGCTGGTTTTATTTCCAAAACTTTCAAAAAAATCCAGATTTGAAATGCCTACAAAATACAGGCTTTTTCTTATGCTGATGCCTTTTCTTGCATTGGTAGCCGTCTTTGCCTATCTGCCCTTATGGGGATGGCGCTATGCATTTTTTGATTATAAGGTAGGGGATTCCATAAGCATGGAAAACTTTGTAGGCTTCAAGTGGTTTACCGAGTTATTTAAAAATCCCGCCACGGTAAGGGATATTGTGCGTGTATTGAAAAATACGCTTGCCATGAGCGGACTTGGAATCGCAACAAGCTGGCTTCCCATGGCCTTTGCCATATTCCTGTCGGAAATAAAAAATATAAGATTCCGAAGATTTGTACAGACTCTAACAACAGTTCCTAATTTTATAAGCTGGGTTCTCGTATATGCCATAGCGTTCTGTATTTTCTCAACAGACGGATTTGTCAGCAGTATTATGGTGAATCTGGGAATTTGGGATCAGGGTGTCAATATGCTGATGAGCGGGGATCATGTATGGATCAAGATGCTGGGCTGGGGCCTTTGGAAGGGAATCGGCTGGAGTGCCATTATTTATATAGCGGCGATTTCAGGAATCGATCAGCAGCTGTATGAAGCCGCAACAGTAGACGGCGCGGGCAGATTCCAGAGAATGTGGCATATAACGGTACCGGGGCTGATACCTACCTTCTGTGTATTGCTGCTTATGTCAATCGCCAATATCCTCAGTAACGGAATGGATCAGTATCTGGTATTCGAAAATGCAACCAACCAGAACGCTATTATGGTTCTTGATCTGTATGTTTATAAGCTGGGTATCGGAAAAGGCGCTATACCATTGTCTACCGTAATCGGTATGGTTAAATCCATAGTAAGCGTGACGCTGCTGTTCGCCGCCAACGGTGTATCGAAGTTGATCCGCGGTGAAAGTATTGTATAGGAGGTTAAGCATGGCAAAATCAGCACAGGAAAAAGCAGACCTGAAGGCAGAAAAAATTTATGAGAAAAAGCACAGGAAAAAATACAGGGCCAGACCGGGAGACATCCTTTTCAATATGATAAACTATTTGGTTTTTACCCTGTTTACCGTAGCATGTATTTTTCCATTTTATTATCTGTTTATAAATACAATCAGCGACAATGATTTGGTCGTGAAAGGGGTAATCAATTTTATCCCCAGAGGGCTTCATCTCGATAATTACAAATCCCTGCTGAATGTAAGTGATCTTTCCAATGCCTTTCTTGTTTCACTGGGAAGAACCATTATCGGAACGGCATTCATGGTGGCGGCCTCCGCATTTGTGGGTTATCTGGTAACAAAGCAGGAGATGTGGGGCAGAAAATTCTGGTACCGCTTCCTTATTATCACCATGTATTTCAATGCGGGCCTGATTCCCTGGTTCCTGAATATGCAGATGCTGGGATTGACCAATACCTTCTGGGCTTATATTATCCCGGGAATTGTGGCTCCCTATAATATTATCCTGGTAAAGACCTACATAGAGTCCATTCCGGCCGAACTGGAAGAAAGCGCGCAGATTGACGGAGCTACCAATATGATGATTTTCCGTAAGATCATTTGGCCGCTGAGTAAACCTATTCTGGCAACCATAGCCATTTTCGGTGCCGTAGGACACTGGAATTCATTTACGGATTCCCTGATACTGATGCAGTCGGCCCCTAATCTGTATACCCTGCAGCACAGACTGTATATTTATCTGAATACGGCTTCCAATCTGAGCGCTTTGATGGAATCCGGCGGACAGATCAGTGATACGGTTCTCAAGTCAGCGCTCAGTGCAAAGGTTATTAAATATACAATTTCCATGGTAACGGTCATCCCTATTCTGGTGGTGTATCCGTTCATGCAGAGATATTTTGAAAAAGGTATCATGCTGGGAGCCGTAAAAGGCTGAGTCTGACCGGAAATTTTATCTGTATTTATTGTTGGTGTTTATCCGTTTTTACGGTTATGTAACACAATCAAAAAGGAGGAGAAAGAGAATGAAAGCAAAAAAAGTCACTGCACTGCTTATGGCGGCCATAATGACCCTGTCATTGGCCGCATGCGGAAATTCAAGTAAAACAGCTTCGGAGCCTGTGGCAGACAGCACTGTCCAGGCAAATGCTGAAACAGATGGAGAAACAGCCGGAGGGGATACCCAGGCCGGTGAAGAGGGAGATTCCTATGACGAACTTCTGGAAGAAATCATTCCTGAGGAAACAGTCACTCTGGATGTATTTGATCAGCTTGCCAACTATTCCGGAGAACAAATCGGATGGTTCGGTCAGGTTATGCTGGAAAAATTCAATGTAAAACTGAATATCATTCCCGACCCGGACGGGGTATATGAAACCCGTATGGAATCCGGCAACCTGGGAGATATCGTTATCTGGGGAAACGATTCCGATGAATATCAGCAGGCGGTTCAGAAGGGTATGCTGTTCGACTGGAATGAGGATGATATTCTGACCGATTACGGTCCGTATATTAAAGAACATATGCCTTATGCCCTGGAAAAAAATGCAAACCTTTCCGGCGGTACTACCTATGGATATGGTTTTGATGTGGCGGTGGATCCCAGCGCCAGAGGCGATATCATGTATACCTGGGATGTGAGATGGGATCTTTATAAAGAGCTGGGCTATCCGGAAATAAAGAATCTGGATGACATGGTGGAGGTCCTGGCGCAGATGAAGGAAATCTGCCCTAAAGATGACAATGGAAAAACAACCTATGGCGTATCCCTGTTTAATGACTGGGATGGTGATATGGTGATGTTTGTAAAATCCACAGCTACCGCATATTATGGATACGATGAATTTGGTTTCGGTCTTTATGACTCCGAGGAACAGAAATATTATCCCTGTCTGGAAAAGGACGGTCCTTACCTTACCTGTCTGAAATTCTATAATGATCTTTATCAGAGGGGACTTCTGGATCCGGATTCACAGACCCAGAAATATGACGGTATGGTGGAAGACTATCAGAATGGCACCGCATTCCTGAATGTATTTAATTTCCTCGGAGCAGCCATGTATAACTCTGACAGTCATGCGGCAGAAGGAAAAGCAATGTATCCCTGTCCTCCGGAGGAAGCAACGCCCATCGCTTACGGGCTGAATGTATACGGCGGCAACAGAATCTGGTCTATTGGCGCAAAAACCGAATATCCGGAACTTTGCATGGCGATCCTGAACTGGCTTTCCACACCGGAAGGCCGTATGACATCGGAATATGGCCCCAAGGATGTATGCTGGTATTATGATGAAAACGGAAAAACCTGTTTCACGGATTTAGGAAGAGCTGCAAAGCTTGATATGAAGACAGAAATGACAGATGGATATTCAGGAACCTTTGAAGACGGAGACTTCAAGATGAATAATGAGACCTGGGCTCTTGATACGTTAAATCTGGATTCCAACGGAGATACCTATAATTACAAGAAATGGGACAGCTTCATCAGTGAACCCAACTCGGAAATCGAGGCTGACTGGAGAGAATATACCAAAGCCAGAACACCTGATGAATACATGGGACAGAGACCCTACAAGCTTGCCCCCGGAACCACCTATTCCGCAGGGACCAAATCCGATGAGCTTCTTGTACTCTGGAATCAGGTTGCAGACTGTATCAAAACAAATTCCTGGAAAGCGATTTATGCTACCTCCGATGAAGAATTTGATAAAATAGTGGATGAAATGATTGCCAAAGCAAATGAATATGGCTATGATAAGTGCATCGAATTCCAGGAAAATGAAGTGAAACTGAAGGCAGCGGCAGAAGATGCTGTAAAATAACAGGTTCTGAAGCTGGACTCAAAAACTTAATCAAGGGATTGTCCGATGCGGCAATCCCTTTTCAGGCTTTGAAAGGAACCACCGTGGAAAGGAGAAGCTATTAAGAACATGGAAAACTACTTAAAAAGTCCTTTATGGAATAATCGGCTTCCTGTAGAGGAACGGCTCGATTATCTGATTGGAGAAATGACGACAGAAGAAAAAATTGCCTGCCTGACCACCGGCTGCCCGGATATAAGCAGACTGGGAATCAGGGCCTCCTATATGGGAGGAGAGGCAGCCCATGGAATAGAAGCCAGACATGATCAGGCTTTTAATAAAGGAGAACCGGAACCCACAACATCCTTTACGCAGCCCATCGGAATGAGTGCCAGCTTCGACAGAGATCTTATCAGGGAATGCGGACGCTGCGTGGGAGAAGAGGCCAGAGCCTTATTTACCCGCAATGGTTCGGGAGGGCTTTGCAGATGGGCCCCAACCGTTGATATGGAGCGGGATCCCAGATGGGGAAGAACCGAAGAAGCCTATGGAGAAGATCCGTACCTGACAGGTGAGATGGCTTCTTCCTATATACAGGGAATGAAAGGAGACGATCCCTTCTATATCAGGTGCGGGGCAACCCTGAAGCATTTTTATGCAAATAATGTAGAAAAGGACAGGATTTCCATCTCTTCTTCATTGGATCGCAGAAATAAATATGAATATTACCTGGAGCCCTTCCGGAAAGCCATAGTGGAAGGGGGAGCGGAAGCGGTAATGACCTCCTACAATGAAATTAACGGAATTCCTGCGATTGTGAATGAGGAGGTCCGTACCATATTAAAAGAGGCCTGGGGGCTGCCCGGTCATGTTGTCTGCGACGGCGGGGACATGCAGCAGACTGTTTATGACCATAAATACTTTAAAACCCATGAGGAGACAGTGGCATATGGCCTGAAGGCCGGAGTGGACTGTTTTACGGATGATAAATCAGTGGTTATGGAGGCCGCACGCAAAGCCCTGGAAAAAGGGATGATAACAGAGGAAGACATCGACCGGTCCATACGTAATTCCTTCCGTACTCGTATCCGACTCGGATTCTTTGACGGGGACGAAGAATGCCCTTATACGGGAATGGGAGAGGAGTATGTCAATAATCAGGAACACAGGGATATTTGTGTGAAAATGGCGGAAGAATCCGTGGTTCTTTTAAAAAATGAGAAAAATATCCTTCCGTTCCTTCCCGAAAAAACCGAATCCCTGGCGATTATAGGTCCTCTTGCGGACGTATGGTACAAAGACTGGTACTGCGGAATCCCTCCCTATACAGTGACTGTGCTTGACGGGATAAAAAAGGCTTATCCGAATACGAGCATTGCCTCCGTCAGCGGCCTGTCACGGATTTATTTGTGCAGCGGCGGAAAGTATGTGGGTATGGATGAATCCGGTCATCTTTATCTGACGGAAAAGGATAAGGCGGAAAGTTTTACCTTTACGGACTGGGGCTGCGGCAGTACAACACTGGTTGCCTGCAGCAATGGAAAATTTGTCACTCTGGAAGAAGAAGATCCCCATATGAAGGCCGGCAGGGAGGAAGCCTTCTCCTGGTTCATCAGGGAATCCTGGAATTTCAGGCCGGTTGGGAAGGAAAAGGATATGCCCCGGGAGGCATATTATCTTGACAGCTGGAATGGAATGACAGTGACTGCAGATGGCAGCGGATTCCTTGTATGCGGTACAAAAGAAGGGGAACCGGCCGTATTTACCATAGAAGTGGAAACCGACGGAATCAAGGAAGCGGTACATGCTGCCGAAAATGCACAGCGTGCTGTACTGGTATTGGGCTGTAATCCGGTGATAAACAGCAAGGAAGAGATCGACCGGAGTACACTTGCCCTTCCTCCATTCCAGCAAAATCTGGCGGATGCTGTAAGAAAAGCAAATCCCGAAACAATAGTCGTTCTGTTGTCGAATTATCCCTATTCCATAAACCGCCTTCAGGAAGAAATGCCGGGTATTATATGGAGTGCTTCCGGCAGTCAGGAACTGGGAACCGGTGTTGCCAGTATATTGAGCGGAAAAGTTTCCCCTGCGGGCCGGCTTAATATGACCTGGTATATCTCCGACGAAGATCTGCCGGATATGAATGATTATGATATCATAAAGGGAAAGAGAACCTATCAGTACTTTGACAGAGAGGTATTGTATCCTTTTGGTTATGGATTATCCTATTCCGAATTCACCTATGGAAAGCTGAATCTGGAAAAAAAGGCGGATAAGGTGATCGCGCGCCTTACTGTTGCCAATATCGGAAAATATCCGGCGGATGAAGTGGTTCAGCTTTATGTCCGTAAGGAAGCTTCCCGTGTCAGACAGCCAATAAGTCGTCTGAAAGGGTTCACGAGGGTGAATCTGAATCCCGGTGAGACCAAAGAGGTGGAATTCATTGTAAATTGTGAGGAACTGAGAATTTATGATGTAATTTCTGAAAGCATGCTGCTGGAGGATGGAGAGTACACTTTCCTGGCAGGGGCATCATCCCGGGATATACGTCAGAAGGCGGTTATCTGTCTGGAGGGAGAAAAGACCGGTGTGAGAAGTCCATGGGAAGTGACGGCAGCGGACAGATATGACGATTATGACAATTGCTTTATACATAAAGGGACGGACGGCTTCACCTGTGTAATTCCCGGAAAGGCAGGAGACAATCCTGACATGCCCGAGCATACTTCCGGACAGAAGGCAACAGGAAAGCTCTTATACCATGATTTACTGTTTGACAGAAATCCCTGCGGAATGATATTGAACATTTATGCACTGGAAGAAGGAAGTATGAGAATATCCTTCTGTGCGCAGGGAATGGAAACGAAAAGCCTGACAATACAAATCAGGGAAGGAAGAGCCTTTGAAGATATCAGCATGTCTTTCCCCTCAGGTTTCCAAGTGCCGGAAGAACCCTGCACATTGAAAATAGAAACCGAAGGGAAGATAAAATTGTGCCGGTTTTTCTTTCGATAAGACCGTGTATCAATAATTTTCAGACGAATTATCGCGAGGTGTAAAAATGCTTTTGCGGTATTCCGCAGGGCTCATTCCCGTATACTTTTTAAATTTTTTATGAAAGTAGTCCACATTATTATAGCCTACCTGTTCGGCTATTTCATATACCTTCAGGCGGTTTTCCTTTAATAGCTCCTTTGAATATTCAATCTTTCTGTGATCCACATAACAGTTGAAGCTTTCTCCAAAGGTCTTATTAAAGATTTTTCCCAGATAGGTACTGCTGTAGCCGAAGAGGGGGGCGATCCCCTCCAGCTTGATATTATTCCGGAAGTTGTTGTCAATGTAATAAATGATATCATCCAGTATGGTGTCTCTGGACGGACGTCCGGTGGCATTCATAATCATTTCTGTCTGAGCGGAAATGAAGAGAATGATTTCATACAGATAACGGCTTTGATCGATGCGGCGGATAATCTCCGAGTTTGTGGGAAAAGGAATTTCCGCCGAATGGAACGTATGGTTTACCTTTTCCTTTATACGCAGGAATAAATCCTTCAGGAACAGCTTTACGGAAGAAATATCATTTTTTACATTATACAGAAATTCTTCCAGGCTGAATAAGGTTTCCGCTACCTTATTGCGCTGGAAAGCAAGCAGATAATCGGTCAGGAGATTGCTGTATTCCTCAAGCGTATCATTATTGATTTCCAGAGAAATCTCATGAAATTTGGGGAGCTCCCCATAGCCCAGGGTATGCTGCCCCTGCATGCAGAAAAAACGTCTTTTCCGGAGTGTGGAAGCCTCCTCATAGGACAGATAAATCTCATCCAGATTGGAAACCGGACGGCCATAGGCAAGAAAAAGGGAATCCAGAGGACTGCCTTTCTGCGGGGGATTTTTTTCATAGCGTTCCAGAAAACCGTTAAATTTGTTCAGCGCAAAGCTGCCTTTCAGGAGAATGACTTCATTGCTGTCCTCATTAAAGTGTTCAAAGGTATGGTTTCCCTTATTTGTTATTTTGAGAAGATCTGCGAAGCTGTAGCTGGCATCCTTCGGATTTTCACTGAATTTTTCATAAATCACTACCTGGTAGCACTCTGCATACAGATTCATCTCCTCGATTTCCCGCGGGGATAAAAGGCCTTCTTCGAGAGTCTGACAGTTTCCGGTAACGATCTCGTGAAGGATGACATCCTTGGCTTTTGTTTTCAGCAATTCCATATTTTCGGAAACGGCATGTTCTTCATCCAGTTCTTTCTTTATTTTACAGATAGCTAGCTGAAGCTCATCCTCATCAATGGGCTTGGTGATATAGAAATCAACGCCGTACTGTATGGCTGTCTGGGCATATGTAAAATCGGAATAACCGCTCAAAATGATAAATCTGCCCTGGAAGCCCCTTTCCCGGGCCATTCGTATTAAATCAGTCCCATATATTTTGGGCATTCGTATGTCCAGGAGAACCAGACTCGGCTTTTTATCCAGGATCAGGCAGAGCGCTTCCTCTCCATTGGCGGCTTCCGCGCATACCTCAAAGCCAAGTTCGTTCCAGTCAATAATATTTTTCAGACCTTCACGGATATTTATTTCATCGTCTGCAATCAGTACGGTTTCCAATTTACTACCCCGCTTTATAGTTTTGGCTGCCTTTCTATGTTGGAAATATAAAAATAACCTGTATTTTAAGTATAAAAGAGCATTGAAAGATTGTCAATGTATGTACGACTCTGCGTGCTGTGTGATAAACCCGGATTTAAGGAGACAATGATATGAAAAAAAGAATTAAGAAAACACTGTCTGTTTTGGCTTTGTGTACTCTGGTTTTTGCGGTAACGGGATGCGCAAAAGAGAAAGAAGCAAATCTGTATGAGGAATTCATCGTGGTGGATGTGTTTGATTCTCTTGCCAATTTCCAGGGTATACAATCAGGCTGGTTTGCTGAAATTGTGAAGGATAAATTCAATATGGAACTCAATATCATTGCGCCCAATGTTTCCGGCGGAGGGGATACCCTGTTCGAGATCCGTTCTGCGGCAGGCAATCTGGGAGATCTGGTAATATGTTCGGCGGAAAACGGCATATTGCAGGATATGGTTACAGCCGGGCTGATAATTGATATGGAACCTTATTTGAAAAACAGGCAGATTATGCGCTTTAAAGATGCCATATATAATCTGAACAATAATGTCAGCCAGCCGGGTATTTATGCCATTCCTTCCGAATTGTCCATGAATTCCCCGCTGGTCCCCATGGAAAACCCGGATCCCGTATATGGACCCTATATCCGCTGGGATCTGTATAAAGAACTGGGATATCCCCAAATCGATACACTGGAGGATCTGCTCCCCGTTCTAAAACAAATGCAGGAATTGGAACCGGCTGCCGATAACGGGGAGAAAACCTATGCATTTTCCTTTTTTAAAGACTGGGATTCCAATCTGATGAATGCGGTGAAACAGCCCTGCTGTTTTTACGGCTATGATGAATACGGTTTTGTGCTTGTGAAAGCGGACAGCAGTGATTATCAGAGCATTATAGATCCGGATTCCCTATATGTGAGAGTATTGAAATGGTACTTTGACGCAAACCAAATGGGGCTGGTAGATCCGGAATCAAGTACGCAGACGTTTGAAAGTTTTGAAACCAAATATAAAGAAGGCCAGCTGCTTTTTTGTACGTGGCCCTGGGTAGCCCAGCCTGCATACAATACACAGGAGAGGACAAAAGAAGGAAAGGGATTTATGATGGCGGATATCGGGGATATGGTTATTTATTCCTATGGCTGCAGCCCTGTAGGAAATCAGAAGGTAGTGATGTCCATCGGCTCCAAGGCGGAGGATCCGGAAAGACTGGCGGCATTCGTTGACTGGCTGTATTCACCGGAAGGAATACGGAATAACAGAGCGCAGACCTCGGGTGGAATGGCAGGACCCGAAGGCTTATGCTGGGAATATGGGGAAGACGGCCCTTATTTAACGGATTTTGGTAAAAAAGCGTTGCTGGGCGAGGATGTGGAAGTTCCGGAGGAATGGGGGAAAGGCACCTGGTCGGAAGGAATATCCGCATTGAATTACAGTACCGTTGCTTCCTGCGAACTGGATGAAAAAGGGTATCCGTATGCGTATCTTCTATGGGATTCGGTAAGGAACATGAATATTTCCCCTCTGGAAATCGATTGGAGAGAAAAAATGGGGGCAGAAACAACCATGGAATATCTGCAGAAAAACAATAAGATCCTTGTTTCTCCGGGTACCGGCTATATGGCTCCCCAGGAAAATTCTGAGATGGCTGCTATCCGGCGGCAGTGCCGGAAGGTTATTCAGGAATATTCCTGGAATATGGTATTTGCCGCAGATGAGGCGGAATTCAACCGTTTGTATGAGCAAATGTGTAAGGAAGTAAAGGAACTGGGCTATGAAACCATGCTGGATATAGATCTGTGGAACGCGAAGAAAAAAGAAGACGCGAGATGGGAAGCTGTGCGGAATTATGAAGAAACGGATAAATAAAATAACTTATACCGGAATTTTCTATATAGTTGACGGTAGTAGGAAACAGTGTTATTATAGCGGCATATAATTTGGCAAAAAGTGAAAAGTTAGTAGCAAGTGAAAGAAAGCGGCTTATAGAAAGGAAAGGTTGCCTGGATATTAAAATTATTAAAAAAAGTATTTATTGGTTATTTTCAAAGCACACAAATATAATATGTTAGTATGTCAGGGGGTACAAAAGAAGTGATTGATTTTAACGAGTTGCCTATTCGGAGCTTGGAAGACTATGATAAATTATTTGAACTGATTAATAAAAATGTGATTGATGAACAGACAGTATATACTTTGAAAACTTTTTTGGGACTAAACTGCAGTAGAATAGTAATTGAATACCCATATAATGATAAAGATTTTCTTAGTACATATTACTGTTATTATTCCCAAAAATTTCGTGGTTTTCAAAAAAAGTGTTATCGTTTGCATATCATGGGGGAGAGCGATGAATATTATGGATATATAATCTTGAGGCCAACTGTAAAAGGAACTCGTTTGGGGACAGCGTATATTTCACCAGTTGCATTGGTTGATGAAGAAGCATATTTGATGCTTGCCGGATTTGAAGCACATATTATGGACAATAAACAGGAGATAATGTGTTTTCCCTGGATGAAACAAGAGGTTGATATTTCAGTATGTGCCCACGTTGCTGCATGGACTATTTTAAGATATTATGGGACTAAATATCATAATTATGCAGATACTACCATGGGTGCTGTTTCGCAAAAGATAAAGACTGATATGGGAAGAAAAACTCCATCAAATGGGCTGACTCCAGTGCAGATAGCAGATTTATTTCAAGAGTATGGTTTTAGTCCGATTATACGGGGAGGGATGAAAGATAAAAATAATCAGTTTTTGGATGAAATGACTGCATATATAGAATCCGGGATTCCGATAGTAGGATTTATTTCACCAAAACAACATGCGGTATCTATTGTTGGACATGGAAAAATAAATTATGGGTTATTAGATGATTCAGATAGCATTAGTAAATTAAAAGATGATGAAACGGGAATTATTCTTCATTCTAAGCTTATATCTTCTTTATATGTGATGGAGGATAACTACTTTGCATATAGGAAGGTGTCCAAGGAGCTTCCAACATCCAACAGTGATGTGGATTATAATCTGTATGAAATCAAATTCGCGGTTATTCCTTTATATGAGAAAATGCAACTTGTATATAATGAAGTGTATGAGCGTTATATTTCACTTGTTGAATCACATACGATGGATTGGGAAGAGATTAAAGTAAGTAGGATCTATATGACTTCTGCAAATTCTTTAAAACGTGAAGCAGGAAGAAATAATGAGATGTGTGATGAATTGAAAACAATTATCTTGCGTCTGAATATGTCTAAATTTGTATGGTGTATTGACATTGCAGGAACAGATAATTATAAGAAAAATCTCACATCTGGCCGTATTATCATTGATTCAACTTGTTCAACTTATGAAAAAGAACCATGGTTTCTGATGCATGATGAACATCAGATAAGATATTATGATGAAGATGAAAATGAAAATTTTATAATTGAATGTAAAATTAAACCATACACTATTTATACAAATAATTTAAAAAGAGTATAGGGGGATCATTTTGGATAATAATGAACTTTATGTAAATGAGGTAATTGAACAATATTTAGATACAAAAGAAGAAATGAAAAATCTGGATGGAATCACGGTAAAAAGTTTGTTTAGAACTTGTATTGAATCTGTTAATCCTGATTTGCCTCGTTCTTCTATAATTATAAAAGAAATACAAAACTCCAAT
>ENA-UOJP01001983-UOJP01001983.1-human-gut-metagenome-genome-assembly--contig:-C102-NODE-1983-length-19515-cov-185.081706_pt1 | contig 19515 bp, 19 predicted proteins | sample MGYA00242353_ERZ723900 | MGnify/ENA metagenome assembly ERZ723900
TCCACAGCGGAGTTGGCGCTTTAACGTTAATGCCTTTTACCACACGGCCAAGATAACGCGGGCAGGCTTCCGGCGCTTCGACTGTAATCGGCAGCGTGTCGTCGATGGTCGCACCAACCGGAACGATTTCCGGTTGAACCAGCGGCAGCTGGTTCAGCACGGCAACGTCACGCGCAACACCAATGATGCCTAAGCAGTCGGCACGGTTTGGCGTCACGCTGATTTCGATGGTGTTGTCATCAAGTTTCAGGTATTCACGGATATCGGTGCCAATCGGCGCATCCGCAGGCAGTTCGATAATGCCGCTGTGATCGTCAGAAATGCCCAGTTCAGAGAAGGAGCACAGCATCCCTTCAGACGGTTCGCCACGCAGTTTCGCCGCTTTAATTTTGAAATCACCCGGCAGAACAGCACCAATGGTCGCTACCGCTACACGCAGGCCCTGACGGCAGTTTGGCGCACCGCAGACGATGTCCAGCAGGCGATCGCCGCCGACATTCACTTTTGTCACACGCAGTTTGTCAGCGTTCGGATGCTGCGCACACTCAACCACTTCACCCACAACCACGCCGTGGAAGCTACCGGCAACCGGTTCTACACCATCAACTTCCAGGCCCGCCATCGTGATTTGATTTGCCAGCGCGTCGCTATCAATCGCCGGGTTCACCCATTCGCGTAACCACAGTTCACTGAATTTCATAATCTATTCCTGCCTTATTTAAACTGTTTGAGGAAACGCAGATCGTTTTCAAAGAATGAACGCAGGTCGGTGACGCCGTAGCGCAACATAGTCAGACGCTCCATCCCCATCCCGAAGGCGAAACCAGAGTAAACTTCCGGGTCGATGCCAACGTTACGCAGCACGTTCGGATGCACCATCCCGCAGCCCAGTACTTCCAGCCATTTTCCGTTTTTACCCATGACGTCCACTTCTGCAGAAGGTTCGGTAAACGGGAAGTAGGAAGGACGGAAGCGAATCTGCAAATCTTCCTCAAAGAAGTTACGCAGGAAGTCGTGCAGCGTGCCTTTCAGGTTGGTAAAGCTGATGTTGGTATCAACAATCAGACCTTCCATCTGATGGAACATCGGCGTGTGAGTCTGGTCGTAGTCGTTACGATAAACGCGGCCAGGCGCGATGATACGAATCGGTGGCTGCTGGGCTTTCATGGTGCGGATCTGTACGCCAGAGGTCTGGGTACGCAGCAGGCGGGTAGCGTCAAACCAGAAAGTGTCGTGGTCAGCGCGCGCAGGGTGGTGACCAGGAATGTTCAGAGCATCGAAGTTATGATAATCGTCTTCGATTTCCGGCCCGGTTGCCACGGTAAAGCCAAGCTCACCGAAGAAACTTTCGATACGGTCGATGGTACGGGTAACCGGATGCAGACCGCCGTTTTCAATGCGACGACCTGGCAGAGAGACATCAATCGTTTCCGCCGCCAGACGCGCATTCAGTGCAGCGCTTTCCAGTTCCGCTTTACGCGCATTCAGCGCCTGCTGAACCTGCTCTTTCGCTTCGTTGATAACCGCACCAGCTGCCGGACGCTCTTCTGGCGGCAGCTCACGCAGGGTCGTCATCTGAAGGGTTAAGTGCCCTTTTTTACCCAAATATTCGACGCGCACATTATCTAACGCGGCAACATCTGACGCCTGGCTAATGGCCGCCTTCGCACTGGCAACCAGTTCTGCGAGATGTGACATGGTTTTCCTCATTGTGTCAGTGGTGACACTGGTTCGTTGGACTTAGAGCCTATCCCATCAGGCTATTTTACTTGCCATTTTGGTCCCGGGCTGTGCTCGAAATTCTCACGTACTTAAATACGCTCCGGTTTCTCCGCGCTGGCCGTGTCCAGTCTGGCTGCGACAATTACACCTGATGAGACAGGCTTTTTATTTTTCAAAACGCGCATACAAAAAAAGCCTCCACTGGGAGGCTTTCAGGCGCTGTTTTCCGTTTCTCTTCTCACGCGCTAGCCTCCTGGAGTCAGGTGCTAAAGTAAAAAAAGAAGCGGAAAATAGCAGCATTCATTGCTTGCGTTACCTTTTGGTACTCTTCAAAAGACCTTTATTGAAAAGGCTACGGCGATAAAAGTCAATGTTTTGATGGCGTTGAAACGAAAAGAGGGAGACTAGCTCCCTCTTTCAACTGGCTTATGCCAGAGCTGCTTTCGCTTTTTCAACCAGAGCGGTGAACGCTACTTTGTCGAATACTGCGATATCAGCCAGGATCTTACGGTCGATTTCAACAGAGGCTTTTTTCAGGCCATTGATGAATTTGCTGTAAGAAATACCGTTCTGACGTGCTGCTGCGTTGATACGCGCAATCCACAGTTGACGGAACTGACGCTTACGTTGACGACGGTCACGGTAAGCATACTGACCAGCTTTGATAACAGCCTGGAAGGCAACGCGGTATACGCGAGAACGCGCACCGTAGTAGCCTTTAGCTTGTTTCAAAATTTTCTTGTGACGTGCACGTGCAATAACACCACGTTTTACGCGAGCCATATGTGCTCTCCTGTATCTATATTCTAATTAAAAAGTTAAAAACGTTAACGGCTTATGCGTACGGCAGGCACGCGATTACCAGGCCCAGATCGCCTTTGGAAACCATGGCTTTCGGACGCAGGTGACGTTTACGTTTGGTCGCTTTTTTGGTCAGAATGTGACGCAGGTTAGCGTGCTTGTGCTTAAAACCACCTTTACCGGTTTTTTTGAAGCGCTTAGCAGCACCGCGTACGGTCTTAATTTTTGGCATTTTAATAACTTCCACTTCGCATTGTTAATAAACGAAACAAAGGCGAACAAAGCCTGTGAAGCCCGAAGGCTCCACAGACAGTGCTACTTGAAGGCCTTACTGTTTCTTCTTAGGAGCGAGCACCATGATCATCTGGCGGCCTTCGATCTTCGTTGGGAAGGATTCGACCACTGCCAGTTCTTGCAAATCGTCTTTCACGCGATTAAGCACTTCCATACCGATTTGCTGGTGCGCCATCTCACGACCGCGGAAACGCAGCGTGATTTTGGCTTTATCACCCTCTTCGAGAAAGCGAATCAGGCTGCGGAGTTTTACCTGATAGTCGCCTTCATCTGTACCAGGACGGAATTTAATTTCCTTAACCTGGATAACTTTTTGCTTTTTCTTCTGTTCCTTAGAAGACTTGCTCTTTTCATAGAGGAATTTGCCGTAATCCATTATACGACAAACCGGCGGCTCGGCGTTAGGGCTGATCTCGACTAAGTCTACTCCGGCTTCTTCTGCTTTCTCCAGAGCTTCTCTCAGACTCACAATACCAAGCTGCTCGCCTTCCAGACCTGTTAAGCGAACTTCCTGGGCGCGAATTTCGCCATTGATACGGTTAGGGCGCGCCGTTTGAACTCGTTTTCCGCCTTTAATACCTTATTCCTCCAATTGTTTAAGACTGCGGCTGCGAATCTCTTGTTGCAGCTTCTCGATCACTTCATTTACGTCCATGCTTCCCAGGTCTTTACCACGGCGGGTGCGAACGGCAACTTTGCCTGATTCCACCTCTTTATCACCACAGACCAGCATATATGGGACGCGACGCAAAGTGTGCTCGCGGATTTTAAAGCCAATCTTCTCATTTCTCAAGTCTGCTTTAACACGAATGCCCGCATTTGATAGTTTTTGCGTCAATTCGTTAACGTAATCAGACTGTGAATCGGTAATATTCATGATAACAACCTGAACCGGCGCAAGCCAGGTCGGGAAGAAACCAGCGAATTCTTCGGTCAGGATACCGATGAAACGTTCCATCGACCCCAGAATTGCGCGGTGAATCATTACCGGTACCTTACGCTCGTTGTCTTCGCCCACATAGGAAGCGCTCAGACGAGACGGCAAGGAGAAGTCCAGCTGTACTGTACCGCACTGCCATGCACGATCGAGGCAGTCATACAGGGTAAATTCAATTTTCGGACCGTAGAAAGCGCCTTCACCCAGTTGATATTCAAACGGGATGTTGTTTTCTTCCAGCGCAACCGCCAGGTCCGCCTCAGCACGATCCCACATTTCGTCGCTGCCAATACGTTTTTCAGGACGAGTGGAGAGTTTGACGACGATCTTCTCGAAGCCAAAAGTGCTGTACATATCATAGACTAAACGGATACATCCGTTAACTTCATCGCGAATTTGTTCTTCAGTACAGAAGATATGCGCGTCATCCTGGGTAAATCCACGCACGCGCATCAGGCCATGCAGCGAACCTGACGGCTCGTTACGGTGGCAGCTACCAAACTCGGCCATACGCAGCGGCAGATCGCGATAAGACTTCAGCCCCTGGTTGAAAATTTGTACGTGCCCCGGGCAATTCATCGGCTTAATGCAGTATTCACGGTTCTCAGAAGACGTGGTGAACATTGCATCTTTGTAGTTGTCCCAGTGACCGGTTTTTTCCCACAGGACACGGTCCATCATGAACGGACCTTTAACTTCCTGATACTGGTACTCTTTCAGTTTAGAACGAACAAACACTTCCAGTTCACGGAAGATGGTCCAGCCGTCGTTGTGCCAGAATACCATACCCGGCGCTTCTTCCTGCATATGGTACAGGTCGAGCTGTTTACCGATTTTACGGTGGTCGCGTTTCGCGGCTTCTTCCAGGCGTTGCAGGTAAGCGTTAAGCGCTTTTTTGTCTGCCCACGCCGTACCGTAAATACGTTGCAACATTTTGTTATTGCTGTCGCCACGCCAGTAAGCCCCTGCCGTTTTCATTAGTTTGAAATGATGGCAGAAACGCATGTTCGGTACGTGCGGACCGCGGCACATATCGACATATTCTTCATGGAAGTACAGACCTGGCTTGTCATCATGGGCGATGTTTTCGTCAAGAATGGAGACTTTGTAGCTCTCCCCACGGTTGGCGAAAGTTTCACGCGCTTCGTGCCAGCTGACTTTCTTCTTAATGACGTCGTAGTTTTTCTCAGCAAGCTCATGCATCCGCTTCTCGAGTGCTTCGACATCTTCCTGGGTTAACGTGCGGTCAAGATCAACGTCGTAATAAAAACCGTTGTCAATAACCGGGCCGATTGCCATTTTGGTATGCGGCCAAAGTTGTTTAATCGCGTGCCCTAACAGGTGCGCACAGGAGTGACGAATGATCTCCAGACCTTCTTCGTCTTTGGCGGTAATGATCGACAGTTGTGCGTCGTTTTCAATCAGATCGCAAGCATCAACCAGTTCGCCATTAACGCGCCCTGCGATACAGGCTTTCGCCAGACCTGGACCAATGTCCAGCGCAACATCCATGGGGCTTACAGCGTGATCGTAATGGCGTTGGCTGCCATCAGGAAGAGTTATAACAGGCATTTTATATCCTTATTTGCAGTGGTGACCCACACGAAAGATCACATACAAAGAAAAATTTGTTTATTAACAGTTCATTGCGAAACCATCTAGCCAACAAATGCTAAATTGGTTCGCAATCAGGTACACAAATGAAAGACATTAACCTCTCACCTTCCACCCGGTTGAGCGATGTTAACACTAAAAAAAGGGAGATTGTACCTTTCCGTTTCACATTGATTCGATTCGCAATTCGTTTGTAGTGAGTACACCAGCAAAACGCTTAAAGAACAACTGATAACATCACGGTGCGTCTGAAAGGTTTACTGCGAGCGGATTTACAGCAGCATAAACTGAATCCAGCAAAGTTCGTTGCGTGATTTGGCGGTAGTATTTTAAACGCTCATGAGATTAATGACGAAGTGGTCATATCACAATGATAAAAGTGACACAATTCTTATAACAATTTTTCGTGCACATTTCGTTCTGGCGATAATAATTAATCATCATCCTCAAAACCTCCAGATATATAAGGCGAACAGATTATGAGTCAAAACGATATCATTATCAGAACTCATTATAAGTCTCCTCATAGATTGCACATCGATAGCGACATACCAACACCTTCATCAGAGCCTATTAATCAATTTGCGCGCCAGCTCATCACCCTACTTGATACCTCTTATTTAAGTTCGATGCTGTCATACTGTGTTACTCAGGAATTTACCGCAAGCTGTCGAAAAATTTCACAAAATTGTTATTCCACTGCCCTTTTTATCATTAACTTTGCCACTTCACCCATCCATGCAGAAAATACACTCATTACATTACACTATAAAAAAGAAATCATTTCCTTATTCCTGGAAACCACGCCTATTAAAGCTAACCATTTGCGAAGCATACTGGATTATATTGAACGGGAACAGTTAACTGCCGAAAAACGTAACCATTGCATGAAACTGTCCAAAAAAATTCATAGAGAAAAAACCATACAGCCAACAGTAAATCTCAATGATAGTGCATTTTTTCGCAATCTCCTTCTGACACTATTTTTTGTCGCCATCCGTCATTACAATACGCCCTTGATTCATTGAGAAATGGAAAAGGCAAAGTCAACCTGATTAAACATTACTCCTCCGTTGAATCCATACAGCAGCATGTCCCCTTAGTCCGGGACGCGGAGTTCAGAGCATTACTTCGCCATCCTCCTGCAGGGAGTCGCGTTATCGCGAGTAAGGATTTTGGCTTCGCTTTAGATATTTTCTTTTGTCGAATGATGGCAAACAATGTCAGTCATATGTCCGCGATTTTATATATAGACAATCATACTTTGTCAGTAAGGCTACGAATAAAGCAGTCAGTGTATGGACAATTAAATTATGTTGTGTCCGTTTACGACCCGAACGATACCAACGTTGCCGTCAGAGACACCCACAGGACAGCACGGGGCTTTCTTTCGCTTGATAAGTTCATCAGTTCAGGTCCCGATGCTCAGACCTGGGCTGATAGATATGTTCGCAACTGTGCAATTGCTATTCTGCCCCTATTACCTGTGGGAGTTCCAGGGGCTATTTTCGCGGGTATTGCATCACGAATGCCATTTGCCCCTATACATCCATCGGCAATGTTGTTAATAATGGCTACAGGCCAGACTCAACAGCTTATTACATTATTCAAACAGTTGCCCATACTCCCTGAAAAAGAAATCATTGAAATAATAACTGCGCAGAATAGCGTTGGTACACCTGCTTTATTTTTGGCTATGATGAACGGACATACTGACAACGTGAAAATATTTATGCAAGAAATTCAGTCACTGGTAGATAATCACATCATTCATGAAGATAATCTGGTTAAATTACTGCAAACTAAAAGTGCTAACGAAACACCTGGACTTTATATCTCCATGTTGTATGGATTCGATGAAATAATCGATATCTTTCTGAATGCATTAACCACTCCAATAGCACAAGAGCTTTTAAACAAAAAACTGGTGATGAGTATTTTAGCCATGAAAATACATGATGGTGAGCCAGGATTATACGCCGCAATGGAAAATAATCACCCTTTGTGTGTCACACGGTTCCTCTCTAAAATTAATGGCATCGCCTTTAAATACAAGTTGAGCAAAGCTAACATCATGGATTTATTAAAAGGAGCTACAGCACAGGGAACCCCTGCATTATACATCGCCATGAGCAAGGGTAATGAAGACGTCGTGTTATCTTATATATCGACGCTGGGTGCTTTTGCAAAAAAACATTCTTTTAGTCAACATCAGTTATTTACACTATTGGCCGCTAAAAATCATGACAACATGTCAGCTGTTCATATAGCCATTCATCATAATCATCATAAAACTGTAGAAACATATTATGCTGCTATAAATGTAATCAGCCAAAGCCTGAGTTTTAGTGCTGATGAACTAAAGACGTATTTATAACCCGCTATTTATGATATTTGTATATCGATACATAATTTTTTTTCATAAAATGCAGAAACAGTGACCAGGTGTACAACGCCACCCGACGACTGTAATAACAAAAAATCCCTTGATGCCTGTCCCTTTTGTTACACTCCGTTATCACGCACAAGAGATATGCAGGACACTGGTATGCCGACTAAACGCTTTGATAAAAAACACTGGAAGATGGTGGTGGTGCTACTGGCAATCTGTGGCGCTATGTTGTTGCTACGTTGGGCAGCAATGATTTGGGGCTGAGCAGTGACAAACGAAGACAGCCAGACCGCATAACACGGTCCGGCAGATAATTTTACATGCTGTAGCCCAGCGATAAGGTTGTCCGACGGTCGGTATGTTCCGGTGCAGACTCTGGAGGTTCAGAGTTCCATGTGACGTTGTAAGCCACCTTCAGTCCAAAATGTTCATTAATAGCAACATTTAATGCGCTTTCGGAGTTCAGCGTTGTGTCTTCCGCGCCAAAGACCGAAACACCCTGCGTAAATTTAGCGTTGTCAGTCAACTGCCATGCATAAGCCCCGGAGGCATAGCCCAGCGGCTGGGTTTCACTGGCATTGTCGGTATATTTGTCGTAACGCACACCTGGACCGAATTCAAAGCGGAAACTGTGTACCGGGCCATTCAAAAACTGGCGACCATAACCCGCGGTCAACACATCGCGCTCTCGATAGCCGTTATAACGGTCTGTCAGCCAGCTTGCCTGACCAAATAAATAGTCATAATCAGTTAAATTAAAACGGCTACGCCCGCCCGCCGCATATTTTTCTGAAGAACGCTCATCATTAGAAGAAGTATTACTGGCGTTCCCCCACAGCGACCAGGCAGTGGTGTGTCCATACCAGGTCATGGTGGTGTCAGCCGTAAGTGAGGAGCTTTTCGTATTGCCTGATTGTGCAAGATATCCTGCGTTCAGATTACCTTCGAAAGGTTTTTTAGCGCTGGCAGGATCATCCATGACAGTAAAAACGGAATCATCGGCAGCTGCATTCAGTGACGCAAACATGCCCCCCGCCAACATAACGATGGCAGGAACTGTCTTCAAAAGCTTCATTTATCAAGAGTCCGTACAACAAAAAAAGAGACCATCGCGGTCCCGGAAACTTTCTTAAGGATCAAAGATTAGCGTCCCTGGAAAGGTAACGAATTATAAAAAGGCGCGAATAACTTAGCAATGTATTCTTATTTCATTTTTTGAATAAGCATGTGGCGAAAACAGATTTTTATTTATATATATTTATCTGCAAAATTTTAAATAAAGCTCCAATAAATCATATTGTTAATTTCTTCACTTTCCGCTGATTCGGTGCCAGACTGAAATCAGCCTATAGGAGGAAATGATGGTACGTATCTATACGTTGACACTTGCGCCCTCTCTCGATAGCGCAACAATTACCCCGCAAATTTATCCCGAAGGAAAACTGCGCTGTACCGCACCGGTGTTCGAACCCGGGGGCGGCGGCATCAACGTCGCCCGCGCCATTGCCCATCTTGGAGGCAGTGCCACAGCGATCTTCCCGGCGGGTGGCGCGACCGGCGAACACCTGGTTTCACTGTTGGCGGATGAAAATGTCCCCGTCGCTACTGTAGAAGCCAAAGACTGGACCCGGCAGAATTTACACGTACATGTGGAAGCAAGCGGTGAGCAGTATCGTTTTGTTATGCCAGGCGCGGCATTAAATGAAGATGAGTTTCGCCAGCTTGAAGAGCAAGTTCTGGAAATTGAATCCGGGGCCATCCTGGTCATAAGCGGAAGCCTGCCGCCAGGTGTGAAGCTGGAAAAATTAACCCAACTGATTTCCGCTGCGCAAAAACAAGGGATCCGCTGCATCGTCGACAGTTCTGGCGAAGCGTTAAGTGCAGCACTGGCAATTGGTAACATCGAGTTGGTTAAGCCTAACCAAAAAGAACTCAGTGCGCTGGTGAATCGCGAACTCACCCAGCCGGACGATGTCCGCAAAGCCGCGCAGGAAATCGTTAATAGCGGCAAGGCCAAACGGGTTGTCGTTTCCCTGGGTCCACAAGGGGCGCTGGGCGTTGATAGTGAAAACTGCATTCAGGTGGTGCCACCACCGGTGAAAAGCCAGAGTACCGTTGGCGCTGGTGACAGCATGGTCGGCGCGATGACACTTAAACTGGCAGAAAATGCTTCTCTTGAAGAGATGGTCCGTTTTGGCGTAGCTGCGGGGAGTGCAGCCACACTCAATCAGGGAACACGTCTGTGCTCCCATGACGATACGCAAAAAATTTACGCTTACCTTTCCCGCTAACAAAAACATTCCCCCAGCATTGGGGGAATCATCACCAACCTGTCGGCAACGCGTTTCTCCGACTATGCTCAAAAGTCATGTGATAACAAAGGGGTGAACTATGGCCAGTGGCGATCTTGTCCGTTATGTAATAACCGTCATGTTGCATGAGGATACATTGACTGAAATTAACGAGTTGAATAATTACCTGACTCGCGACGGTTTTTTGCTCACTATGACGGATGATGAGGGAAATATCCATGAGCTGGGAACTAACACTTTTGGACTTATCAGTACCCAAAGTGAAGAAGAAATTAGAGAACTGGTTTCGGGGCTTACCCACAGTGCAACCGGCAAAGATCCTGAAATCACCATCACGACCTGGGAGGAATGGAATAGCAACAGAAAATAAATGGTTTTTGGGCAATAATCAGTCTGTGGTGTGCGTTAGCTCGTGTTTTTACACCGCATTCTTGCGCTAACCTTATGATCTGGCAGACAACATGGGAGAGACATCATGTGGCAGGCAATCAGTCGTCTTTTGAGCGAGCAGTTAGGTGAAGGCGAAATCGAACTGCGTAATGAACTGCCTGGCGGAGAAGTCCATGCCGCATGGCATTTGCGCTATGCAGGACATGATTTTTTCGTCAAATGTGATGAAAGGGAACTGCTTCCCGGTTTTACCGCCGAAGCCGACCAACTGGAGTTACTGTCGCGTAGTAAAACCGTCACCGTGCCTAAGGTTTGGGCAGTTGGCGCTGACCGTGACTACAGTTTTCTGGTGATGGATTATCTCCCACCTCGTCCGCTGGATGCGCATAGCGCATTTATTCTTGGTCAGCAAATTGCGCGTTTACATCAATGGAGCGACCAACCACAATTTGGCCTTGATTTCGATAACGCGCTCTCCACAACTCCACAGCCCAACACCTGGCAACGTCGCTGGTCAACTTTTTTTGCTGAACAACGGATTGGCTGGCAGCTGGAACTGGCGGCAGAAAAAGGGATCGCTTTCGGCAATATCGATGCCATCGTCGAGCATATTCAGCAGCGTCTTGCCTCGCATCAACCGCAGCCTTCTCTGTTGCACGGCGATTTATGGTCCGGCAACTGTGCGCTGGGTCCGGATGGCCCGTACATTTTCGACCCGGCCTGTTACTGGGGTGACCGAGAGTGCGACCTGGCGATGTTACCGCTGCATACTGAACAGCCGCCACAAATCTATGACGGCTATCAGTCAGTATCCCCGCTACCTGCCGATTTCCTTGAACGTCAACCGGTTTACCAACTCTACACGCTGTTAAATCGTGCAAGGTTATTTGGCGGTCAGCATTTGGTTATTGCTCAGCAGTCACTGGATAGATTATTAGCAGCATGATATGGGTTGAGGATAATGGCCGCTCCGTGCGGCCTTTTGATTAAATAAACCCAAGCAGAGAAAAGAACACATAACCTGCAGCAATACAAATAACCGGCAGGATATACAGCGAGAAAAACTGCAGGAAAATAGTATGGTGCGGAACAACAATACGTGACTCAATTTGTTCACGCGTTAGCCCCTCTTCCCCTTTGGCTTTTTCCAGAATGAGTTGATCTTCAACACCTTCCCGCAAGAAGCGCGCCTGGCGACTCATCCGGGCACCGGAATCCTGCAACGCCAGTCCGACAAAAATCAGGATGAAAATCACCCAGAACATAACGTTCACGCCACCATTAAAATTGGGCGTCGGGGAGTTATACCAGAATAGATTCAAAAAAGGCGTATTCGCCTGCATCATATCGATCATGACATGAGTAAAGTCGAGCATGACCGCATTAATGCCTTCCTGGTTTTCCTGCCGGGTATTCATAAATTTCAGCAAAGAAATCAATGTAGAGATCAATGCAGGTATAAAAATCACCCAACCCAAAATCCTTTTCAAAACAGCAATGCGTCCAGCTTGTTGATACGTCATGAGTTCTCCTTGATTAAGACGCGTCGTTTCACTTAGTTTACCTGTAGATATCTGTTTTCGCCCATTCTTTAAAGGCGATATGATAGGCGCTTAATCATAAGCACGGCTTAATACCTTACACATAATGCTCTAAAGGAGAGGTTGTAATGTCAACCCCGCGTCAGATTCTTGCTGCAATTTTTGATATGGATGGATTACTTATCGACTCAGAACCTTTATGGGATCGAGCCGAACTGGATGTGATGGCAAGCCTGGGGGTGGATATCTCCCGTCGTAACGAGCTGCCGGACACCTTAGGTTTACGCATCGATATGGTGGTCGATCTTTGGTACGCCCGGCAACCGTGGAATGGGCCAAGCCGTCAGGAAGTAGTAGAACGGGTTATTGCCCGTGCCATTTCACTGGTTGAAGAGACACGTCCATTATTACCAGGCGTGCGCGAAGCCGTTGCGTTATGCAAAGAACAAGGTTTATTGGTGGGACTGGCCTCCGCGTCACCACTACATATGCTGGAAAAAGTGTTGACCATGTTTGACTTACGCGACAGTTTCGATGCCCTCGCCTCGGCTGAAAAACTGCCTTACAGCAAGCCGCATCCGCAAGTATATCTCGACTGCGCAGCAAAACTGGGCGTTGACCCACTGACCTGCGTAGCGCTGGAAGACTCGGTAAATGGCATGATCGCCTCTAAAGCAGCCCGCATGCGTTCCATCGTCGTTCCTGCGCCAGAAGCGCAAAATGATCCACGTTTTGTATTAGCAGACGTCAAACTCTCATCGCTGACAGAACTCACCGCAAAAGACCTTCTCGGTTAATGACCAGGGGGCAGTGATCACACTGCCCCTGGTTCTTTATCTGAATTTGCATTCAACTGACGGATTAATCGCTAATTTAAGAGAAAGAGTTACACCGTCACCACTTCCGTGCACTGTATAAAAACCCTATACTGTACGTATCGACAGTTTAGTGAGTTTTATCATGACGGCGGAAGGTCACCTTCTCTTTTCTATTGCTTGTGCGGTATTTGCCAAAAATGCCGAGCTGACGCCCGTGCTGGCACAGGGTGACTGGTGGCATATTGTCCCTTCCGCAATCCTGACGTGTTTGTTACCGGACATCGATCACCCAAAGTCGTTTCTTGGGCAACGATTAAAGTGGATATCAAAACCGATCGCCCGCGCTTTTGGGCATCGTGGTTTTACCCACAGTCTGCTGGCGGTATTTGCGCTGCTGGCAACCTTTTACCTTAAGGTTCCTGAAAGCTGGTTCATTCCGGCTGATGCGTTGCAGGGTATGGTGCTGGGTTATTTGAGCCACATACTTGCCGATATGCTGACACCCGCCGGTGTTCCCCTGCTCTGGCCATGCCGCTGGCGTTTCCGCTTGCCTATCCTGGTTCCCCAAAAGGGCAACCAACTGGAACGTTTTATCTGCATGGCATTATTTGTCTGGTCGGTATGGATGCCCCATTCATTACCCGAAAACAGCGCTGTTCGTTGGTCATCGCAAATGATTAATACCTTGCAGATCCAGTTTCATCGGCTTATTAAGCATCAGGTTGAATACTAAAAAGGCAAAAATCACCTTTCTGTAATAAGCAATTCCATTTGAATATAAGAGCCAGCTCACAGTTCTGTTAATCTTGCGCCAACACTATGACTGCTACGCAGTGATAGAAATAATAAGATCAGGAGAACGGGGATGAACTTTCCATTAATTGCGAACATCGTGGTGTTCGTTGTACTGCTGTTTGCGCTGGCTCAGACCCGCCATAAACAGTGGAGTCTGGCGAAAAAAGTGCTGGTGGGTCTGGTGATGGGTGTGGTTTTTGGCCTTGCCCTGCATACCATTTATGGTTCTGACAGCCAGGTACTTAAAGATTCTGTACAGTGGTTTAACATTGTTGGTAACGGCTATGTTCAACTGCTGCAAATGATCGTTATGCCGCTAGTCTTCGCCTCTATTCTGAGCGCGGTTGCCCGTCTGCATAACGCATCTCAGTTAGGCAAAATCAGTTTTCTGACCATCGGTACGCTTTTGTTTACCACGCTGATTGCAGCGCTGGTTGGTGTGCTGGTCACCAACCTGTTTGGTTTGACGGCTGAAGGTCTGGTTCAGGGTGGTGCAGAAACTGCACGTCTGAACGCCATCGAAAGTAACTATGTTGGTAAAGTCTCTGACCTGAGCGTTCCGCAGCTGGTCTTGTCCTTTATCCCGAAAAACCCGTTTGCCGATCTGACCGGAGCCAATCCGACGTCAATTATCAGCGTGGTAATTTTTGCCGCATTCCTCGGCGTAGCTGCGCTGAAACTGCTGAAGGATGATGCGCCGAAAGGTGAACGCGTCTTAACCGCTATCGATACCCTGCAAAGCTGGGTGATGAAACTGGTTCGCCTGGTCATGCAGTTGACCCCTTACGGTGTTCTGGCGCTGATGACCAAAGTGGTTGCAGGTTCTAACCTGCAAGACATCATCAAACTGGGAAGTTTCGTTGTTGCGTCCTACCTCGGTCTGCTGATTATGTTTGCAGTGCATGGCCTTCTGCTGGGCATTAATGGCGTGAGCCCGCTGAAGTACTTCCGTAAGGTATGGCCAGTACTGACGTTTGCCTTTACCAGCCGTTCCAGTGCTGCTTCTATCCCACTGAATGTGGAAGCACAAACGCGTCGTCTGGGTGTTCCTGAATCCATCGCCAGTTTCGCCGCCTCTTTCGGTGCGACCATTGGTCAGAACGGTTGTGCCGGTTTGTATCCGGCAATGCTGGCGGTGATGGTTGCGCCTACGGTGGGCATTAACCCGCTGGACCCGATGTGGATTGCGACGCTGGTCGGTATTGTCACCGTTAGTTCCGCAGGCGTTGCCGGTGTCGGTGGTGGTGCAACTTTCGCCGCACTGATTGTGCTGCCTGCGATGGGCCTGCCGGTAACACTGGTGGCATTGTTAATCTCCGTTGAACCGCTTATCGACATGGGCCGTACGGCGCTAAACGTTAGTGGCTCGATGACCGCTGGCACGCTGACCAGCCAGTGGCTGAAGCAAACCGATAAAGCCATTCTGGATAGCGAAGACGACGCCGAACTGGCACACCATTAATTCTTATGCTGGCAACGGTCCGTTTCATATAGGGGCCGTTGCCTTACTTTTTAAATGTTCCATCGCGGCGATGCATACTGACTCATATTTAAACAGATCGTCAGCGAAAAAAATGTCCAACTTATCAATACATTCCTGGCTCAATGAATGTGCCTGTAGCGAGAAGCTTAAAACCTCATACCCGAGACGTTTTCTAAGTGAACTATCTGGAATACTCATAATATCTTCAAGTATACCACTTCCCATTCCCGGAAGATTTAGTGGATTAAAAAGAAGATTGATATTAAGCATTGATATTATCGAAGGAAACTTTAGGAGACTCTCATTTTTTTGAATCGCAGCAAAAATGCTCCCGACAGGATGTTTATAATTTTGTTCATAGTATATAGTCCTTAAATAATGAATAACCAACCTGTTTTTTATATTGATCAAATTCGTCATTTTTTCTGGGCGAAACACAGAAGTGACATCCATTCCAATAAAATCTTTATTTATACCTCTTATCCGAATTTCACTACCATAAAGATTATTAATTATTACTTTATATTTAACATTGTCCTGCAGATATGTATCAAAACTAAGTGCTGGCGCTCCTGGCTTTGAGGCATCATAGTTAATGTTAGACATATAGGCAATCATATAATTAAAATTTGATTCTGCTATTTCATCGCAGTCACATTGACCCGTTGATATAAAGAAAGTGAGTGCCGCCATGGTAGACTCAAGCCTTTCTTTAAAAGAGTCAAAAGCCAGACTTTTAATATTTAAATCACCATAATTACTCTGTATTAAGTTTGTAGAAAACATCTCCCACCTCATATTGTTAACAAAATTATTATCTCATTTAAATCTAAGTCATTTACAATATAAGTTTAAGAGCGACGCCACAGGATGAACTATCAAAAATAGCTCATCATGATTAGCAAAACTTAACCATTTTAAAATAAATAAACAATTAAAGAAAAAAGATCACTTATTTATAGCAATAGATCGTCAAAGGCAGCTTTTTGTTACAGGTGGTTTGAATGAATGTAGCAACGAAATACAGAATTTCAGGTCATGTAACTCCCGGCAAAACCGGGAGGTATGTAATCCTTACTCAGTCACTTCCCCTTCCTGGCGGATCTGATTTGCCCAACGTTGGGCAGATTCAGGCACAGTAAACGCCGGTGAGCGCAGAAATGACTCTCCCATCAGTACAAACGCAACATATTTGCCACGCAGCATCCAGACATCACGAAACGAATCCATCTTTATCGCATGTTCTGGCGGCGCGGGTTCCGTGCGTGGGACATAGCTAATAATCTGGCGGTTTTGCTGACGGAGCGGTTTCTTCATTACTGGCTTCACTAAACGCATATTAAAAATCAGAAAAACTGTAGTTTAGCCGATTTAGCCCCTGTACGTCCCGCTTTGCGTGTATTTCATAACACCGTTTCCAGAATAGTTTCCGAAGCGGGATCTGGCTGGTGGTCTATAGTTAGAGGGTTTTTTGACCAAAACAGCGGCCCTTTCAGTAATAATTTAAGGAGACGAGTTCAATGTCGCAACATAACGAAAAGAACCCACATCAGCACCAGTCACCACTACACGATTCCAGCGAAGCGAAACCGGGGATGGACTCACTGGCACCTGAGGACGGATCTCATCGTCCAGCGGCTGAACCAACACCGCCAGGTGCACAACCTACCGCCCCTGGGAGCCTGAAAGCCCCTGATACACGTAACGAAAAACTTAATTCTCTGGAAGACGTACGCAAAGGCAGTGAAAATTATGCGCTGACCACTAATCAGGGCGTGCGCATCGCCGATGATCAAAACTCACTGCGTGCCGGTAACCGTGGTCCAACGCTGCTGGAAGATTTTATTCTGCGCGAGAAAATCACCCACTTTGACCATGAGCGCATCCCGGAACGTATTGTTCATGCACGCGGATCAGCAGCTCACGGTTATTTCCAGCCATATAAAAGCTTAAGCGATATCACCAAAGCGGATTTCCTCTCAGATCCGAACAAAATCACCCCAGTATTTGTTAGGTTCTCTACCGTTCAGGGTGGCGCTGGCTCTGCCGATACCGTGCGTGATATCCGTGGTTTTGCCACCAAGTTCTATACTGAAGAGGGTATTTTTGACCTCGTTGGCAATAACACGCCAATCTTCTTTATCCAGGATGCGCATAAATTCCCCGATTTTGTTCATGCGGTAAAACCAGAACCGCACTGGGCAGTTCCACAAGGGCAAAGTGCCCACGATACTTTCTGGGATTATGTTTCTCTGCAACCTGAAACTCTGCACAACGTGATGTGGGCAATGTCGGATCGCGGTATCCCGCGCAGTTACCGCACTATGGAAGGCTTCGGTATTCATACCTTCCGCCTGATTAATGCCGAAGGGAAGGCAACGTTCGTACGTTTCCACTGGAAACCACTGGCAGGTAAAGCCTCACTCGTTTGGGATGAAGCACAAAAACTCACCGGACGTGACCCGGACTTCCACCGCCGCGAGTTGTGGGAAGCCATTGAAGCAGGCGATTTTCCGGAATACGAACTGGGCTTCCAGTTGATTCCTGAAGAAGATGAATTCAAGTTCGACTTCGATCTTCTCGATCCAACCAAACTTATCCCGGAAGAACTGGTGCCCGTTCAGCGTGTCGGCAACATGGTGCTCAATCGCAACCCGGATAACTTCTTTGCCGAAAACGAACAAGCAGCATTCCATCCAGGTCATATTGTTCCTGGTCTGGACTTCACCAACGATCCGCTGTTGCAGGGGCGTTTATTCTCTTATACCGATACACAAATCAGTCGTCTTGGCGGGCCAAATTTCCATGAGATTCCGATTAACCGTCCGACCTGCCCTTACCATAATTTCCAGCGTGACGGCATGCATCGCATGGGGATCGACACTAACCCGGCGAATTACGAACCGAACTCGATTAACGATAACTGGCCGCGCGAAACACCGCCGGGGCCGAAACGCGGCGGTTTTGAATCATACCAGGAGCGCGTGGAAGGCAATAAAGTTCGCGAGCGCAGCCCATCGTTTGGCGAATATTATTCCCATCCGCGTCTGTTCTGGCTAAGTCAGACGCCATTTGAGCAGCGCCATATTGTCGATGGTTTCAGTTTTGAGTTAAGCAAAGTCGTTCGTCCGTATATTCGTGAGCGCGTTGTTGACCAGCTGGCGCATATTGATCTCACTCTGGCCCAGGCGGTGGCGAAAAATCTCGGTATCGAACTGACTGACGACCAGCTGAATATCACCCCACCTCCGGACGTCAACGGTCTGAAAAAGGATCCATCCTTAAGTTTGTACGCCATTCCTGACGGTGATGTGAAAGGTCGCGTGGTAGCGATTTTACTTAATGATGAAGTGAGATCGGCAGACCTTCTGGCCATTCTCAAGGCGCTGAAGGCTAAAGGCGTTCATGCCAAACTGCTCTACTCCCGAATGGGTGAAGTGACTGCGGATGACGGTACGGTGTTGCCTATAGCCGCTACCTTTGCCGGTGCACCTTCGCTGACGGTCGATGCGGTCATTGTCCCTTGCGGCAATATCGCGGATATCGCTGACAACGGCGATGCCAACTACTACCTGATGGAAGCCTACAAACACCTTAAACCGATTGCGCTGGCGGGTGACGCGCGCAAGTTTAAAGCAACAATCAAGGTCGCTGACCAGGGTGAAGAAGGGATTGTGGAAGCTGACAGCGCTGACGGTAGTTTTATGGATGAACTGCTAACGCTGATGGCAGCACACCGCGTGTGGTCACGCATTCCTAAGATTGACAAAATTCCTGCCTGATGGGAGGCGGCGCAATTGCGCCGCCTCAAATGATTTACATAGTGCGCTTTGTTTATGCCGGATGCGGCGTGAACGCCTTATCCGGCCTACAAAACTGTGCAAATTCAATATATTGCAGGAAACACGTAGGCCTGATAAGCGAAGCGCATCAGGCAGTTTTGCGTTTGTCAGCAGTCTCAAGCGGCGCAGTTACGCCGCCTTTGTAGGAATTAATCGCCGGATGCAAGGTTCACGCCGCATCTGGCAAACATCCTCACTTACACATCCCGATAACTCCCCAACCGATAACCACGCTGAGCGATAGCACCTTTCAACGACGCTGATGTCAACACATCCAGCTCCGTTAAGCGTGGGAAACAGTAAGCACTCTGACGGATAGTATTATCGATAAACGCCGGATGACACATCACCTCCAGCGAACGATCACCCCGATGGCCTGCGTCATCCAGCACTTGCAGGAACAGCGACTCACTGATCTCTTCACCGTAGAATGCACTGCTGAATCCCTGGGTAGTGCGCAGGTTGACCGGCAAATCAAACGCCATCTGACGATCCGCCCGCAACGCAATGCCCTGCTCTGCCGCAAACCTGGCAACAATCGGGAAAATCTGCGGGAACATATGCACATGATGAT
>ENA-UOJP01002011-UOJP01002011.1-human-gut-metagenome-genome-assembly--contig:-C102-NODE-2011-length-19172-cov-4.279228_pt1 | contig 19172 bp, 16 predicted proteins | sample MGYA00242353_ERZ723900 | MGnify/ENA metagenome assembly ERZ723900
CAGGCAGATTTTTATATATGCTGCTGATATTAAGGAGTATGAAGAGGAGAGAGGATTTTACATGCCATCATCCGATTGGCCATATCCGATTGCACACAATAATGAAGAAATGCGAAAAATCATCCTGGAATATGATGAAAATAAGTATATTCAAAGAGTTAAAGAGCATCATAAAGCATCTGGAAGCTTTGAAAATGGCAATGCATGCGAAATTTTATTGAAGCTCATAGAACAAAAATATCGAACTTAATAATTAGATTGTGAATTTAAAATCTAAGATTCGGAGAATATCCTCATGATTTTAGACGTATTAGTATATCTTGCTGTTTTCGCAGTAAGTTTAATAATGGCAGCAATTTTTCAGAAGATTCATAACACCGCGAAGACTAGATACTTATCAGCAGGTGTTGTGAAATTAAATACATTTACATATTGCATTAATGGGTGTCTGTCTGTTTTCCCGGTAATAGCTATGTTCGGTTTACGCTATGGCATTGGCACAGATTATTTTAACTATGAGCAAATTTATAATGCGGTACACGGAACATCGATATGTGATTATTGGAGCCTACACAACCAGAATTTTAGCTACTTTTATATTGAACCTGGATATTATGCCTTAAACAAAATATTTCCGTCTTTTAGATGGTTGCTATGGGGAACAGGAATACTATTATTTACCCTGCTTCTTATTGCAATTAAAGATTATTCAAAGCAAATTAATTTTGCTTTTGCTTTGTTTATTTATTTATCAACACAATATATATACGCATTGAACGGCATGAGATTTGCCATTGCGATTGTTCTGATTCTAATCGGGTATAAGTTTTTAATCCAGAACAGGACAAAAACGTTTGTGTTGATGGTGCTTTTGGCCTCGCTATTTCATCAAACTGCTCTTTTTTGTTTGGCTATGGTGTTTCTGAAACGGTACAAATATAAAGGTGTTGACGGAATCCGCAATATTGTTCTTATCGCAATGATTCTGTCATTCCCGTTATTGTGTAAATTTTTGCTTGAGATACTTAGTCATATTTCTCTCTTTGAGCGATATTTCGCTACATTTCAGTATTCAGCAAGTATGACTATGACCATTAGCTGGACGTGGGCATTGCATGTCATACCAGTGCTACTTCCTCTGATAATATTATGTGGAAAAGAAATATTCGATGCTGAGAATACTGATATTTTATTTCGAATCTGCGTTATGGAAGTGCCTTTGCGAATGCTGGGATTATTTAATACTTGGTATACTAGATTCGCCAGATATTCCCAGATAGCATTAGTTATATTTGTTCCTTTAGTATTGTCAAAGATTCAAAACAAGCAGAAGAAAGCAATTTTATATCTATATTACATCGCTTGGTTTGTATTTTATTTTGCTTATTATGCGATTGTCAATGATCAAGGAGATTCACTGCCTTATGTTTGGATATTTTCTTAATATTGATGATATAAAATGAAATATTTGTATGCCAGACTGAGTTTCAGATAATTAAAAATCGTTAATTTGGTGGAATTTAGGTTATTTCAGTATTTTATTTGTTTCTATTTTGTAATCTATAAAGAAAAGGAGATCTGCCATGTATTACGTCAATGAAAAGATTAAAAATACCTATCGCGTTCCGCAGCCTGAGGGAAGAGGAGCTTATATACGCTTGGATCAGAATGAGAACCCGGATGGTGTTCCGCAGTGGCTGTTTGAATCCGTAATGGACAGAGTGACGCCTGAATTTCTGTCTATCTATCCCGAGGAAACAGTCCCAACCATGAAGTATGCCAGAATGCTTGGCTTAGAGAAGGAGAATGTTACTTTCACAGATGGAAGCACGGTGGGCATGGGATATATCATTAAAGTTTTCGGAGAACCCGGGAAAGATATTCTTTGCGTGACCCCTTCTTTCGCAATGTATGAGGTATATTCGAAAATGATTGGCATGAACGTCAGGCAGCTCGAATATGAAGGTGATTTCTCCTATAAAGTAGAGAACACTTTAAGTGCCATCAACGAGAATACTGGAATTGTTGTTCTTGTTAATCCTAACATGCCAATTGGTAATGTTTACAGCAGAAATGAAATTACTAAAATAATTGAAAAAGCCAGAAATTATGATGCTATCGTTATCATTGATGAAGCCTATTACTATTTCTATGATAAGACATCCATCGATCTTGTGAAGGAATATGATAATGTGTTTGTCTTGCGGACATTCTCTAAGATGCTTTCCATTCCTTCACTTCGCCTCGGTGTCATCATGTCCTCGTCGGAGAACATCAGGTACATCAATAACTATAAGCCCCACTACACTGTCAACTCCATTGCACTACTTTTTGCTGAGGCTATTGTGGATAATCACGACAGGTTGATTACAGAGTTGAAGAAACAGTATTTGGAGGGCAAGGATTACATCAACAAGGCTCTGGCTGAGAACGGATACGAGACACTTCCTTCCGAAGGGTGTTATATTTGCATTAAGCCAAAGTACAAAACTTCCAGAGAGCTGACCGATCTCCTGAAAGAAAAAAACATACTAATCCTATGTGGCAAGGATGGTCTCACAGGATGGCTGCGCTTGACAATTGCACACAAAAAATATATGGAAACTTTTATGGATATGTTGCTAGAGATAGACAAGGCTTGAAAGATATGAGTATGAAAAATTATGTGATCTTATTGGCAGGCGGTATCGGGAAGCGAATGCAGACTGATATTCCGAAGCAGTTCATTGTGGTAGAGGGAAGACCGATCATTGTTCATACAGCCGAAAGATTCCAATGTAATCCGCAGATTGAGAGTATTGTTATTGTTTGTGTACCGGAGTGGATTGACAATCTTCGTTCTCTTGTTGAGAAATACTCGCTGACCAAGGTGCGATGGATTATAGAAGGCGGCAGTACCGGACATGATTCTATTCGCAATGGCGTGTTCTTTTTGAAAGACAAGATCGACTCGGATGATTATATCATTGTTCATGATGCTGTACGACCTATACTACCACAAAAAGCGATTGATGAAGTAATCCGAGTATCTCATGAAAAAGGTAATGCTTCATCATCCATTGCGTGCCATCCTCCAATCGTTTACACAGAAGATTTTGAGTCTGGAATTGCTGATGTGGATAGAGAGCACGTTATGCTGACCGCTTCCCCACAGGCATTCAGGTACGGACTTGCTTTGGAATGTTATGAAAAGGCCGAAGAAGAGAACATGCACAATTTTACCTTCACAAGCTCATTGCTCATACATTGCGGGGAGCGGGTGTACTTTGCCAAGGGAACGACCAGCAACATTAAAATAACAACCAAAGAGGATTTGGCTTTGTTCGAAGCCTTGATGAAGGTTCCCGAGGAATTGCTGTTTAGCTAAAGCTTACAATCCAACATTAAGGGAGTGAGTGAGATATGAATTGTTCAGAATATTTAGTGGATTTTCTTATTAATCATGGCGTAACAGATGTGTTTGGTTATGCCGGCGGTTATATTGTGCCGTTTATGGATGCATTATACAAACGACAGGATGAAATAAAGACGCATGTCTGCTATAACGAACAAGGCTGCGCTCTTGCGGCAGTCGGTTTTGCTAGGACAAGTGGGAATATGGGAGTTTATTTTACAACTTCCGGTCCCGGTGCTGTAAATGCTTTGGGAGGCCTGGCTGATGCGTGGTTTGATGGATTCCCGCTCATGGGTATCTGCGGAAACGTACCTACGAATGAAATGAAGGGCTTTTCTGGCATCCGTCAGAATGGTTTTCAGGAAATGGATATTGTTTCCATGACAAGGAACATTACAAAATACTCTGTGACAGCAAACAGTACAGAAGGATTTCCAGATATCACCAGCAGGGCTTATAACATGGCCATGCTTGGAAGGAAGGGAGGCGTTATCATTGATTTTCCGCTCGATATACAACAAGCCGATATTATTGGTGGGTAATGGCGTCAGAAGCGCGGACGCAGTAAGCATGGTTCACGAGTTTGCAAAGAAGACGAATATCCCTGTCCTGACAACAATGAATGGTGTTGATCTGGCGCAGGATGATCTTCACATTGGCTATATTGGAACCCACGGTAACCGTATAGCGAATATGATTCTAAATGAATGTGACTTAGTTATTTCAGTTGGAGCCCGTCTCGGTATCCGTCAAGTGGGACGGACAGCAAAAAAGTTTGCCCCAAAGGCTGACCTGGTACGTTGCGATATAGATGAATATGAACTGAGCCGGAATATTAAGGTTGATGAGAAGAAGTATCAGACGGATGCACGGGATTTTATGAGAATGCTTTTGGCGGAAGATGTTGCCGATTATTCTGTCTGGAAAGCGCAATGTCTGGAAGCGAAAAAAATACTGGAGGACTATGATAAGCAACCGGGAAATATGGCGGTAGAGAAAATTGCGTCATTACTTCCGCCGGATCCTGTTGTCTCCGTTGATGTAGGAATGAATCAGTGTTGGTGTGCACAGTCGTTGGTTCTGAAAGGGTATAAAGGACGGATACATATCAGCGGAGGTTATGGAACCATGGGGTGCGGTCTCCCTTATGCGATTGGCTCCTGCATTTCGATGGGCAGTCAGGTATCTTATTGTGTCACCGGAGACGGAGGCTTACAAATGAATATTCAAGAGTTAGAGACTGTAAAACGGGAAAATTTACCTATTAAGATATTTATTCTGAATAACAGAGTGCTCGGGAAAATCAGTGAAACACAGCATCTGGAGCACAAAGACCGCTTCGCCAATACAACGGCTGGCAGTGGATATACCGTTCCGGCATTTGACAGAATAGCCGAAGCATATGGGATTAGAGCAGTAAAACTGAATTCATATGATGAACTTGATAGGTACGCATCTTGGATCGCGGACAATGAGCCTTGTTTGTTCGATATTCCGTTGCCTGAGAACAGTCTGTTGACTCCGAAGATCAAGTTTGAAACACAGATAATCAGACCGGAACTGGACAACGCTGTTGTAAGCAACGTCAAAAGAATTTTAGGAAGATGATTTAATTTTAAATAAATAGCCGCGTGGTATATGGTAATAAAATGTTCATCGATATCTATGGGGGAGAAAATGCTAGTTAGTGTTGTTGTACCGGTTTACAATGTATCGTTAGAGTTGCTTCATCGATGTATTGAAAGTGTAAGACATCAAGCTGGAAATGACGTTGAAATAATCATCATTGATGACGGAAGTGATCAGAAAAATTCTGATTTATATAGAAAAATATGCAATGAATACTGTGATACACATTATTACAGGCAAACAAATTCCGGTCCTTCTGTCGCAAGAAACTTAGGAGTTAAAAAGGCGCAAGGAGAGTATATTCTATTCTTAGATTCCGATGATTATATTACTGATAAGTGCGTTGAACAGGCAGCAAGTATAATAAACACACACCATCCGGACATTGTGTTTGGTTATGTTCATAAAGATTTATCAGATGAGGGAAAAATAAAACATACGACGGTTGATGACAATCCCGAGGAATTGGTACTCGACGACGAAAAGGAAATGGCTGTACTTCTAAATCACATACTTGGATACAAGGAAGCCAAGTATGTTTATAAGAATGGATATATTAGTGATGGACCAGTGTGTCGTTTCTTTCGACGTGAACTATTTGATAATAACTTATTTGATGTCATTCCAAGATGGAATGAAGATACACTATGGAATATAGAATTATTAAAGAAATGTCATACAGCAGTTATATGTAAATCACGATGGTATATATATGCCGTTAGAAAAGGCTCGGCAATGCAGGGTTACAGAAACAATTGTTACGAAGAATTCATGTATATTACAGAAAAGGTTAGTTCTGTAGGGGCTTCCATTTGGAATGGAAATATAGATAAAGGCGTTGCATGTAGGGTATGGCATGATATATTTATCCTTTCCAGAGGATATATTTTTAATAGTAAAAACACAGAGTCATTTGGCAGGAGATATCAAATCTTAAAAAAAGCAATAAAGAGCGATCAATTTCAAAACGCAATACGATTAATAGACTTCCACTTTGAAACAAGAAGAATCAGAAGAATCATTAAAGAGATTCTTAATTTTACTATGAAAACTCGTCTATATTTCTTTACATATATGATGATTAAACTTTATTTTGGTAAGATATAGTAAAATCCGTTTACGTATGATATTCGATGGAGGGAAATGGTAAATACTGTATTGTATACACGAATAGAAAGCGCCAAAGCAAATGATTTGGATGTGTGTGCATTCCTGAAATATCTGCCTTCTGAAAAGATGTATAATTTTTATCTGGAGCCCCCAGACATCATTGAGCGTTACCTTTCGTGGGCATCAGAACTGCCCGATGAATGTAGATTGATAAGATGAAATAAAAAGAGTCTCAAATAACGTTTCGGATAGTATGAAGCGTTGAAGCGTATTTGCCATACGCCATGTTTTGAGGCATTTACCAAGGATCTCACAGGGGGATATATATAATATATGAAAACAAAAAGGGCGTTTTATAACTCAGTTGCTGGATTGTCATATTACATTGTGACGATTTCATTGGGACTTTTAAATCAAAAAATTCTAATTGATACTTTGGGGATTGATTATCAAGGAGTTAATGGTTTATTTAGTAATATTTTGTCTATGCTTTCGATAGCAGAATTGGGGCTTGGAACAACAATTATATATCATTTATATCAGCCTTTAATTGAGAATGATGAAAGTACAATTATTGCGCTAATGCAATTTTATAAAAAGTGTTATCGCGTAATTGCAGTCGAAATATTTATATTAGGACTATTGTTTATTCCAGTTTTGGATATGGTAGTGACAGTTAATACAACAATATATTCGCTTGGTGCAATTTATGGATTTTTCTTAGCCGATTCAGTCATATCATATTTATTTACCTATAAGCGCTCTATTTTAATTGCTGACCAAAAAAATTATATTGTGATTTCTTTGGATATTTTATATCAATGTGTATTAAAAATAGGACAGATTATCATATTGTGGATTACTCATGATTTCTTATTTTATCTTTCCCTTATGTTGGTATGTAGATTAATTGAAAATCTCATTCTCAATAAAATTGCTGATCAGAAATACACTTTTTTAAAGAATAAGGATAATGTATTTCTTCCTAAAGAAATTTTATTTGATATTTATAGAAAAGTAAAAGGGGCTGTTTTTCATAAGATTGGTACATTCGTTGTGCAAGGTACAGACAATATCTTAATTTCTAGATTTTTAGGGCTGACTTCGGTGGGGATTTATTCTAATTATGTTTTGATTATAAATGCACTAAGTGCTATATGTTCACGAATTATGACAGCAGCAACTGCTGGGGTTGGTCATATGTTAGTAGAAAATGACAGAGAAAAAATTACTCGAGTTTTTTTGGAAATGCAGATTTTAAATGCAGCGTTTGTTAATTGTGCAACAGTTGGGATTTATTGTGTTGCGACCCCGATGATTGAGTTCATTTTTGGAGAAAAATATATAGTTTCAGAATATATAGTTTTTGTGTTAGCGGTTAATTTTTACATGCAGGGAATGAGAACCGTTTATAGTATATTTAAAGAAACCGCAGGTATTTTGTATGAAGACAGATTTATACCATTAATTGAATCCGGTGTGAATTAAATAAGCTCTTTAGTTTTATTGCATTAGTTGGAAATGGCTGGGATTATACTTGGGACTATAATTAGTACTCTTATATTATACGTATATACGTACCCTTTTTTGGTTTATAAAAAAGTTTTGAAAAGAAACCTTGATGAGTACATTGGAGAATTAATTTGGATGACAATAGTTACGTTTTTGAGTATGATTAGTGCTAAATTGATTTGTAATCTATTCTCATGGGAGAAATTGGGGATTAATCTCTTGTACAATTGTTTTGTGTCAGTTGTGGTAAGCTTTGGAATATATATATTGTTATATGCTATATGGAAAAAGGAAACTAAGGGATTAGTGATAAAATTAGAAAATATATTCAGAAGAAATAAATAATATGTTTGGGAACGGTTAAAAAGAGTATGTGAAGAAATCTCTGTAAAAGCAGATCTTCTATGATAATGGCAGGGCTGAAAGCTTCTTTATGAACGTTCAGCCCTTGTTTTATATATACCGCACATATTTGCGTATGTCAAGAACAGGCGGATTCCCGCCTGTCCTGAACGGTTCTAGATTTCCTTAGATCGGCAGCCGGCCCTCATACGTGAGACTCAGTTCCCCGTATACCTGGCCCCAGTTCCGGATTGGCATCGTCCACTTCTTTGTTGCTTCAAACGTTGACAAGTACAGGGCTTTTAAAAGGACTGTATCGCTTGGAAACACGCTCCTCTGGCGATTCAGCTTCCGGTATGTGGCGTTCAGGCTTTCGATTGCGTTCGTGGTATATATAACCTTGCGGACAGTCGTTGAAAACTGAAAGATGGGGACGAGCGCGTCCCAGTTCTGGTGCCAGCTTTTCATAGAATTCGGGTACTTTTCCGACCATTTTTCGGTGACCCGCTCCAAGGCTTCTAATGCCTTCTCTTCTGTTGGCACCTGGTAAATCGTTTTGAGATCTGCCGCAAAGAGCTTCCGGTCCTTGTCTGATACGTATTTTAATGTATTCCGCATCTGATGGACAATGCACCTCTGGTATTCCGTCTTTGGAAAGGCAGAGGCTATCGCTTCCTTGATCCCCGTCAGTCCATCAGCACAGAGGATCAGGATGTCTTTTACTCCACGGTTTTTTAAACCGTTCAGAACGGAAAGCCAGTACTTGGCACTCTCATTTTCGCCAACCTCGATGGTCAGAACCTCTTTTAAACCATCTGAATTAATCCCCAGTACAACATAGGCCGCCAGCTTACGGATCACGCCGTTATCCCGTACAGAATAGTGGATTGCATCGATATAAAGCACCGGATAGACATCGGAAAGGGGGCGGTTCTGCCAGTCTTCAATCTGGGGCAGAAGCTTATCCGTCACATCCGAAATGAAGCCTTCGGAGGCCTCGAAGCCGTAGATATCCTCCAGTGTTTCCGAGATCTGCCGTGTTGTCATCCCTTTAGCGTACATGGATATGATCTTCTGATCGATATCAGAGATATCTTTCTGGCGTTTCTTTACCACCTGTGGTTCAAAGGTGGAGTTACGATCCTGTGGGACTTCGACTTTCATGCTTCCATAGCTGCTATTCACCTGTTTGGTTTTATAGCCATTGCGATAGTCATCGCAGCCGGAACGTTCTGACTTGCGATAACCAAGGTGCTCGTCCATCTCGCTTTCCATCATCTCTTTGATGGTACCGCCCAGTAGATCTTTGAGAGCATCCTGGATGTCCTGGGCAGATTCGATTTCATACTCCTCAAGAAGCTGCCGGATGATGTTTCGCTTTCCATCGGTCATTTGTACTTTGTGTAACGGTTTCTTTTCTCTTGCCATAATAAAAGGCCTCCTATGATTTTAAATTTATCATAGAAGACCTTATAAATCTTTAATTACAGAAAAACTTTCACAGACTCAAATTCTCAGTAGCAGATAAAATTGACCTCGCTCAAGATAAATCAAAGCATAAAGCGGATACAATACATGAGATTGTTTAACAGGAAATAGGAGATTCTAAAAAGCAATCAGATCATCGTAGATTAATGCGACATTTGCTTAGGTAGTGTTCGTGAAAGTTCTTTTTCGAATACTACCTGAACTATTACCTAAATAATACTCTGCAGTAGGAATACCTCCCCTTCTTCTCTTACAATCCTCCCTCTACTACGCAATTCTTTTCATACAGATAGTTTTCTGCCTGTCCAGTCATCCGCCATATCATTTGCGTCGGATGCTCTTATAGCTGTAGTGAAACATTCACTTCCCGGCTTTTTCCGGCATTCAGCAAGGACATTCAACAACAATCAACTAAATCAACCAATTTAATTAAAGCGAATTAATCCTCGGAAACCTCGATTGACTGTGCAATATCAATTTGTTATACTTTGGAAAAGAGCACATGGTAAATATGCTAAAGGTAGCCTTTAGGCATGTCCACAGAGCCATTTTCCTGGGAGGAAAGGCGGCTTCAATGCCCTGCTGTTCGACGGATAGAAGTTTAGAGGAAGATTATCTGGTTCCTCTGCTATAGAATCGTTTACTCGGAATATAGATGGTTCTTTGCGTCAAGTCAGCAGGGATATCAGAAAGGCAGAGCGGCGTAACGGGCGCTATCGATTGATATGTGGGGAAGAAAACCGTAAAAACACAATGCCGCAGCGGATCATGGGATGTGATTACGCTGCCTATGAAGAACAGATTCGAACCCTAGTGCATCAAAATAAGACAACGGGCAAAATATACCGGAAGACTCGGCAGTCCCAACTGTTTCCAGAAATTCAGGAAAAATCCCCCCTCCCTCTTGCCAGTTCCCCCAAAAAATGCTATATTCTACTAGACTGACAAACTATGCCCAAATCTCGCCCTATATCAGACTGCAGCGGATTTCAGTAATCAAAACAGGGCATATTTTTTAATAGAAGCAGTGTAGTTCGGCCTACACCCATCACAATAATCACAACCCAAAGAAAAGAGGAACCCACCCATGGCAATAGTTGACCAAAGCAAAATCAGAAATTTCTGCATCATCGCCCACATTGATCACGGCAAGTCAACCCTTGCAGACCGAATTATAGAGAAGACTGGCTTACTTACCAGCAGGGAGATGCAGTCCCAGGTACTTGATAACATGGACTTAGAGCGTGAGCGTGGAATCACGATCAAGGCCCAGGCAGTCCGTACCGTATATACATCGAAAGACGGAGAAGAGTATATCTTCAACCTCATCGATACCCCAGGCCATGTCGATTTCAACTACGAGGTATCGAGGAGCCTCGCAGCCTGCGACGGAGCGATTCTTGTTGTAGACGCCGCACAGGGAATTGAGGCCCAGACGCTGGCCAATGTATACCTTGCCCTCGACCACAACCTGGATGTATTTCCGGTAATCAATAAAATTGACCTTCCAAGTGCGGAACCGGATCGTGTTGCCGCAGAGATAGAAGACGTAATCGGAATCGAGGCCCATGATGCCCCGAGAATTTCAGCTAAAATTGGTTTAAACATTGACGAGGTCCTGGAACAAATCGTCACAAAGATTCCGGCTCCCCAGGGAGACGCGGCGGCGCCGCTTCAGGCATTGATTTTCGACTCCCTCTATGACTCCTACAAAGGCGTCATCGTATTCTGCCGGATTAAGAATGGAAGTGTCCGTAAAGGCACCCAGATTAAGATGATGGCGACCGGAGCCAAGGCAGATGTGGTGGAGGTAGGCTACTTCGGAGCCGGCCAGTTCATTCCCTGTGAGGAACTGGAAGCCGGTATGGTAGGCTATATCACGGCCAGCATCAAGAATGTCAGGGATACGATGGTGGGTGATACGATCACCGATGCGCAGAATCCCTGCAAAGAACCCCTCCCGGGATATAAAAAAGTGACCCCGATGGTTTACTGCGGTCTCTATCCGGCCGACGGTGCAAAATACCCGGATCTCAGGGATGCACTGGAAAAATTACAGTTAAATGATGCCTCCCTGTTCTTTGAACCGGAGACTTCCATTGCGCTCGGTTTTGGTTTCCGCTGCGGTTTCCTTGGCCTTCTGCACCTGGATATTATCGAAGAACGTCTGGAACGGGAATATAACCTGGATTTGGTGACGACGGCTCCGGGCGTTGTATACCGTGTCCACAAGACGAACGGAGAGATGATGGAGCTTACCAATCCGTCCAACCTTCCCGACCCATCCGAGATAGAATATATGGAAGAACCCATTGTATCGGCAGAAATCATGGTAACGACGGAATTTGTCGGGGCTATTATGACGTTGTGCCAGGAACGCCGCGGAGTCTATCTGGGCATGGAATATATTGAGGCGACAAGGGCGCTTTTGAAGTATGAACTTCCCCTCAACGAGATTATTTACGATTTCTTTGACGCCCTCAAATCGCGCTCCCGCGGATATGCGTCCTTTGACTATGAGTTGAAGGGCTACGAACAGTCCAAGCTTGTAAAACTGGATATCCTTGTGAACCGCGAGGAAGTCGATGCCCTTTCATTTATTGTATTCGAAGGTTCGGCTTATGAGCGGGGCAGAAGAATGTGCGAGAAACTGAAGGACGAGATTCCGAGACACCTTTTCGAGATTCCGATTCAGGCGGCCGTGGGCGGCAAAATTATTGCCAGGGAGACAGTCAAAGCGATGAGAAAAGACGTTCTTGCCAAATGTTATGGAGGCGATATCTCACGTAAGAGAAAGCTTCTGGAAAAACAGAAGGAAGGCAAGAAGAGAATGCGCCAGATCGGAAACGTGGAAATTCCGCAAAAGGCATTCATGAGTGTGCTGAAGCTGGACGAGGAATGATGTTCCGGCAAAAATCATTAAACAATCAGGCGGGAACAATGGAAAATAACACCCCATTAGAACTATATATCCACATCCCATTCTGCGTTAAAAAATGTCTGTACTGCGACTTCCTTTCCTTTGCGGCGGACGAAGTGACCAGAAAAAAATATGTGGAGCAGTTGATTAAGGAAATAGAAACATGCGGGACCAGAATAACCGGGCGGGACGCTGACGCGGCCTTCCCGGTGATTTCTGTGTTTATAGGAGGGGGGACTCCGTCTTCTCTCTGCCCGGAGCAGATTTGCGCTGTTATGAACGCGGTAAAGGAAAATTTCAGACTATTGCCGGATGCCGAAATCACCATTGAAGCCAATCCCGGTACACTCGACAATAAAAAACTCAGAGCTTACAAAAACTCCGGAATCAACCGGTTAAGCCTCGGCCTTCAGTCGGCCAATCCAGGCGAACTGAGGGAGCTCGGACGAATCCATTCCTGGAACGAATTTCTTGAGAGTTACCGTTTAGCCAGAGAAGCAGGCTTTGATAATATTAATGTTGATTTGATGTCGGCACTGCCGGGACAGAGCTTTGAATCTTATGCGGATACACTGGAATGTGTCGCGCTCCTGGAACCGGAACACATCTCTGCATACAGTCTTATCATAGAGGAAGGCACTCCGTTTTATGATAAATATTCGGGCAGGGCAGAAGTTCTTCCGGATGAGGAAGAAGACCGCAGAATGTATCACCACACAAAAGAATATCTGGCGGAAAAAGGTTATCACCGGTATGAGGTATCAAACTACGCCAGGCCGGGCAGGGAATGTATCCACAATGTGGGATATTGGACCGGGGTCAGCTATCTGGGAATCGGTCTGGGAGCTTCCTCACTGATGGAAGGACAACGTTTTTCCGTCATCAGAGAGATGAATGATTATCTGGATCTTAGCAGGGAAGAGCTGGCGGAGGGACGCCAGTACGAAAACCGGGAAATCCTCACGGAACAGGATGAGATGGAAGAATTCATGTTTCTGGGTCTTCGGCTTACGGAAGGGATTGCCGCAAAAGATTTTAAAAAGCGCTTCGGCTTAAATATAGAAGAAATATATGGAATGACCATTGGGAAACTGATGGAGGACGGCCTGATGGAAATGACGGGAACAAAAGAGGACAGAAGGTACAGGCTGAGTGAATTTGGGCTGGATGTCAGCAACTGTGTACTGGCTGAATTTCTGTTGTAGCGGAAATCTTTCGTTACCATTAAAATCACTGCGCGATAGCCGGCTGCCGGCTGCCACTACCTTTTCGCACAGTCAGCGCAGCAAATGCGCAGACCTGACTGAATTGTTACCGGCACGCCGCTTTTTGGCAGGGGGTGGACAGTAACCAGCAGCAATCTTTACAAGTATCAGTGTATTTGTTATTATAGATTGAGTTTCACTGTATCATTAACAGTACTGCAATAAGAGCAATATGGAAGAGAAAAAAGAAGAGTAATAAAGAAGAGTAATAAAAAGAGTATCATATGGGAGGAAATGTGTAATGGAAATCATAATGCAGAACTTACTGATTGTTAGTCGCCTGGTTTTTCTGGCCGGACTGCTGGATTCAATCGCAGGAGGGGGCGGACTGATTTCCCTCCCGGCCTTTATGATTGCCGGAGTGCCTCCACACATGGCCCTTGGAACAAATAAGATGTGTTCTACAATGGGAACCTCCATGGCTACATACCGTTTTGCAAAGAATGGCTACATTCACCTGAAAAAGGTAATCTGGTTCATTGCGGCGGCATTGGTTGGCTCTACGATCGGTTCCAACCTGACCCTCTTAATGAATGAAAAGATAGTGGAGTACATGATGATCGCCGTGCTTCCCATTGTCGCTTTCTATGTGCTTCGCAATAAGAGGATGGGAGATGACTCGCAGGCAGGGACGATACCGGCCAAAAAGTCATTTATCATTGCGGCTGCAGCGGCTTTGGTAGTCGGGACTTATGACGGTTTCTATGGTCCGGGAACAGGAACCTTTTTAATCCTCATTCTTACGGGCGCCGCAAAATATACGATGAAAGAGGCAGCGGGGACAACAAAGGCCATCAACCTTTCTTCCAATGTCGCGGCTATCGTCACATTCATCATAAACGGGAAAGTATTATATCCCCTTGGTCTGGCAGCAGGCCTGTGCAGCATTGTGGGAAATTATATCGGTTCCGGCCTGGTGCTCTCGAACGGTCAGAAAATCGTGCGTCCGGTGGTACTGATTGTACTGACCATCCTGTTTGGTAAAATTTTACTGGGAGGATGACACAGACGGAATGACACAGGTAGTCAGTACGTAACAGATGAAGTTACTGTTCACGGGTAGTATCCCGCGAGGTGTTTTCGTGTGCAGTTTGTACGAAAATTCCGAGTTACACGGCACGACGCGATGAAAAGTAAATTTTTCACCACAATCAACGGCGTTTTCTGCCGTTTCTGTGCATCGCGGAGCGTGTTACTGGCCGCAGAACTGCGCTTTTTGGCAGGGCTGCGAACAGTAACCGGTTGACATGAATTTGATATTTGGCATATAAACAGCAAACAAAAAAGAACGGATATAACGGAGTAAAATCCGGCGTATTTATGGAGGAAATCTTATGAAGTGGAAGAAATTCACCCTGACGACTACGACCGAGGCCGTAGATTTAATTAGCTGTGCCTTCGATGAAATCGGAATCGAGGGTATTGAAATCGAGGATAATATTCCTCTTACGGAAAAAGAGACAAAAGGGATGTTCATCGATATACTCCCGGAGCTGCCTCCCGACGAAGGAATAGCGAAAGTCAGCTTTTATCTGGACGATGATGCCGATGTACCGGGCATGCTTGAAAAAGTAAATGAAGCGCTGGAAGAATTGAAAATGTTTACCGACCTGGGCGCATGTACAATCGAGGCATCCGAAACAGAGGACAAAGACTGGATTAACAACTGGAAACAGTATTTTAAACCATTTACAGTGGATGATATCCTGATTAAGCCAACCTGGGAGACGATTCCTGAGGAGCATAAGGACAAGCTGCTGATTCAGATTGATCCGGGAACTGCTTTCGGCACAGGCATGCATGAGACGACCCAGCTGTGCATCCGCCAGCTTCGTAAATACACAGGCAGTGACACGAAGGTTCTGGATGTGGGGACAGGAAGCGGAATTCTGGGCATCACCGCTTTGAAACTCGGGGCGAAAGAGGTATTCGGAACCGATCTCGACGAGAACGCCATCACGGCAGTGGGAGAAAATCTTGAGGCAAACGGTATCCCGGCCGGATTATTTACCGTTCTTCAGGGAAATATCATCGATGATAAAGAGGTACAGGACGCCGCAGGTTATGAGTACTACGATGTGGCGGTTGCCAATATTCTGGCTGATGTTATTATTATGCTCCAGAAGGAAATCCCGGTTCATATAAAAAAAGGTGGAATTTTTATCACCTCCGGTATCATTAATATGAAGGAAGAGGCGGTCAAAGAGGCTTTTGCAGCCAACAGCGCCTTTGAAATCATTGAGGTGACCTATCAGGGAGAGTGGGTATCCATAACGGCGCGTAAGAAATAGGTAACAGTTCATGCTGTCTGAACTGACACAGAATATAGAGGAAAAACATGTATCATTTTTTTGTTGAACAGGAACAGATAGGGGAAGGCGTAATTGCGGTTACCGGACCCGATGTAAATCATATAAAGAATGTACTCCGGATGAAGCCGGGAGAACGGGTTCTTATCAGTGCTAAGGCCGGCGGTGATTATCTGTGTGTAACAAAAGAACTGGCGCAGGACAAGATCCTGTTTGGAATACTGGAGAAGAGTGAGAGTGAAATGGAGCTGCCTGCCAGAATCCACCTGTTTCAGGGGCTTCCCAAAGGTGATAAAATGGAGCTGATTATCCAGAAGGCCGTTGAGCTTGGCGCATTCAGAATCATTCCGGTTGAGACAAAACGGGTAGTGGTGAAGCTTGATTCGAAAAAAGAAGAGGCGAGGATAAAGCGATGGAACGCGATATCTGAGAGTGCGGCGAAACAGTCAAAACGGAGCATCATACCGGAAGTAACAGGAGTTGTTAAATACAAGGACGCTCTGCAGATGGCAGAAGACTTTGGACTTAAAATGATTCCGTACGAATGCGCAAAGGGAATGGAGGAGACCAGACGGCTTCTTCAGACCGCGGAAGCGGGAATGGATATTGCCATATTTATCGGACCGGAAGGCGGCTTTGAAGAAGAAGAGATACGGCAGGCAGGGGAGAGGGGAGTCAGCTCTGTCTCGCTCGGCAGGAGAATTTTAAGGACAGAGACAGCGGGCTTGTGCGTTTTGTCGGCCCTGATGATTTCTCTGGACCGTTAGACGTCCATAAAGCAGAAAGAGGAAGAAAAATGGAAGCTTATTTTGATAATTCGGCTACTACGCAGGTTTTTGACTGCGTAAAAGACGCGGTAGTAAATGCCATGACCATGGACTACGGGAATGCGGCCGCCCGCCATATGAAGGGCGTTGAGGCAGAAAAGATTATAAAAGAAGCCAGAAGAGAGATAGCCAATTCGCTGAAGGTTCAGGAAAAAGAAATCCTGTTCACATCAGGAGGGACAGAATCGAACAACCAGGCGCTGATTGGGACGGCCCAGGCGAATCAGAGGACAGGAAAACATATGATTACAAGCGCGGTGGAACATCCGTCCGTATATAATACAATGGCCTGGCTGGAGGAACAGGGCTTTGAAATTACCTATCTTCCAGTTGATTCCTTTGGCTGCATTTCCCTGGCGGAGCTTGAGGAGGCGGTAAGGGAAGATACGATTTTGGTATCCATAATGTACGTTAATAATGAAATCGGCGCTGTGGAGCCGGTGGAGGAGATTGCCCGCTGTATTAAGAATAAAAACCCAAAAACCTATTTTCATGTGGATGCAATTCAGGCATACGGCAAATTTCAGATACGCCCTAAAAAGCAGGGGATTGATTTGCTGTCGGTAAGCGCTCATAAGATACACGGTCCGAAGGGAATCGGCTTTTTATATATTGATGAAAAAGTAAAAATCCGGCCCATTGTATTCGGTGGAGGTCAGCAGAAGGGGATGCGCTCCGGGACGGAGAACGTGCCGGGCTGTGCCGGACTGGGGGCAGCCGTAAAGGAGATTTATAAAAATCATGGGGAGCGGGTTGAGAAGCTGTATACACTGAGGGAACGCCTGATTGCCGGGCTGAAGACAATCGATGGTGTGACGATTAACGGGCATGAGGACAGACAAAATGCTCCCCAGGTGGTCAGTGCAAGCTTTGAAGGAATAAAAAGCGAGGTGCTGCTCCATGCGCTTGAGGACAGGGGAATTTATGTGTCATCCGGTTCAGCCTGCTCCTCGAACCATCCGGGGGTGAGCGGAACGCTGAAGGCGATTGGCGTAAAAAAAGAATTGCAGGATTCCACACTGCGTTTCAGCTTCGGCGCATTCAATACGGAAGAAGAGGTTGATTATGCAGTAGATGTGTTGAAAGAACTGCTGCCCGTACTGAGACGTTACAGGGCCAGATAAGGTTACCATTTAACAGATAAGGAAACAGAGAGGAAATATAAACATATGGTACGTTCATTTTTAATAAAGTACGCGGAAATTGGGGTAAAAGGCAAGAACCGCTATATTTTTGAAGACAAGCTGACTTCCCACATCCACCATTCCCTGAAACGTCTGGACGGAGATTTTTCCGTTATCAAGGAGTCGGGAAGGATTTATGCTCATGCATCTTCGGAGTTCGACTATGATGAGGTGGTATCGGCTCTTCAGTGTGTGTTCGGAATTGCCGGCATCTGTCCGATGGTGCAGATAGAAGATAAAGGATATGAGGATTTAAAGGAACAGGTCTTGAAATTTATTGACGAGACGTACCCCGATAAAAATTTCACATTCAAGGTGGATACGAGAAGGGCCAATAAACAGTACCCCCACACGTCGGATCAGATTAACCGCGATTTGGGAGAAATCATTCTGGAGACATATCCTGAGACAAAGGTGGATGTGCATCATCCCGACGTACTACTCCACGTGGAGATCAGGGGGAAAAATATAAACCTTTACTCCCTGGTAATCCCAGGCCCGGGCGGAATGCCGGTGGGAACGAACGGCAAGGCTATGCTGCTTTTGTCGGGCGGAATCGACAGCCCGGTGGCCGGATATATGATTGCGAAGAGGGGGGTGACGATAGAAGCCACTTACTTCCATGCTCCGCCGTATACAAGTGAGAGAGCCAAACAGAAGGTGATAGACCTGGCGAAGCTCGTATCCAGATACTCGGGACCAATCAAGCTCCATGTAGTGAATTTTACTGATATCCAGCTTTATATCTATGATAAATGCCCTCATGAGGACCTGACGATTATCATGCGCCGGTATATGATGAAGATTGCGGAGGAGCTGGCTAAGAAAGACGGCTGTCTCGGCCTTATCACGGGAGAGAGTATCGGACAGGTAGCTTCTCAGACGGTGCATTCGCTGGCTGTAACCAATGAAGTGTGTACACTTCCCGTATTTCGTCCTGTTATCGGATTTGATAAGCAGGAGATTGTGGATATATCACAGAAAATCGGAACATTTGAGACGTCCATTGAGCCGTTCGAGGACTGCTGTACGATTTTTGTTGCAAAGCATCCTGTTACAAAGCCAAACCTGGATTTGATAAAGAAGTCGGAAACAAAACTGGAAGAAAAAATTGATGAAATGTTGAAACAGGCTGTTGAAACAGCCGAGATTATACGGTGTTGAGAAAACGGGAGTCCGGATTTTGGGACTC
>ENA-UOJP01002017-UOJP01002017.1-human-gut-metagenome-genome-assembly--contig:-C102-NODE-2017-length-19011-cov-50.125290_pt1 | contig 19011 bp, 10 predicted proteins | sample MGYA00242353_ERZ723900 | MGnify/ENA metagenome assembly ERZ723900
AAAAAGTTTGTTACGCAGCAAGCTGCGGGGAATTAAACCCTCTTTTTGATTAAAACGGTGTATCTCGTCCACAAATAAAAGAGTCTTAATTCCCATCCTCCGGCTGTTCTCAGCCTGGGCCATGACCTTCTTGATTTCCTTGATACCGCTGGTAACAGCGCTGAAATTAATGAACTGGGCATTGGTCCGCTTTGCAATGATTCCCGCCAGTGTGGTCTTACCCACGCCGGGAGGCCCCCAGAAAATCATGGATGGAATCTTATCCTGCTCTATGAGCTGGCGCAGCAGCTTCCCCTTTCCCAAAAGATGCTCCTGTCCCACAAATCCATCCAGGTCATCCGGACGCAGCCTGCTGGCCAGGGGATTGTATACTTCTCTGTCATCGAATAATGACATCTGTTTCATGGCTTTTCCCTCTCCTTTCATAAATGGTTCTGCATTAGGTAATTACGAAACTCTGAATTTTTATATTCACCTTGCACAAAATATCTTGCTTAATATATTCAATTTAGATTCATTCCTATACGATGTGCATAAATTCTGGTCAGTGAGTTTCGCAATTGCCTAATGGTTCTGCATGATTAAGAATTGGTGTTAGTATTGGGGTGGTATTGGGTGAGTGTTGGTATTGGGTTGATATTGATACTGTATAAAAAGCAGCCAAAAATGGTATTCTGGAAGCCTATCACGAAATCAGCCAGCTAAAATAAACCACATATCCAGCAGTGGTGGAAAGGAAAAGCATATGTATATAAAGCATGTTATATTTCAATCCACAAGGCCCTCGCGGGCCTCGACATTGGGATAACCGTGATTTTAAGAATTTCCAGAAATTTCAATCCACAAGGCCCCCGCGGGCCTCGACTTTCGATTTTCCTCTGTGTCTATTAGGTCATATATTTCAATCCACAAGGCCCTCGCGGGCCTCGACGACTAAAAAGGTATTAGTAAGCCAATATGGAGGATTTCAATCCACAAGGCCCTCGCGGGCCTCGACAAACAGATAGCAACTGCATATGCGGGTTTTGAAATTTCAATCCACAAGGCCCTCGCGGGCCTCGACTTCCTTTATCAGATGATACTCCGCAAGTAATAGATATTTCAATCCACAAGGCCCTCGCGGGCCTCGACTTTATCGCCGTTCTCCCGGAGCCAATAATTCAGAATTTCAATCCACAAGGCCCTCGCGGGCCTCGACGTGGCCATGGGAATCAAATTTTGATGGGAGGCAAGATTTCAATCCACAAGGCCCTCGCGGGCCTCGACGCTTCAATACCTCCCCCTGGAGGGCCGCTGTAAATTTCAATCCACAAGGCCCTCGCGGGCCTCGACTCCATCAGGTCCCAGTTCTGATAGTCCCACAGGAATTTCAATCCACAAGGCCCTCGCGGGCCTCGACGTAGCTTTTCAGCTACCTCGTCCCGTTTATGAGATTTCAATCCACAAGGCCCTCGCGGGCCTCGACTCGGGATACTTGCAATACCAGTGAAATAGCCGATATTTCAATCCACAAGGCCCTCGCGGGCCTCGACGCTGATTAAGGATGGCGCCTGCATTGTGCCGGATATTTCAATCCACAAGGCCCTCGCGGGCCTCGACGCAGAACGTGTATATAATCCGCCGGAGCCAGACGATTTCAATCCACAAGGCCCTCGCGGGCCTCGACCCAGTGGCTATTTTAATCTTACATATTGTAAACATTTCAATCCACAAGGCCCTCGCGGGCCTCGACCGGTTATCCCAGCAGGTGGGACGGCTGTTTATGATTTCAATCCACAAGGCCCTCGCGGGCCTCGACAACGGCGGTACAGGAGGTACAACATCAGTATCAAATTTCAATCCACAAGGCCCTCGCGGGCCTCGACTCCGTATCCTGTCAGGCATTGTCCTGGATGACATATTTCAATCCACAAGGCCCTCGCGGGCCTCGACGGAGGCGGAGGCGGCGGAGGCGGCGATCTTTACGATTTCAATCCACAAGGCCCTCGCGGGCCTCGACGATAATTTCCAGTACTTCCTTGATATGCTGGATATTTCAATCCACAAGGCCCTCGCGGGCCTCGACGCAGATACCTGCCGGTTAGGGGGGACTGAGGTAGATTTCAATCCACAAGGCCCTCGCGGGCCTCGACGCTGTATGGTTAAGGGGCTGCTCAGCAGAGGAGATTTCAATCCACAAGGCCCTCGCGGGCCTCGACCCTGACGGATCATCTTGTCTGCAAGGCGCTCCAGATTTCAATCCACAAGGCCCTCGCGGGCCTCGACTCCTTCCTTCACAGCCTTCTTAAGTTCTTCCAGATTTCAATCCACAAGGCCCTCGCGGGCCTCGACCAGGCGTTACGGGTGGTAAGTCTGGAGGAAGATATAATTTCAATCCACAAGGCCCTCGCGGGCCTCGACGGCAAGGAGGACTGCCTTTGTAATCCAGATATTAAATTTCAATCCACAAGGCCCTCGCGGGCCTCGACGTTTGAGTATCCGGGAGGTAAGGAACGGTTATACCGATTTCAATCCACAAGGCCCTCGCGGGCCTCGACGACAAGACCATTGAGCGGGTGGGTGTCAAGAAAGGATTTCAATCCACAAGGCCCTCGCGGGCCTCGACCTTAACATCGGTGACGCCAATGGCTTTGGCCTTATTTCAATCCACAAGGCCCTCGCGGGCCTCGACCATAAGCAGGCGCAGTTAATGCGGACGTGTACAATTTCAATCCACAAGGCCCTCGCGGGCCTCGACTTAACGACGGGTTCCTTGCCCCGGTCTCAAAATTAATTTCAATCCACAAGGCCCTCGCGGGCCTCGACTCATCTTTGGCGTGAACCGCCCGCGTAACTGGCAATTTCAATCCACAAGGCCCTCGCGGGCCTCGACGTCGTATCAATGATAATTATGATATGTGTATAGAATTTCAATCCACAAGGCCCTCGCGGGCCTCGACCGAAGATTTGGCTATTATCCCATGACTGTCATAATTTCAATCCACAAGGCCCTCGCGGGCCTCGACTTGCCATGTCCTTGGCATTCGTATTCTGGGCTATGATTTCAATCCACAAGGCCCTCGCGGGCCTCGACGAAAAGGATTTACTTACATATCGGTATATTCGGGATTTCAATCCACAAGGCCCTCGCGGGCCTCGACTTCGACTCCATGCCAGCTCATTAACAAATAAAAGATTTCAATCCACAAGGCCCTCGCGGGCCTCGACTCAATACAATCTTTCTGCTATCTGATTCTGAAATAATTTCAATCCACAAGGCCCTCGCGGGCCTCGACGTGCCCGTTCTTCATCCGTAAAGTTACAATATGTACATTTCAATCCACAAGGCCCTCGCGGGCCTCGACCGGATGTAAATGTTGTTGGGAGTGTGTCAAACATGGATTTCAATCCACAAGGCCCTCGCGGGCCTCGACCTGTATGACCCGGAGACGAAACAGTTTTACATGCCATTTCAATCCACAAGGCCCTCGCGGGCCTCGACCCTTGTTCGATTCAAGGTGTTCCGATGATTGTGGGATTTCAATCCACAAGGCCCTCGCGGGCCTCGACCCCTACCCAGATATATTTTAGGCGTATGCCAGCCTATTTCAATCCACAAGGCCCTCGCGGGCCTCGACGCGTAAAGAAAAGCTGATTAGTGCAAATCCAGTTATTTCAATCCACAAGGCCCTCGCGGGCCTCGACGATGCGGGAGGAGGTGATACCGGTGGACAAGGTGAGATTTCAATCCACAAGGCCCTCGCGGGCCTCGACGTCCCGGAGGATTAAATAGCAACATAACTGTAAAAATTTCAATCCACAAGGCCCTCGCGGGCCTCGACCACCAGGGGCAGGACCAACGGTCTGGACCCGCAAAATTTCAATCCACAAGGCCCTCGCGGGCCTCGACATCCCCTGGCATTGGAGATACCGGAGGTCTGGGATATTTCAATCCACAAGGCCCTCGCGGGCCTCGACATGTACTATTATGCCGGGCGCATGACAGTATCTATTTCAATCCACAAGGCCCTCGCGGGCCTCGACGGATAGTATCTAATCAACCGAACTGACATATTGAATTTCAATCCACAAGGCCCTCGCGGGCCTCGACTTGTCTCGCCGGCGTATCTGCTCCCGTTTATCCCATTTCAATCCACAAGGCCCTCGCGGGCCTCGACTCGCTCCGGTCTGCGGCTCCCTGGGATACTCCATGATTTCAATCCACAAGGCCCTCGCGGGCCTCGACGCAATCGCCAGTAACCTACATTTATTCGGTAAAGGAATTTCAATCCACAAGGCCCTCGCGGGCCTCGACTCATTATTTGCTTTAAGTATAGGTGGTGTCTCTGATTTCAATCCACAAGGCCCTCGCGGGCCTCGACTTCTCCTATCCAATCCTTTGGAAGCTCCGTTCCATTTCAATCCACAAGGCCCTCGCGGGCCTCGACCGGGCAATATTAGATATTTTATCAGCCTTTGCGGATATTTCAATCCACAAGGCCCTCGCGGGCCTCGACGAGATTACTGGCGAGATATACACCACAAAATAAGATTTCAATCCACAAGGCCCTCGCGGGCCTCGACGCCCTGGGAGCAATTGCTTATGCAGCATATGACGCATTTCAATCCACAAGGCCCTCGCGGGCCTCGACCGCATAGCTATGGCGTTAGGTGTTGATGTAACAATTTCAATCCACAAGGCCCTCGCGGGCCTCGACCTTCCTACACATTAACTCTTTCTCTTACTGAACATTTCAATCCACAAGGCCCTCGCGGGCCTCGACAGCAAAACTATCCAACAATCCCTCCACATCCCCCTAACTTTTTATGCATTATGTCCTCCCCTCCTTATTTCAACCTCCTCCATCCATTCACCCAGCCTATTTTCACGGCTTTTCCGCTGTTTTTCAGGTGCGAATCTCCCAGGCATTTCATGTTAGCTTGGCATTCGCACCTGGTTTGATGGGATTCCGCTTCACAGAAATCACACTCTACTTATACACTACATAATCCTTCATTTCACGCATATATCCCGCATGCTGCAGTGCCTCTGCCGCCTCCGCCGGATACTCTTTCAAAACAAGCCTCTTTTGTTCCGGATATATAGCTCCCTGCTTGAACGCACGGACAAATTCCGCCATCACTTCCTTCATATCATTGACATCGTAAATGCGCAGTACCCTGCCCTGGCGTTCCATTACAGCTGCCAGATTTCCCGCTTTCAGGGCCACCGCTGTTCCGGCCACTGCCAGAAATCCACATTTCTCCGGAAATTCCAGGACTTTTCCCCACACCAGGGCCGGGTCTGTTCCGTTTAACCACACCACATGGTCATCCGGCTCCCTCAGTGCACCGGTCACGGCATCGTAATCCTCGCTGCGGACAAATTGGGCGCCCGACATCCCCTCCACAAAATAGCCTCTGCGAATGCGGCCCGTATATTCCCAGACACGCAGAATTTCCAATGCCTGCGCCCAGCTCCAATCCCACTTCTTCCCATCTTCTCCGGTCAGGGCATAGGGAGAGTCTGACACAGCCTGTATGGACTTTTTAAAAGTCTCACGGCACAGAATCATATTTTCATCCAAAAACAGCTCCAGCCATTCCTCCGGCCCATACTTTTTTACTGGCCTTACTATGTCCCACCGCCCTGCCGACAGGGCCATGACCCTGGTATTCACGCGCTGTCTGACAGCAGCTTTCCTCACCTTGTCCTGGTTCTGCCATTGCCTTACAGGCACAAAACTGTCTGCACATACCAGACCCTTTTCAGCCAGACTTAACAGTACTTCCTGGGCGCTGCCTTCCTTCGGTATCTTTGTAAGGAATTTAAGGAAACTGGCTCCTCTGCGTTTTAACTCCCTGTACATGAGAAGCTCATCTCCTTTAAGCTCCCCCACCTTAGGTTCATCTTCCTTAAACGCATCTTCCTTAAACGCATTTTCCTTAAATACATCTCTCTTAATCACCTCTCCTTCAATCACATCTCCCTCAAATCCTGCTGCCTGCGCTCCGACGTCTGCCTCCCAGTCAATGTCCTCATAGCTGCAAAAGCAAAGGGTTCCTTCCGGCGACATTCTCCAGAAATAATCCCCCTGTGCCAGCAGCCGGTCCAGATAGCTGCCTCCATAGCGCTCCACCCGCCTGGCAAAGTACACATTTTCCCAAAAGCGTACAGGGCATGGTTTTCTGCATCCTCTTTCCATGGCCTCCCTTAACTGTTCTTCTGACGTGGAATGTACCACTGCCCTTGAGGCCATAAGCGCGGCATAATGGGAAGCCGGCTGTGTGACCGCGTGGCTTCGCAGGCTGCGTATATGGCCTTCCCTGGCTCTCTCATAGAGCTTTTCGTGATAATATACACCCTGGTCCTCCACTGCATGTTTGCAGCGGCACAGTTTATCCAAAAGCTCCTCTGTCATTTTCTCAGACAGAAAATACCGTTCCCTTACATCCCCCGCAGTCCGACCGCCTCGGTAGTAGAGCATCCGGCGGATAATATGCATTCCTGCCTCCTCATCCTGCTGCCGCAATGCCCTCATATATTCGTCCTCGTGTTCTGCCGCTATCCAGATTCCGGGCTCCACATAACAGGCCAGTCCCTGCCGAGCCAGGGTATCCAGCCATTCAGCCGGTATGTCCAGCTCCCCTGCCTCCAAATCCCCCTCCATCATGAGAAGGGAATGAAGCTCCTCCTCATTCTCCGGCATTTTTTTCCGTGTCCATCCCCTGGACAGTTCCTCTGCTGTGGGCTTGAGCAGTGCCTTCTTCAAATCTTCCTGCACAGTCTGGCGGATTTTAGGTGTCACCGGTGAGTACTCATACATTTCTTCCGCCTCCGCCTGCCACTGGAAGGGCAGAGACATGGGAGAAGGGACATCCAGCCAGATTTCTCTGACTGTAATAAGGCCGGAACGGATCTTGGCCAGTATCTCCATCACTCCGCTGATATCCCACTGGTGTTCCAGACATTCCCGTTTCGTCTCACGAATCAGGGGATGATCCGGCTGGTCCATCAGGGAGCTTAACATTTCCGTGCTTTTAAGGCGCTGCATCCAAAGAGGCTGGCGCCCGCCCCGTTTCATGCCCATCATCAGGGCACGGGCAGCATTGTAGCGGAATGTCATGCCAAACAGAGGAGTATCAGGCAGGATTGCTTCCAGCACCGGCCGTACCTGGTCCGGGTTGATTTGGAACAAAAGCCCTTCCGGCAATTGCTCCCTGCCGTAAGGATACAGAAGAAATCCATCCTCCTCATCCACACTTCCCACATCCAATCCCATGGTGTTCCGTATCATATGACGCAGGACGAGGGACAGCGGGCCATTTACCCGTCTGCCAAACAAAGCATGGACCATGACCTGGTGGCTCCCTGTACTGTCTTTAAAATGCTCCACCACTATGGTCCTGTCATCAGGCAGTCCTTCTGTGGCCTGAATCTGACGTTGTATAAAGCCGGACGCATTGGACGACGCGGACTCGTCTAACCCCAGTTTTCCCAGGGCTTTTTCCAGCTCTCCGTCACGGCAGGCCTTCTCCAGCTCTCCGAATATACGGCCAAAGGCAAGACTGGTCCGAAGATCCCTTCCTTTTGTCTCCCCCTTCCAGAATGGAAGTCTGGCGCCTTCAGCCGGGGCCTGGGTCACGATAACAGAGTCCTTATCCTGACGGACCACACGCCAGCCAAATGACCCCAGCATGAAACGGTCCCCAATCCTGGATTCATAGACAAATTCTTCGTCCAGCTCTCCTAACTTCACCCCGTCCTCTGTTTTGGCTGCATACATCCCTTTATCGGGTATGGTCCCTCCTGCCGCCGTGGCCAGCATACGACTGTAAACATCCCCGGCCACCCGTCCGTGTATCCGGTCGTACAAAATCCTTGGACGAGCCGGTATTTCCCGGCTGTGCTCATAATCTCCTGCCAGCATGGCAAGGACATCCTCCACATCCTTCCTGGTCACCTGATAAAATGGGTAGGACCGCTCCAGGACTTCCATCACATCAGCTATGCTGTAGCTCTCTCCCGAAGCCATGGAAACCAAATGCTGGGCCAGCACATCCAGGCACATGCGCGGAGGATTGGCCCGTTCCACGCCTCCATGGCGGGCCACCTGTGCGGTCATGCCGCAATATACTGCCTCAGGCGCGGTCCTGGGATACATGTACATGACGCTGACCCGGCCCGGATTATGGCCGGCCCGGCCCAGCCGCTGCATGGTGCTGGAAATGGTACGGGGGCATCCGACCTGCAAAACCCGCTCCACGTCCCCCACGTCAATGCCCAATTCCATGGATGATGTGGCACATAACAGCCGCAGCCGTCCCTCTCTTAAATCCCGTTCCACTTCATCCCGCTGTTCCTTTGACAGACTGCCGTGGTGGACTCTGGCAAACCCGTCCCCGCCCAGAAGATTTACATAATATGCCAGTTTTTCCACATACCGTCTTCCCTCGGAAAATGCAATCACACTCTTACAGCTTAAGCACTGGCGGTACACTGCCATTCCCAGTTCTTCCCATACCGGGTCCTTCCGTCTTCCCACAGCAGGAGCCGTGCCAACGACCTGAATTTCCACCTGCTTATCCATGGATGGGGCACAGATGACGGCCGGTTCCGGGGACAGATAGGCGGCCGCAAGCTCCAACGGCTCAATGGTGGCGGACAGGCCAATTCTCTGAAGCCTGCGCCTGCAAAGTTTATCCAGTCTGGCCACTGACAGCATCAGATGCGCTCCCCTCTTGGTATCTATAAGGGCGTGAAGCTCGTCCAAAATGATCGCCCTTGCGGTCTTTAACACCTGGCGGCCGGATTTGGATGTAAGCATGAGATACAGGGATTCCGGCGTGATAATCAGTATATGAGGCGGATGCTTTACCATCCTCTGGCGCTCTTTCTGAGGCGTGTCCCCGGTACGGATGGCGGCCTGAATCTGCCCTATGGATTGTTTACCCGGTCCGCCTCCCGGCGTGCCCTCTCCAGGTTCTTCGGATTCCGGACGGAATCTGTTTTCCTCAAGAGCTTCCGCCTCAATCCCCTCCAAAGGTTTACGGAGATTTTCCCTGATATCCCCTGCCAGAGACTTAAGGGGAGACACATATATCACATACAGCTCATCCTTAAGCTCCCCTCTCCCTGCCAGTCCGCCCAACTGGTCTATGAACACCAGGAAGGCTGAAAGGGTCTTTCCTGTACCGGTTGGAGCGCTGACCAGCACATGCCTTCCGTCAGCAATGGCAGGCCAAGCTTCCTTCTGTATTTTGGTGGGTTCTCCGAATGTTTTCCTAAACCATCTTTCAGTGGCGGGCAGGAATTGTTTTAGGGTATCCTCTTGCATAAGCTCCTCCATGCGGACAGTTGTATGTCATTCCTGTTGTCTGGATTTTTTCCCGGAAATCTCCGGGTATTTATATTATTATATCATTGCACCGTTTTGGCTGTCTATGACTGACATGGCAGAACTGCTTTTTAAACCGTCTTTTCCGGTCTTTATTTGCGGCAGCCCAGACGGCGCAGGCACCCTTAACCCCAAACTTATTGTATACCATATTCATATCAATAGCTGGCAGAATCAGAGCTCGCCGGAATGATAATCTGATGACCCACCGGACGGACGGGCACGGGGATATCCTGTCCTTAGACCCGCCTCACTTGTTCAGCCATTTATCCCAACGGATTGTAAGGACATTTTTCCTTCAGGCACTGTTCGTTCCGGTCGTACAATCCGCATACTGTCTTTTTGGGCCGTTCCATCCATATCCCGAATTTCTCTCCCACAAAATCCACCGCCTGCAATATGGCTGTGTAGGAATCCCGTTTACAGCATCTGGGGCCCCCTGTTTTAGCAATAGCCCCAAGGCTTCTGGAAGTCATCTCATTGCAAAGCCCCCACTCTTTTCCGCTTAAAGGTGATGCCCCGGTAATCAGGCTGATAAAGATGCCCGTACTCACGGCCGCCCCGCAGGTTCCCCACAAACCGCAGATACCTCCCGGCACCTGCGTTCCTCTGTTTCTCATCTCCTCCAGGGCAGCGTCCAAATCCAGTTCTCCCCCGGCATTTTTATAGGCGGCCAGAAGCACGGATCCCACCAGCACATGGTGTTCCGGTCCATGCATATAGATATAGGGGGACAGGATGATTTTCTTCATGATTGCCACCGGGTCCCTGCTGTCTGTATGCCTGCATATATCTTCAATGACACGCAGGCCCATCTGCTCATGGCAGCTGTCACAGATAAAATGACCGTTCACACATCTGGCATTACTCATAAACTTTTTGTGACAGTAGGTACATTCCATTTCAATCTGACTCTGAAGATATTCCAGCGGCGCTCCGCACACCAGACATCCCGTTTTTTGTTCTTCCATTGTCGTATCCTCCCATTAACCATTTATTTCTTATTCTCAAGACAATCTCATTCCAGTATACCATAATCCCTATCCCGGTTAATACTTATTTTTTCCGTTTTTGCATCCGCGTTTTTGCATCCGCTTCCCGCTCTTTATCCACCCCGTCCCCCAAAAATCATCCGGCCGCCCGGACACACACATACATCCGGCCCTGCCGGTTTTCCCGCAAATTGAAAAAGAGCATAAACCGTCTGCTCCCGGAACCGGTTTACACTCTTTTTCCTCATCGTATCATATATTCTGTTATGGTTTCCCTTATCATTCCTCTGCTTTCTACTCCCTGTTCAGGGCAGCGCCTGACCTGGCTGTGTTCACCAGGCGGGCGTACCGGCCGAGAAGGCCCTTTTCCCTTGGACGTGTGACTGCCTTCCATTCTCTGCGTCTGGCTTCCAGCTCCTCGTCGCTGACCTCCAGATGCAGATAATCCTTATACAAATCCACGGTTATCCTGTCCCCATCCCTTACCAGGGCAATAGGACCTCCATCCGCTGCCTCAGGGCACAGATAGCCAATGCTTAAGCCTCCGCTGGCCCCTGAGAAACGGCCGTCGGTGATAACCGCTGTGTTGGGAATGCCCTTGATGATTTCCGTAATCCGGTGCAGCTCCTTCATTCCCGGACCTCCCTTAGGTCCTTCATAGCGTACGATGACGGCGTCGCCTTCCTTTATCTCCTTTGCACGGAAAGCGGCATAACACTCATCCTCGCCCTCAAATACCCTGGCCGTGCCCTTAAAGCGGCGCACCTCCGTGGGAACTGCCGATGTCTTTACCAGGGCTCCCTGAGGCGCCAGATTGCCATAGAGCACCTGGATTCCGTCCGCCCTGGATACAGGCTCGTCCATAGACTTTATCACTTCCCTGTCTCCCTGAGGCGTACGCTCCAGAATCTGCCCCAGCGTTTCCCCTGTCACAGTCAGCACATCCTTGTTCATCACAGACTCCAGCTCTTTCATCACGGCCGGTATTCCGCCTGCGCAGTGCAGGTCTACCACGGTCCTGTTTCCGTTGGGTACAATGGAACACAGTACCGGCGTGGTGGTGGTAATCTTTGAAAAATCATCCCAGTCCAGGGAAATCCCCAGCTCTGCCGCCAGCGCCGGAAGATGAATCAGGGCATTCAGGGACCCTCCGATAGCGGAAAGAAGGGTGATGGTATTCTTAAGCGCCTCCCGCGTCATAATCTGGCTGGGACGAATCTGCATCTCCACCATCTTCATCACGGCCCGCCCTGATTCCCTTGCGTTGAAACGGCGCATGCTGGTGCTGGAAGGAATCAGGCTTCCTCCCGGCAGCATCATTCCCAGGGACTCACAGAGGGCGCCCATGGTATTGGCTGTCCCCAGGAAGGGGCAGATTCCGGGCCCTGTGTAATACTTAAGCGTCCCCTCAATCAGCTGACGCTCTGTTATCTCGCCCCGCAGGAACTGCTGGCGCAGCTCCTTTGACTCATTGGGCTTTATCTGGGCATAGCAGGGACCGGCTGTGACAATGACTGACGGCAGGTCAATCCGTGCCGCCGCGTTCAGCATTCCCGGCACAATTTTATCACAGGAGCCCATGTACACCACTCCGTCAAACACGCCCTCTCCCACCACCATGGCCTCGATGGAATCCGTGATAATTTCCCTGTGGGGCAGGCAGTAACGCATACCGGAATGCCCCTGGGCAATGCCGTCACACATGGCTACCGTGTTGAACTCAATGGGCTCGCCGCCGGCTTCCAGTATTCCCTTCTTTACCTCCTCAGCCAGCTGTTTTAAAGGCTCGTGCCCGGGACATATCTCATTCCAGCTGTTGGCAATGGCAATGAGAGGCTTGTGGTCCAGGGAGTCAATAGAAACACCTGCCGATGCCAGATGGGCCTTGGATATGGCTTTCTGGAACGGCTCCAATTTATCAATTGCCCGCAACATCGTTTCCTCCTGCTAAAACTGCTTTCTTCTTGTTATAACGATTCATGAACACCCATACGGCTGCCATAACAGCAATCAGTACCGGCACAAAGATGTACGGCCTCTTGATGAATGCCTCATACACCAGAAAGCTAACCGTAAGGCTGGTGGCCGCAAAGGATGTAATCATTCCCTCTCCCAGGTCCAGTCCCACGGAAGTGGCCAGCTGGGTCAGAACCGGTGCTGTAGCCGTACCTGCCAGCAGAATGGCTCCTGTGCATACCAGGCCCATGATGATGTTCTTAAACAGGTTTCCTCTGGTGATTGCAACCACCAGGGCCACACGGAAGGTCACAACTGCCAGATCCGCGAAGGGAAGCACGCGGTTTCCCGGAAGAACGGCAGCCATAAGGATAGTCAACGGAATGACTATCAGGGATGTGGTGATGACATCAGGATTTCCCACTACAACCGCCGCATCCAGACCAATGAGGAATTTCCTGCCCTTAAACTTCTCCTGGGTAAACTTTTTGGCAGCCTCTGAGATTGGCATGAGTCCTTCCATGAAAAGAGAGGTCATCTTGGGAATCAGTACCATGACAGCCGCCATGTTCACGCCCAGCGCCATGATATCAGCCACTGAATACTTGGCCAGAACACCTATAATGCAGCCAAGTACCAGACCCATGATGGTGGGTTCGCCAAAAAATCCCAGGTATTTCTTAGCATCCTTGATTTCAAAATCAATCTTGTTAATTCCGGGTATCTTATCCAGAAGCCAGTTAAGGGGCGCTGCGATAATGATGGAGGAAAGGGCCGACATGGTTGGAAGGGATACGCCGGGAATGCCGAAGTAATCCTCTACCAAAGGCGCGGTCCAGTCTGACAGCTTGAATGTGATGATGGCCATGATAACCGTTGCGCCGATACCCATTGCCACATTTTTAGTCACAAAATAAACCATGATTCCAACGATTGCCATGTGATGATAATTCCAGATATCCACATCCAGAGTATCAGTGGCTTTCAGTACCAGCATGACAATGTTAGTTGCCAGGATACAAAATATAAGGATGGCGATAATGGGCGATGACCATGTAACTGCCGCGATGGCACCCCAGCCCACATCCAGAATATCCAGCTTAATGCCGAAATTCTGCACCATGGCCTGGGCGGCAGGTCCCAGATTGCTCTTCATCATGTTGATGACCAGATTGATACCCGCAAAGCCAATGCCGATGGTAAGACCGCTTCTGAATGCCTTTGATAATTTCACGCGGAAAATAAGCCCTATGATGGTTATGATGATTGGAAGCATGACCACTGCGCCTGCGTCCAGAATCGTATTGAAAATATTATAAAGTATCTGCATATGATTAATCTCCCCTAAGATTTCATTTGTCTTTCATAGCCAATGGCTGTCTGCCTAAACCCCTTTTTACTTCAGATAGGACAGAAGCTCATTCAGCGTCGCGTCCTCGTTAATTCCTGTCAGCAGGGAAATGGCGCCTACCACCGGAATATTCACATTGCCGCCCGTGAACTTTCCCGTCGTAACCAGCAAATCAAAATCATCTGCCTTGGATTCCACCTCCAGAAGCTTGCACTGGGTTACTGATACCGGGATTCCATTGTCCTCACATTTCTCCCTGATCTTGGTTGCCACTACGGTTGATGTTGCGATTCCATTTCCACATGCCACTAATATACGCTTCATTTTTATATTCTCCTTTGGATAATCTTATTTTTAGTTCCCATCTTCCAGCAGGTACTGCTTGATGATTTTATGGATGATGTCAGGCTGTCCCGCCTCCACTATGTGTTTCACATCCTCCTGGTTCTGAATCAGCTTCACGATTCTCTGAAGCATTTCAATATGTCCGTGGGCCTCTGTGAGGGCCAGCATGATGACCAGGCTTACCGGTACGTCATTGTCAGGCTCATCCATAGCCCTGAATGGAGCCGGTGTCTTAAGCACGGCCACACAGATGGCCGCCTCATTGACATGGCAGATATCCGCATGGGGAATGGCCACATTGATTCCCCCTGTCTTAAGTCCTGTGGGGAAGGACTGCTCCCGCTCCAGGATGGCCTGCTTATATGTATCCTTTACAATGCCCTTTTCACAAAGATAATCTGTCATGGCGGACAAAACCTCCCGGTCCGTCATGGGTTTGTCAAATTTCAGAATCAATGATTCATTAAACGCAATGCCGCTCATGATTCTTTTTCCTCCATACTCTTCATTTTCTCTTCCATGGCTGCTATGGAACCGCGGATTCCCTCTTCATTCTCATTCAGTATATCCTCTTTCAGGAAAATACCCGAACCGATTCCCGCAAATGATGCCCCTGCCGCAAAGTACTCCTGCACATTTGAGGTGCCGATGCCCCCCACGACCATCAGAGGCATTTTCCCCAGAGGCGCCTGGATGTCTGACACATATCTGCTTCCCAGCCTGCCTGCCGGGAATATCTTCACGATATCCGCCCCGTCCAGGAAGCTCTGTCTGATTTCCGAAGGTGAAAAAGCACCCGGCACAGAAACCACGCCGCGCTCCCGGCACAGGTCCAATATACGCTTCTCAAATACCGTGGGAGACAACAAAAAGGCTGCACCTGCCTCAATGGCCTCCACGGCTTCTTCATAGGTAAGGACCGTGCCGGCTCCCACCATGATTTGTCCTCCAAATTCCTGGCTGATTTTCCGTATGGATTCCAGGGCTCCCGGAGTATTCATGGTAATTTCAACGGAGCCTAAGCAGGTCCCCACCAGGTTCCTGACAACCGTGCGGGTCTGTGAATAGGTATAGCCTCTTAAGATTACTGTCACTTTCGGAAATTTCTCTATATTCATCATTCTCGCTCCTTTCTGACAATATATAGAGCAAGAATGATGCCAACTAATTGACTAATTTTGTATTTTTACATAACAGATTCCATATTTCTTCTCGTGTCCGGCTGGCACGGATGGCAGAAACCATAGATTCATCAGAAATAATCTGATACAGCTGTTCAAAATATTTTCTGGAATCTTCCTGAATCCCCAGTATAAAAATAACATCCACAGTGTTGACCCCATCCCACAAAACAGGTTTGTCTAATTTTGTAACGGAAATGACTGGTTTTGTAACCAATCCGGGGTCGCCGTGGGGAATGGCAATACCCTGGCTGAGCCGGGTGGTCATCATTCCCTCCCGTTTATAGACGCTGAGAAGGAATTCCTGCCGGACCAATCCTTCCTCTTCCATATGTCCCACTGCCTCATCTATAATTTGGTCCTTGAACTCCGCCTCTGTCCTTATATAAATATGGTCCGGGGAGATAACCTCTGACAGCTTGTTTTCCTCGAACATGGCGCTCCGCTTTAATATGCCGCGAAGCTCCCCGATGCCCTCCGGGCTGTAGATCCGGCTTACAGATATAAACGGATAGGTGCCTGACTCCGGATTAATGGTGCCCACAATGGCCAGTATCTCATACTCCTTTTCCGTGTTGGCAATGATGCGTTCAATGCTGGAATCCTCAATATATCCCCTGGTCACTATAACCGTCCCGGACAGGTTGCTCTTCAGGCGCTCCGTCAGATGCTCCTTCAATTTCACGGCGGCCCCCTGGCCTGTGATGCACAGGCACAGAATCGCCTTTTTCCTGGCTTCCGCCTGTTCCCTGGTTCCGGTAAGCTTTATCTTGTCCAGCTCATCCGCAATCTCGTTCAGGGATTCGTCTGTCCACATGGTCTTGCGCACTGCTTCCACCACCATCATGGTGTCTGTGCGTGACAGCACGCGGACCCGCATACCTGTCTCCTCCCGAATCTTCTGGCCCACATTCAGGAGAGACCCCATGTCCGCCAGCACGATGCAGCCTTTTCCCTGGTTTACGCGCCTGGCCATATCCACTGTCTTTTCCGCCATCTGGGCCGGCGTATCCCACAGGTTCATATCCACACCAACGGCGTGTTCCGTTCCCATGATGGCATTGGCAACCTGGGCCATTGCGCTGGCCACCGGACCGTGGGATACCACCAGCACCGCAATCTTCCCCTCCTGGGCCATGTCCTTTTTTCTGAATTTCCTAAAGTACATGGCCAGGAATGCCTTTTCCTCCTCCGGCAGAGTGAGATAATACTTTTTTTGTATTTCATCCACGGCATAGCAGGCGGCCTCATAATCTTCGTAGGACTGCTGACGAATATTTTCCATGCCGGGGTAAACCATACGCCCATGGCTGCGCATCCTCTCCATGGCCATGTTCAGATGAATAGCCAGAGGAAACACCACCTGTTCCTCCAGCCCCGGAAGCCGTTTCCTGGCCAGTTCACAGATATCCCTTGTCATGCTCAGGATGTCGTCCCCCACGATGGAAGCAATCTCGTCCTCCCGGATGCCCGACTTCTGGAATTCATGGATATGGCGCTGGAATCTGGACTCTATCTCGTCGGTGAGCTGGACTTCGATGTCCCGTTCCCTCAGGCCGTCTCTCAGCAGCTGGTCATACTTTTCCTCCAGGGATTCATATATGTTAAAGCCCTCCAGAAAGGTTTCCGTTCCGGATTTCCCGGCATCCTCCCCGGAATCATCGGGAAATACATAACAGTCGTCCGGGCACAGCTCCTTTATCTCCTTGGTAATCCGGTCAGGTACATACCCCTTCCTCAGGTTCTCAGTCAGGCTCGGGAAAGACACGGTGATACGCCCGTCCTTTCTGGCCCGCCCTTCCAAAAACGCTTTGGCGCAGCACACCTGGATATCTGATTTAAGCTGTCCCACATTGCCGGGGCAGTCCCCGCCCAGCAGGCACCACAGCGCCTGCTGTCTTATTTTTATCTGTTTCCCCAGACGCCTGGATTCCCACTGAAAAAAACGCAGGATAAACTGCAGCTTCTCTCCCGCCGGCCGGTCCTTTAAGGAAGGAATTTCTATGACCATGGGAATTCTGCGCCTGAAGGTCAGAAGCAGGGAGCTCTGAGGATTTTCCGTGGTCGCGGCAATAACCATCACATGGCTCTCCCGCTGGGTATCCACTTCCCCCAGGCGTCTGAACCTTCCCTTATCCATCAGGTAGAAAAGGATCTCCTGGCCCTCCGGCGGAAGCCTGTGCACCTCGTCCAGAAACAGGATTCCCCCATTGCACAGCTCCACCACTCCCTTTTTATTGTCAGCGGCGCCGGTGAATGCCCCCCTGCTGTATCCGAAGAGCTGGGCCAGCAGAAGCTGGGGATTATCCGCATAATCCGCGCAGTTAAACTCAAAATAGGGAGCGTCCTTTCCAAAATTTTCCGAACCGCAGGCATACTCATGCATGAGCTCAGCCAGAAAGCTCTTTCCCACGCCCGAAGGTCCGTATATAAGGCAGTGCAGCCCCCTGGGAGGATACAATACGGCTGCCTGGGCACGGGTAATCTGAGTCTTCATGCTTCCGTCACCCCCCACAAAAGCGCTGAACACATTTGCCCTGTCATCCTCGGCCCCGGATTCTGTATGTTCCGCATATTCCGCATGTTTCGCATATTCCGGTGCCAGGCTGGCGTTTTCCTTCTCCCGGCAGACGCCGGAAGGAATCCATAACTCCAACAGTTCTTCCCGCAGCTTGCCCGCGGCATATTTTCCTATCCTGTAGCCGGCATCCTCCAACATCCTGGTAAGCCCTCTGTCAGACAAGTCCGGATTTTCTGTCAGAATCCTCTTCATGTCCTCAAATATGACCGGCTTCCTCCTCTTCCTGGAATCAGGTATATGGTGCTTCCGGCGCACCGTGGTCACATCCTCCCTGAACACCTGCAGGCGGGACGCTATCTCCTCGTCTGTCAGGGGATTCTTACTGTCCTCATCTTTTATGATTTGCAATATCTGTTCTTCCATGCGCGCACTCTCCCATACAATCATACGGCCTATGCCAATGTTTATTATCATACCATCTTTTCATATGATTTACCACATGGCAATCCAACCGGTACAACACCCATACATCCCCATCCGTTCCTGCAATACAGCGCCCTCAACTGGAAGCCGCTTACACAGTGCCGGGCCAGACATTCCTCCAAAAATTCCACACAGTACTGCTCCAGATGCACCAGCCCTTCCTTTTCTATGGGAAAATGGCCGGCTCCCTTTAACAGCTTCATATCCTTACTGCAATTCAGCCGGTCAAAAAACAGCCTGCTGAAACTGGCATCCGTCCATCTGTCATTTTCCGGTTGACAACCGTTCCATAGTACTCCGTCATCCCGTAGAGGGGAAGGTCCGGGCATATTACCTCGTATCCCCGCTTCATGAGAGGCACTGCTATGAACGACAGAAGCCCTCCGTTACATCCCCTCCCCCATGCCGTGAAACAGTATGATTCGCGTCTTTGGTTCCTTTACCCTGTAGTGGTCTATATGTATGCCAACCCTGCCAATACCCACAAAATATTCATCCGGCAGACAGGACTCTGTCAGGCGGCTTTTCTCCGGCAGGTATTCCTGCACTTTCTTCCAAGATGAGGTATTGCTGCAACGCAAAAAGACATAGCCTGCAATCTTGTGTAAGATGCAGGTTATGCCCTAAATCTGCCGGTGCATAATCCTATTTTATTATGGTTGCAATCCTGGTTTCCGTCGCCGTCAGCGTCGTCCATCCTTATTCCAAGCTCCTTTTGCCAATCCTTGATACACTGTATTAAAACAGCCGTAATGAACTACCCCGCAGCAAGCTGCGGGGTATCGAAGGTTGCAACCTCTACATA
>ENA-UOJP01002018-UOJP01002018.1-human-gut-metagenome-genome-assembly--contig:-C102-NODE-2018-length-19006-cov-27.955095_pt1 | contig 19006 bp, 25 predicted proteins | sample MGYA00242353_ERZ723900 | MGnify/ENA metagenome assembly ERZ723900
GCAGTGGTCGCCTAAAAAGCGACGTTTGCGCTAAATGATAATTTAGCGGCTTAATTCGGCAAGTAAAACTCCACTAAGCTCTTTTAGCCTGTCAATTTCCTTGTTGTTGACTGATATACTTTCCTCGATGGCAAGAAACTGTTGGTCTAAAGCAGAAAGAACCGAATTGGATTGCGGGATTTCAAAAGTGATTTTCTGTAAATCCTTGATTGGTAGCTGCGGTTGAGCTGAGCCAGACTTAAAACGTTCGATAGCCGCCTTCATATACGAACTTTTCAGCAGAGCGTATATGAAGTATGGGGAAAGTTCTTTAGATTTAGGGCGAATGATAAGCATACCGGAGTTTATTCTTACATTCTCATACTTAATATGCTTGTCATATAAAGCTACATTTCCGAGCGTTCCACGAGAGGTAAGAACAATGTCATAAGGAGATAAGTGTCCTTTATTCATCAACCTGTCCTTTTCCTCCGTAATAAACATACAGGTGTCAAAGTTAAAACCTGTAGATGTAACATTAGAAGCATTTAAAAACAAGCAATAGCCCGTGGAAGTAAATTCATCAAATGTGGGATAGTTTTTTCCTCTATCTCCATCAATGAAATCTACAAGGTCGCCAAGGACGGTTGGCTCGGTCTGATTTCTGCCTATTGTTTCAACCAAAATAGCTTGTTCTGTATTTGCTAAATTATCATTTACCTGCTTCTTTAAGACAATCCTATCTGTAATCGTCTTATATGCTTTAACGATATTTCTTTGTTCCTCGATAGGAGGAACAGGAAGCTCTACCTTGCACATTTCATCCCAATCCATAATCTCACGAACACTACCATGAGACTTGAAACGAGCGTATCTATCAAACTCTGGCCTATCAAACCAAAGCATCAAATACTCCGGCAAAAGCTTGTTTTCATCGACAACTTCAAAGACGGTATACACATTGCTGACCAACCCCTCATCGCAATCATCAAGTAGAGCAATAGCGATTTTGTCACCTCTGCGAGAAGTATCTGGAATATAGGTAAATTGTCTCTTTTTCACAACCTTATATTTTGTGAAGTCCGTTCCGACGGTGTTTGCAATCGAAGGAATAAACTGTTTTTGAACAGAAACGCCCAACAGATTATCTTCCTTGCCCTCCGTATTGCGAACATCCACTTGGCGAATGAACTCACCAAGGAGCTTATAACCTTCCCTCATCTTATTCACCTCAACCTATATATTTTCTATGAGCGATTTTCACATTGCTCTGTTTGACCATTGCATACTGCAAGGTCGTATCTATTCGCTTATGCCCCAGAAGCTGCTGAAGCTGTTCTATGGGCATACCTTTGTCTATTGCCATCGTAGCGAGAGTTCGTCTGAATTTATGTGGATGAACTTTGTTCAAACCCAGACGCTTACCCATTTGTCTCAGCCTTACTTCAATGCCGCCAATACTCATTCGATTGTGTGGAGCTTGAAGCGATACAAATAGGGCTGGATCATCGTCTGTTCTGCTCTGGAGATAATTTTGCAGATGAATTTTTGTCCTGGCATCAAAGTAAACGATGCGTTCCTTATCTCCTTTACCGAAAACGACACACTCACGCTCATTGAAATTTATATCCTCTCGGTTCAGTAGAACCATTTCCCCGACACGCATACCGGTAGATGCCAACATATCAATCATTGCCAGATCACGAAGTTCGGTGCAGCTGTCACGCATAAGTTCGAGAGCTTCATCGGAATAAGTCTCTTTGATGTTAGTACCGGTCTTTACTTTATGGATTCTTCTGACCGGGCTTTTGAGAATATAGTCCTCATCTTCGAGCCAGGAGAAGAAACTGGAAAGGATTCTCCTGATGTTATCAATCGTGACCTTACTGGACTTCTTTCGTGCCTGATACTCGGTCAGATAGGAGCGAATATCATCCGTGTCGATTTGCTTCACTTCTTTATGAAGTTCATCCAGCATCGCCATGATTGTCGATTCATAGTATTTCAAGGATTTCTCGGAACAGCCCTCAATTCTCTTTGCTGCAAGGAACAAATCCACCAAGTTCTGTTCCGAGCTATTTCCATCCTTATCGGTCTTTGTTACCTCATAACTGAAAAGTGCATGAACCAAAACTTCCTGCAACTTTTCTGTCTGCGCATTGTTCAAGTAAGGCAACATTCCCTGAACAACTTCCGTGATCAAATTCTGTTTCATTGTCGTTTCTCCTTTACTTTTACGAGAACGACAAGCAACGGCTGTTCTTTTTTTTAACTCCCGCCGTCGGTAGGAGTTATGTGCGTTTCGAGTACGCTAAATGATAATTTAGAAGCAATAGCACAAACAGTTTTCCAAGAGGAATTTGCCTCGTACTATGGAGCTGACGAGCTTCCCGATGGTTATAGTATTGTTCCTTTGGAAAGTCTTTGCACGGTCAAAGGAGGAAAACGCTTGCCTGCCGACTGCGAATTGCTCGACACTCCTACAGAACATCCCTATATTCGTGTGCGTGATGTTGGCAATAGTCGATATGTCTGCCTTACCGACCAATTTCAATACATTGACGAAGAAACACACTCCGCTATTTCACGCTACATCGTGAACACCGGTGATATTGTAATCTCGATTGTCGGCACAATCGGTTTGTTTGGCAAGGTTCATTCTTCTCTTGATAAGGCGAACCTTACTGAAAACTGTGTGAAACTTGCTGACATTCATACGGTTACATCTGATTATCTCTATTACACTCTCTGCTACAAAAAGCAGACAAAAGAGATTGAATTGCTGACCGTTGGGGCGGTTCAAGCAAAGTTGCCGATGTATAATATCCAATCAATGAAAATCCTTGTTCCCCCAATCAAGATTATTGAGGATTTTCAGAAGAAGATGGATGTTTTGAATAAGCAAATTGAAGCGAATACAGTAGAAGTTCAAAAGCTCCTCGATCTTCAATCTGTTCTGCTCGCAAAACTGTCAGATTAAGCCGCTAAATTATCATTTATCTGCCTCTTAATAGAAATTCGCTCTGTAATTTTCTTATAGCTTCTGACAATTTCTCGCTGTTCTTCAATCGCAGGAACCGGTAGTTCCAATCTGCAAATATCGTCCCAGGTGATGCCGCCACGAACGCTGCCGTCAGTGTGGAGCCAGCAAATACGGTCAAACTCTGGTCTGCGGAACCACATCATCAGATAGTTTTCATCCAACACATTTTCATCAATAATCTCAAACATGAAGTATGCCGGTGATACGATTGCAGGCTCATCTTCCTCAAACAATGCAACCGGAAGTCGTTCATCACGACCGACGTGCATAGGGTTGCAGGCAAACTTGCCCTTGGTGATCAGTTTGTATTTACTCAAATCCGTTCCGATAACATTAGCCACAGAAGGCATAAAGAACTTATCAATATTAATACCCAGAACTCTATCAGTTACACTGTCCGTGTTGCGGGTATCAATCAAACGGATATGGTTTCCTAAAGTATCATAATTTGATTTCATAGCCCAACTCCTTAAACACAGACAGCAGATCTGCCTTGGATTTTTCTTCTGCAACAAGCAGTTCAGCCAGTTCTGTCTGCAATGCTTTCATCTTAGTGTCGAAGTCGATGTTCTCGTCACGGTTTACAAATTCAATGTAACGGCTCGGAACGAGAGTGAAGCCTTTTTCTTTTACTTCATCGTAAGATGCAGAGTAACAGAACTCAGGAACATTTTCGTAAGTCTCCTCAAAACCTTCCTGCTGCCAGTTGTGATAAACTGCTGTGACTCTTGCTCTATCTTCTTCAGTCAGTTCAATATATTTCTTTTCATAAGGACTGCCCATCTGACGCAGATCCATAAAGAGAATTTCTTTTTCTCTGTTGCGGTAGCGTTTCAGTTGGCCGTTCTGTTCCACAACACGAGCTTTCTTATTCTTGTTCAGAATCCAAAGAGTGACGCTGATGTCAGTTGTGTAGAACAGGTTTCTCGGCAGAATGATGATTGCTTCAACGAGATTGTTCTCAATCAGCTGCTGTCTGATTTTCAACTCGGTGCCATCATCAGAAAGTGCGCCGTTGGCAAGAAGGAAACCGGCTACACCGTTCTGAGAAAGTTTAGAAACGATGTTCAGAATCCAACCATAGTTTGCATTGCTGGTAGGCGGCACTTCGTATCCATTCCAACGAGGATCATTAACCAATTCGTTGGCAGCTCTCCATTCTTTCTGATTGAAAGGAGGATTCGCCATAATGTAATCTGCCTTGAGGTCTTTGTGCTGATCGTTGGTAAAAGTATTCGCAGCCATTTCGCCAAGATTTGCGGCAATACCACGAATAGCCAAATTCATCTTTGCCAGCTTGAAAGTAGTGTTGGTGTACTCCTGACCATAAATTGAAACTTTTTTCTTGTTTCCACTATGCGCTTCCACGAACTTGATGGATTGAACGAACATACCGCCGGAACCGCAACAAGGGTCGTAGAGAATACCATCGTATGGCTCCAACATTTCAGCAATCAGATTTACGATGCACTTCGGAGTGTAGAACTCGCCTTTACCTTTACCTTCAGCAAGAGCGAACTTACTGAGGAAGTATTCATACACACGACCGATGATGTCGTTCTCTTTGTCATCGGTGTTGATACGATTGATCTCATCAAGCAGGGACGCCAGCTTTGCAGTATCAATATGTAAACGAGAGTAATAGTTGTCAGGCAATGCACCCTTTAATACAGGATTGTTTTTCTCAATCGTGTAAAGGGCGGTATCAATTTTCAAGGCAATATCATCCTGCTTTGCATTGGCGATAATGTAAGACCAACGGCTTTCTTCAGGAAGATAGAAAACATTCTCCTGAGCATAGAACGGCTTCATGTCAGCAAAGCGTTCACCGTGCTTTTCAATAATTCTTCTCCTGCAATCGTCAAACTTGTCACTGGCAAATTTAAGGAAGAACAGGCTTAATACAACGTGTTTATATTCCGCAGGTTCGACAGAACCACGAAGTTTATCAGCACTTTTCCATAGTGCTTCTTCCATACTTATTTCTTTCTTAGGTTTAGCTGCCTTAGCCATAGTTTTATCTCCATTTCACTATCATTTTCCGCTATATCAATATTTGCATCTAATAGATGCATCAAGCAATCTTTCTAAGCTGAAGCATTTCCTCCAATTTTGCTCTGAAATCCGACTTGGTAATCTTCAAGCCGTTGGATCCAAGTCTTACAACCGGAGGATAACCGTCCTCCAATTCCAAAGCAGAAATAATACTTCCATAATCACCTTTGCCAGAGCCACTGTGTGGCATTGGGCCAACCATCAACAAACTGTATGTCGGCTGCCATTGCATCTTCTGGAAGTTGAATTTCTTAGCATCTTCATATTCCAGATACAATTCAAAACGTTTTTTGTCCAGTCCAAGCTGTTTAGCAATGGACAACAGGACTTCAGGTTTTACATCAGACTGACCAATGACAACAATCTTACCCGTCTTGTACACCTCGTATCCCGATTCTTTATGGAGTAGGTGTTCCATGCCAAGCAGTCGGAGAAAGTCTTCCAACTGCCCGGAACGGTTCATTCTTGAAAGTGCTGCTGTCAAATGGTCATCAAGTTCTTCTTTAATGTTTTCTTCTAACTCGAAAAGTTCCTCGACATTCAGCATAGGCTTATTCACTCTCCTCATCAAAAATATGATGGAGCTTGTTTATAGCCTTTTCCAAGCGCAGCTTGATTACTGCAATCTCGTCCAATGTCGCCTGATACTTCTGGGCGATACGCTCCTGTTCTTCCATCGGCGGAAGAGGAATTTCTACTTTCTTCAGCTTATCCACACCAATGTTAGGCATTGCAGCACCAACAGTAATACTTTTGAGAACTGCGTGTCCCTGTTCACTATCAAAGAAAGCCTTGATGTAGTAAGGGTTAGCTTTTTCTTCGTCCAACTCAATGATATACAGATTACCATTCGCCAAGATACGCTGACCATCCCGCACAGAAGCAACAGCAACTTTGTAAGGAAATCCATTCTTGGAGAGGATCAGAGTGTTGTTCTTCAAACAGTATCTCTCATATTTAGGGTCAATGTAAGACAGGTACGGGAGCCTATCGTCAATTATGCCATTCTGAATGTTGGCAAGCATCAGATACTGCATATTCGTTACGCTGTCAGAAACCATTTCATCCAACTGGCTTGCAGTACAAGGTGCGCCTCTGGAAATACTCTTGATAACACTCTCGAACGGAACACCATTGTGAAATCCCAGATCATCAGCCGCATAGCGACTCAAGCTAAGATTGTATTCGTTTTTACGCAGTTCCTCAATAGAGATACTTCTGCTATACTCGTGATCTACCGCAAGCGCATCAATGATTGTATTAATATTCTCGTCGCTGAATTCATTTTGACGACGGCCTTGCTGACAATGCTTGGTAGCATCAATCATGCGGACACTATCGTTGTTGTAGCTGAGAATAATCAGCGTTGTCGGAATGTTTGTACTTGCAAACAACTTACCAGGAAGCGCAATTACACACTCAACCATTTTTCTCTCAACGAAATACTTTCTCATAGGAATATCAATGCTGTTCCAAGTGCTGCCATTAGTCATAATACCGATTGCCTTACCATTCTCAGCAAGCATATCGCAGAGCAAAGCATTGAACACCCAATCTGAAGAAGTAGCTTTAGAAAGTCCAGGATACTGTTCACCCAATCTTTCCAGATAACCAGCACCAGCTCCCAGATTTCTCAGTTTCAATCCAAACGGATAATCTGCGAAGATCTTATCAAACTTTGGCATTTCTTCATTTTCAGCAATCGTAAACACATCACAAAGCGTGATTTCTACGTCAGCATCCAGAAGCTCAGCTTTCATCATTGCTGCGGCTCTGTTTGCTACATTGATCTCATATCCACGATAAGAAGCAGCCGATTCTTCTATTGCAGCAGACACAATATAAGTACCGCTTCCGCAACACACATCTGCTACTCTTTCTCCTGCCTTAACGTCCAGCAGCTTGTGTGCCAATTTAAGAATGGAATTAGGCGTGGTCATCGTTCCTTTGGGTTCGTTATCGATCACAGGATTCACTGCTGCTAATGCAAATTCTTCCGGCGAATATTTAGTTACCATTTGGAGCAGGCGTTCCCACAAATTATCATTCAGAATATCTTTCGCCAAATATCGCACATCATCATTAACTTCAATCTCACCATCAACAATCGCCTGAAGTGTGATACCAAAAGGATTGTTATACAGGCTTACCTTGTGAAGCAGATAAGGGATTAGCGGAAACGCATTATAGGTAGGTGCTCCAACTTGATGCAGGCAGTCAGCAATCTCCCAGGTGATTTGTGTTGCTTTTCTCTGGCTATCTGCATTCTCGTATAATTCTTTATTGATAAAGGACATTTGACTACCTCCATATCGCTCTTGGTTTTCAATAACCATCATATCTGATTTTATTATAGCACCATCGGCGAGAATGTCAATGGTTTTTAATAACCATCAAAAACTTTTTTGTTTATTCGATTATCGTTCCAGTCCTTTCCTGTCCAACTCTTCCGAAACGGAATGGAAAGGATCAGTATCACTATAATCAGTATTATTAATATCAGTATTATTACATTGTGATTTTCACACTTCTTGAATTGTGAAAATCACAATTCTGGAATTGTCAAAAACACAATTCAGGAACTGTAAATCCACAGAGAAAAGGCTGACCATGCAGGCCAGCCTTCATTTCAATTCATAGGTTTAGTTGTAACTCAATTCAGGGGCAATCACTTCTATTTGCGGATTGGATGGAAAAGAGGACAGGAGGCGCTGCATTTTGCTTTCAAATTCTTCAGAGAACTGATGCTGACATTGTTCTGGTTCCGGTAAACTCTCATTCAGAGCAAGCGCCAGTTCTTCGGCCGCCTGTTTCAATATTTCTTCGGACAACATCTCGAAACCTCCCTCATATTCGTTTAACTATAATAACGATTGAGAACATCAATTTTGGACAGTCTGAAATAATTATTTTGATAGATGTAAAATGCCACCCGAAGGATTTCTCCCACGGGTGGCATCAAATAGTTTGTCGTTTTTATTCATCCATGACTTCTAACATCATCCTGGCTCCCAGTTTGAAGCCATTTTGGAATATTAAGCACTCCGTAATAGTCTGATGTTCTCGGACACAATCTGTGTATTTCTCGAACAATGCTTTCTGCTCGTCCGTCATAGCTGCTCGGAGTTTTTCTTCATTCCGGCAAATCAGTTCCTGTAATTGCTTATACTCTTTACAGGAGGAAGTATCGTAGTCGGTAGGCTCGATATTGCCATACCAAAATTCTTCAAGGATTTTCATACGATGTCCTCCTCATAGACCAGTTCCCGGAGGACGATTTCTTCTGCCTGTGCCTTCAGACTATTCATATGTGCTACCCATGCAAGCTGCTGTGTTGCTTTGTCTGGAGCTGGATTTTTCACCAACAATTCTTCCATCAGCAACTCCATTCGCTTCTCACAGGTCTGCTGTACTTCCCATAGGTGCGGAAACAGCATTTCACTCAAAATCATATCATTGAAAAGCATCGGGTTATTCTGTTCCAGGAATGTTCTGCGCATCCTACCGTATTTGCCAAGCGTCTGTGTTCCAGTATGCTCCAATCTGATGTCAGGGATATAGTAATCACCGCATTTGGTGTAAGTTAAGTCCTGAGCCATAATAGTACCTCCAATAAATCTTTGACTTTCTGTATTGGAAGTAATGTAAGCGTGAGTTTGTAAGTAGTTTCTTTAACTTTGGTAAACTCCCGCCTCCCATTTGCTCACCGCCTGACGGGAAACATCCATCAAGTCTGCAAGCTGTTCCTGGGAAAAGCCTTTTTCCCGCCGCAGCCGCACAAGGTTATCCGCAAAGGTCATATTGATCTCTCCTTTTGTTTTTGATGGACTTATCATAGCCTGTTCCCCTTTCTGTGCGCCACCAACCTGCGCCTTGCAATTTGTCAACCGCAGGTTGCAGGTTGCCTTTTTCCCGCGTGGAATCCTATGGAACAGGATACCATAAACCCGCATAAAATCAAGGTTTGTTTTGTATGGCGTGGAATCCCGTTCCATGCGCTGGCACTCCATAAAGGGAAAAAATAAGGGAAAATTTTTGATGCAAAAAGCGGCCCCGTATCGCTACGGAGCCGCCCGGATTATACCCGCTTTTTATGCCGTATGCAAGTATGCCATTTTCCCGCCTGTAGCATCATGCTTTTGCGTGTTGTGTATCCAGATGGGGAAAGTATCAGGAGCACAGCGTTAGCTGTTTCAAACCCTGTTTCTTTACAGGGCAAAACGGGCAAGTAAGGCATTCTGCCGGGCAGAGGAACGAAACACCCGCCACAGTCGGCCAGATCGGCGCTGTGGCGGGTGTTCTTTGTGCCCCCCGTGCGCGGAGGTTGACGCATCGGCGGCGTAGCTCCCCGCCAGCCTCCCGCGGCCTTTGGGGTATGATGGGGCCGGAGGATATCCGGCCCGCTGTATTAAACGATGCGTTCCCAGCCGCCAGGCTCGGCCCACGGCTTTCCTGACAAGCTGTTCTCGACAAATTCCCCGAAAGCCTCCGCAGGATCTACGGGAACGGTTACCGGGTGCATGGGTTCGCCGCCGTCTCTTATGACAGGGTATCCACTCGAGCTAAAGGCGGCGGGGTCTGCCTGCCGGGCTTCGGCAAAAAATTCATCAAAGCCGATAATTTTACCCTCTTGAATTGGAAAGTTTCTTTCCCGCAGCTCTCGCATAAATGTTTTCTTTGCAGATTTGCTGGTGAATTTGATTTCAGACATTGCCATCATTGCCGCGCTCTGAAATTCAAATTCCCTTTGCATCCCGTCTAGTTTTTCGGCGGCGGCTTGTTCAGCCGCTTCGGCTTTCGCCTTGTACTCGGCATCCAGCCCGGCGAGACGGTCGGCTGTCTCGTGGTATTTGCCTTTTGCTTCTTCCAGCTCGGCGGTCAGTGTGGCAAGCTGTTGCTTGTGGCGCTCAATGTCTGCGCCGTGTATGGCCATAAGCTGGTTTACTTGGTCATCGGTAATATCTGGTATAATGCTTTTTAGTTCGTCTCTTTTCACTGTATAACCTCCCTGTTGAAAATTCCCTGCGTGTAAATCGGCGCTGGACGGCATGGGGGCGCCTTGAGGGAGGGAGGGGGGAGGCCCCCCACCCTTGCCCGCCGCCGCTCCGTCACTCCGGGATAACACTGTCAATATTCATCATTTTAAACAACTCGGCAAAGCCCTCCGCAGCGTGCCCGACCTCGGCGCTTGCGGTCGTGAGTGTCTCGTCAAAGGCTCTGCGCAGTTCTACCAAGTCGTTAAAAAGGACTTGCTGCGGGCAGTCGCTGACCGTGATTTCATTTGCCTTTGCAGCAGAGGCGATAGCGCGATAAGTAAGCGCGTTATAGCCGTACTTGGTCAGCAGGCCGTCAACTTCTTCTCTGGTCAGGTTCGTGCGTCCGTTTACGGCGTTAATTATCGCGCTGCAATCTCTATCGGGTACGGCATACAGCTGCGCCCGCGCTTCTTCGGTCATAGTGTCCAGCACAGCGGCGGCCCGGCTGCGCAGCTCTGCGCATGTCTGGTCAAAGGCTTCTTTGGCATCGTTCCCGTACAGGTGGCCCGGCTCGGGGATTCTGTCGCCGCCCTTGGAGGACTTCATAAAGGCAACGCGGGAGGCTTCGCACGCGGCTGCATACTGCGCTACAAAATCGTCGAGTACGGCTTTCAATTCTTTGTTTGCGGTGTAATTGTTCATGTTTTTTCTTTCCTTTCTCTTGTTGATATATCAGCACCCGGCACAGGGCCGGGAATACTGCTTTTTAGCTGCTAAGCTCCGGGTATCGCTGCAACACTTCTTCGCGGCTGCATCCGCGTATGCGCATGACATCGGATATAAAAGCATTTGTTGTGCCGCGTTCCGCATAGGCTTCTATACGCTCGGCAAGTCGTTCCTCTACGCTGCCGCGCTCTTTCCATGCGCTAAAGCCTGTACTGCGGTATACACCGCCTGAAAGAATGTTTTCCCGGTACGCTTCCAGCTTGCGCTGGATCCGTGGAAAGCGCATTGCACGAATTGCTTTTGATTCTGTTTGCCGGACACGTTCGCGCGATATGCCCAACTGCACGGCCAGACTTTCCAGCGTGCGGCCCTCGTAGAACCGGCCACGCAGTACAGTGGCCTGCCGTTCATCCAGCAAGGCCAGGGCATCATCAAGGGCGCTGTGGAGCTGTGCGGTATATAAGCATTCGTCTGCATCGTTAAAAGCCTGTTCGGCTGCTGCATCCGGCACTGTGTCCCCTCTGGTGGCGCTGCCGTTGTCCTCTGCATCCAGCGGCGCGTCCAAGCTGTCACAGCGGCAAAGCGGCTCCTGCCTCTGGCGCTCTGTACGCAGGCCCACAGCACAGGCAAATGCCGTCTTGACCGGGTAAAACAGGAACGTTGAAAACTTTGTCCCGGCGCTTGGGTCGTACAGCTTCGCGGCTTTGGCTATGGCAAAGTAGCCCTCCTGCTCCAAGTCCTCAATCGTCACGCCCGCCGCGTCCATCCGCTCCCGGTAGGCCGCTGCCAGCCTGCGGAACAGGAGCGCCAGCAAGCCCCGGTTTTGTTCCCATAACGCCGCCAGCGCTTCCCGGTCTCCCGCTTGGGCCTGCGCGGCAAGGGCTTCATTTGTGGGCGTTTTCTTCTGTTCGGCTTCTGTTCGCGGTTTTTCTCTTGCTTCGCTCTCGCTTCGCATTGCGCTGCCCTCCCGTCTGGTGTATAATAATCTCAAGGTTTGGGGCCGTCCGGGAGGGCGGCTTTTTTTTCATTCGCGCGCTATGGCTTCCAACCCGCACGCAATCCCCGCGATTGCGCAATATTCTGTGTATTCGTCCCCGTAAACGTGCGCACGGATGCAGAATGCGCACCGTTCACCAATGCACGGCGCAAGGCTTTGCACGGTTGAACTGCTGGCAGCCTGTGCAATCGCCAGCAGCGGGCATACTTTTTTCAGGCCCTGCTTTTCCATCAGATCGCCCCCTTTCCGCTTTGGGGTTGATGAGGCGTAAAGACATGTGCAATGCTGCCGGCATCGTTCAGTGAAATAACGTTACAGCCAAGCTCCATGGCAGTTGTCAGAATGCAGCCGCCCTCCGGCTGGTCTATGTATCTGTCCGGGCAATCCTGTTCACAGGGCTTGCCGTCCAGCGGGCATATTACTTGACGCATTTTTTGCTCCTTTCTTGGTGAGGCCCACAAGGTGCATAACTTTTCCCTCGTACAAATAAAAGTGTTATTTGTTATGCAAAGTTATGCGCTCCGCATAAGAACGCATAACAATGCCTAACAACGCATAAAAAGAATAACTATTTTTTTGTATACGCGTGCGCGCACGCGCGCGCGAGGGCTTAAGGCTCGATTTTGGACTGATATGCCTGTGGGACTTCATAACGTTCAATGCGGATGCCACGTTCATTTTTACGGTTCTTCGCTCCGTATGTAACAAGCAGTCCGTCCCGCTGCTGCAATTCCTTGGCAAGCCCGCCGTCTAATTTACTGCGCAATTCTCCAATGTCACCGAATGGCGGGAACCCCAGAATTTTTGCACCCTCGCTCTTTAAATCCGAATAGCTCCAAAACCCGCCGCCGGGTTTGTTTGTGATAAGCTGGTTAAAAACCTGCACCAGCGGCTCCCGTTCGTAGGGGATGCCCTTTTCCTTGCGCTTTATCACCTGTGTCAAGTCGTCGGCGGTCATTTCGCTGTATCCCTCCCAGTGAACGCCGCCCCGGTCTCCGATGGTATAGGCAATGCTGCGGCCCTTGGGGGCGTTGGAGCATTTCACATGCACCATAATGCATTCATCGTCATTATCCGGGTTTCGGATAAGCTGCAAAATACTGCGCATAGCCGCCGGGATGTCTACGCTGCCCAATGAACGGTTGACCGGGGATTTATCGCCGCTTTTCCCCATGTGCGAGATAATGACGCATGAGCAGTCGTAACGGTCGCAGACCTCAAACAGCTTTGCAAGCTGTGGGCGTGTTTCGTTTGGCCGCCACATATCAACGCCAGCACCGAGGAACGCTTGGAACGGGTCGAAAACAACCATCTGTGCATCAATTTCCTTTATGGCTGCTTCGACTTCGGGACTTGTAAACGTGAGGCCCGCCGCGTTTGTCAGGAAATAGCATTTCGTCAGGTCGCCGCCGTCTGCTTCGATACGCCCACGCAGTACGGGCAGATCATCCTCAATGGAGAGCATCAGCACATTTCCCGGCGCTTCGACTTCACAACCGAGCAAGGGCCGGCCCGTCGTGATGTGCGCCACCACCGCGCACATGAACGCCGTTTTGCCGCTGCCGTTGTCACCCTGAATCAAGGTGCCTTTTCCCCTCTGGAAATAGGGCGCAATCGTCCAACGCGGCGGCTCATACGGGATATCGCTTGCGCGGGCAAGCTGTGGAATGCATGCGGATGCCTGCGGCTGCGCCCGTCCAAATGCATCGCCGTTCCTCCCGGCGGGAAGCTGTGCGAAGTCCTGCGCCGCCTGCTGCCGGAAGTATTCGCCGGGGTCATACCCGCCCCGGCATGTCTCCACGGCATTCTGCACCGTGATTGCGCCGTAAGTGGTGCCGCTTTGCTGCCTGTCCCATTTTTCCCGCATCAGCCCGGATTGACGGAAAAGCCTGTCCACTCTGGCAGCGTCGCAATTCGTCCACCACGCCAGCGCATTGCACAGGGCTATATCCGCTTCGGAGTGCGAGGGGTAGGCCGATATGTCACCGGCCCACAACCGGGAGAACTCCGCGCCGTTCCTGCCGCGCTTCATTTTCTCAATGAGCGGCGCGTCCTCGATGGATACCGCGCCGAGCGGTGCTGTCCGTGCCTCTGTGGGCCTTTCTGCGGCTTTCCGTGTCTCGGCCTGTAATTCTTCATACAAAGCGGTTACGGCCTCCTGCGCGTCCCGCAAGGGCTTTGCCGGGCCGTCCCACGGCTTGCCTGTAATGGTGAAGTACCGGGCACGGTCGTACATTTCCCCGCGCGGCTTCTTGACCGCCTCGCCGGGCAGCTTGCCGCGGCAAAGGATGTGCAGGCCCGTGCCGCTGGGGCTTACCTCCGTGTAGCTGTTGAACCGCTCCACCCATGCCGCCGCCCAGGCATCCAGCTTGCCGCCCTGTATGCAGTGGTCGAAGTCCACGCCGACGATACCGCCGCCGTTGAACTCAAAGCCCACGCCCTCATAATGCCCGGCGTTTACCGCTGCCGTGGCCGTGGCAAGGTCGGCCCATGTGTCCGGCTGTCCCGCTTTGGCCGGATACCCTGTGCGGGGATTGTATGGGCATTTCCGTGCCTTGCCCGGCGCTCCCCAGCACACCCATTGCGCCAGCGCCGCCAGCTCGGCGGGAACGTGGTTAGTTTCCAATGAGCTGCACCCCCATGCTCAAAAGCTCCAAGTCGATTTCTGCATCCGTCTTTACGGGCTTTCCGATTTCTACAATGCGGTAGCCCTCATTTGCGCAGATACGTGTAACCAGTTCCTTGGAACTCTGGCCCACAAGCTGTGCGGCCCGCAAATGCTCCTTGGTGAGCACTACAACGTCCTTTTTTACTTCCTGCGTCTCTGTGTTCTCCACGATAACGGGGAACGCCCGCAGCGTGAGCGTGATAGATGTTTTCATTGTGCTGCCTCCTTTTTCTGTGTAAATACCCGCCCGCGTTTGCCGCCACGGGCGGGAAAACTGCTTATATTTATCCTTTACGCCTGCGCCCGCTCATTTTTCAACAAAGCGGCGTTCAGTTTTTTCATGGCGCGTTGTATAGCGCAAGGATCCGGCCCGCTATATCTGTGCATAAGATTTCCGGAAATGGCCTGCTTTGCCGCACTTACTGTTTTATGCACATTTTCATGGTGCCCGATGAATAAAACAAAGGTTTTTCCATATCCGAAAATCGCATACCCGGCTATATCTAACCCTTGTAGAACAAGAAGTTTGCTGCCGTTGTAATTGATTTCCTGCGCATTTATCCATGCCTTTCTTAACTGTTCGCGCGTCATCATCACCGCCGCGCCCCCTTTCGGTCGGACAGCAGGCCCACAGCAGAGAATACAGCGCCCAGCACAAAGCCCAGGGCTACGGCTCCGAGATAAGTAATCATTGCAAAACCTCCATTTTTCTGTTAAAATGCAGGTGAAACGGGGCTCCTTTCCGCTTCACCTTTGCGCCTGTCCGTGTTAGTAGCACGGACGGGCGCTTTCTTTTTCGCTGCGCTTGCGTACCCATTCCCGCAGGCCGTCGCGGTAAACAACCGTCCGCGTGCCGATTTTGAACGACGGAAAGTCTGCCGAGTGCGCCAGCTCATACGCTTTCTTGGGACTTATGCCCAGCTCGGCGGCGGCTTCGGATACGCTCATAGTTAGCCGTTCTGCTCGTTCGCTCATGGCTGGGCCTCCTTAAGAGTTCCCCAATAGCCAAGGGATTCTTGCGGATCACGCATTTCAAGGGTTTCAATTAATTCTTGAAGTGTTGTTTTATCGAGCGGAAGTAGACATGTAGGCGCACCTTTTTGCACCCAATCTTTCATTGCAGCAACAGTAATGCTTATAAGCTCATCCGAGGCTTTCGGACACAAATGCCGTGAAGTTGCCACAATATCTTGACTATAGTGCATTGAATAAAACAGCAGGCAGAGGCCAAAATTATTATCTTCCTTTTCCGGTTTAGCTTTAGCTTCAAACAATCGCTTTACTTTCTGCACCGCTTCTTCAAATTCAATCTCAAACCATTCACCATGCACACGCTTATCTTTAAAAAACATGTGCGCTGCATGTTCCACATCCCCAGCATTTGAACACTTATTTGTGAAAAATGTTCTTTTGAGTTTGAAACCGCTTTGTGTGGAAATTGCGGCGCTTCTCGCACGCGGATTTTGTGCGATTCCGATTTTCACTAAACCGCTTTCCGATTCGATGACGTATACAGATTGATTTCTCATTGTGCTTTCTCTCCTTTGTTGTTTTGCCCCAATAAAAACAGCGTTTTCCGGGGCTTTAATGGTGGGGTATAGAAGTTATCGGGTTGAGTGTGTCCGTACCTGTAAGCACGACCGCCGTCAATGATTCTCGGCTGAAATCGAACGTCTAAGGTTTTTTGCGCGTTCTGCCATTGCACGGCGCTGCTCATCCGTCAAAATCGGCCCGGCGTTCACCTTTACCCAGCGTTTCGGGACGGTAAATTCCCGCCCTCCATCCGGGAAGCTGCGGCCCCGCTTTGCGTCCTCCGGCCTTTGGTCGGCTAAGGCATCCAGCTTGCGGATTAAACCGCCGTTGTGCGTGTAGATGTTCGCCGTGGCTTCCGCTTCGTTGAAATTGATGATTGTTTCCTGTTCAAGTCTTGTCATGCTATTGGCTCTCCTTTCTGACGATGCTCTCTACCGGAACGTTCAATGCGGCGGCAATCTTCCAAGCGGTGGAGGGAGTGCAGCTGCCACGGTTCAAAATCACGGACAGATTTTGTGCGCTGCATCCAATCCGCTGGGCAAGTTTCCGGTAACTGGGTACACCTGCATTTGCTATGGCAATATCGAGTTGCGTTCGGTCTAATTTCAATGCTTTTCACCTCGTTTGCGATTCGTTGTGAATCTATAATATCAATTCATATTGAATCTGTCAATATCTTTTTTGCGATTCATATTGAATATTCAATATGAATGTGTTATCATGGCACAAAAGGGGGTGAAAACTTGAACAATGAAATAGGGAAGCTGATTAAACATGCACGCACGAAAAAAAACGTCACGCAAGCAGAACTAGCAAAAAGGGTCGGCCTTGCAACGGTGACGGTCCGTCAATACGAAAATGGATCCAGAGAGCCGAACATTGAAACATTGCGAAAGATTGCCCTTGCTCTTGGGGTTTCAATTTATTCTTTGGTGAGTTTTGATGATGCTTCATCTTTGGTTGAGGAAAACATAAACGAAAACCGCATAACTTATGGGGAAAATTGGGAACAATATGAACGAATAAGAATAGTTTTACCCGACCTGAACCACAAGGGGGCAGAACGAGCAGCGCAGGCCGTGGAGGACATCGCAAAGATTCCAGAATATCAAAATATTGAAAAAGTGAAAGCCCGCGAGAAAGAAAATGAACGTGTCATTAAATTCTGGAAAGAAAATGTAGATCCTGACTACGATGAATAAATCTTTACACGCTTGCCACTGTCCACATCGAGGGGCAGGCGGTAGGCTGGACGCATTGGTTTTAGGCGTGCATACACAATATCTACCGGGACAATATGGACGTAGACTTTGAAGCGTTGGCGTAGCCCCACCAGCGCCCGTACAAGCGCGTTTCCCCCTCAAGACGAAGAGAATACCACCCCACCCGCAAAGATGAGGCAAACCGCTTTGTTATCCCGACATTTCCGACACCCTAAAAAGAAAAACGCCCCGAGCCGAAGCCCAGGGCGCAAAAAAAACAAGGCCAGTCATAGCGGCCTTGTTGGGGTAGAGGAACTCATCTCTATGACTGATGATAGGTCCCCCCTCCATGCATAATTATATACCAAAATTCTACTGATTGCAATAAAATAAACCGCCGGTGCTGCTAACACCGACGGCTTATATAGAACAGCTTACACAGGAAGGTGTAAAATCTGCCCCAACAGCATGATTATACACCTCTTTGTGTGGGCTTGTCAAAGTGTATCACAAGGAGGTTTTTATTTTGGCAGGAAAAGCAGCAAGAGGCGCGGGCACCATCCGCAAAAAGACGGTGACGCGCAGCGGGAAAGCCTATACTTATTGGGAGGCCCGCGTTACCACTGGCCGAGACCCCGGCACCGGCAAACAGGTGCAAATATCCATTACAGGGAAAACGCAAAAGGAAGTGCGGGAGAAGCTGCAGGCGGCTGCGGTGGCCGTGGACAGCGGCACCTATATACAGCCGGAGCGCATGACAGTGAGCGAATGGCTTGACATCTGGACGGCTGAATATTTGGGCGGCGTGAAGCCTAATACAGCACGTATATACCGCAACAACGTGAAAAGGCACATTAAGCCCGCTTTGGGCGCTGTGCGCCTGCCGGAGCTGCGCCCACACATGATACAGGCTTTTATCAACCGGCTGGAGCTTGCCCCGGCATCCGTGCGGCTGGCTTACAAAGTGCTGTATCAGGCATTGAAAAAGGCCGTCGCGCTGCACTACATCCCGCAGAATCCCGCCGAGGGCTGCACGTTGCCCCGGCTTGAACAGGAGGAAATCAAACCTATGGACGATAAACAGATTACCGCGCTGCTGAATGCAACACAGGGAACCGAAGTGGAGCAACTTATTAAAACGGCCCTGTTCACCGGCTGCCGCCTTTCCGAGCTGCTGGGGCTTACATGGGATTGTGTGGGCCGTGATACTATCACCATCAGCAAGCAGCTTGCCCGGCCCGATCAGCGGGCAGACGGCCCCTTTATATCGCCCAAGAACGGCAAGAGCCGCACGCTCACGCCCGCGCCCTTGGTGCTGGATGCGCTCAAAGCACAAAAGCGCATGCAGACTACGGCCAGAATCAAAGCGGGGCCGCTTTGGGATAATGCCTATAATCTGGTATTCACCACGGAGACGGGCGCTCCGGTTAGCCAATGGAAAATAGAAAGAGTCTTTTCAAAGATATTGGCCGCTGCCGGCCTGCACGGCATCCGCTTTCACGACCTCCGGCACACCTATGCCGTGAACGCTATCCGGGCCGGGGATGATATCAAAACGGTGCAAGGCAACCTTGGGCACGCCTCTGCGGCGTTTACGCTGGACAGGTACGGCCACTTCACCGAGCGGATGAAGCAGGACAGCGCCGCACGCATGGAGGGCTTTATAAGGGGCGTTTTGAATCTGTAAAGGGAAAACTTAAGGGAAAACACGCCCACAAAGAGCATGAAAAGCCGCCTAACCCCTGTATTTTCAAGGGCTGGCGGCTTTCCTGTTTGTCAACCGCAGGTTGCGTGTGCTTTTTCTGCTCTTCACAAAGCAAAAAGGGC
>ENA-UOJP01002020-UOJP01002020.1-human-gut-metagenome-genome-assembly--contig:-C102-NODE-2020-length-18982-cov-27.882707_pt1 | contig 18982 bp, 27 predicted proteins | sample MGYA00242353_ERZ723900 | MGnify/ENA metagenome assembly ERZ723900
TCATAGAAGACCTAATGCTTAATAGCTATTTACAGAAAAACTTTCATACTCTCGCGAAAAATAATATAATTGCGTATAACCTTTGTTATACGCAATTATATATGCCGAAAATCGCTTATTTTTGGTGCTCTTCTATTCTGTTTTCTTTATCCGCAACCGCTCATCTATGCATATCGCGCTCGGGAAACCAGCAGATCTTATCATCGTCCATGTCAGAGGGATACGATTTCCAATTCAGTATCATATCAAGCAAAGGAGGATAAATTTCACGAGTCAAAAAATAGGCATAATAATACAGGTTAGTTTTGCGGATAATAATAATCAAATAAAATAGGCTGTAGCAGTTAAAAACTGCCCAGCCTTCAGATTTTACATTATTCTCTTTCCTATTTCGTTAACTCTCTCTCTGCTGCCTTGATTGCAATAATCGGAGTTCCAGAAGAATTATCCTTGTTATCTACATAAAAATCTGCGGTTTGCCCTTCGGAAATCTCTCTCTGGATTTTATTGTCCGTAAGGGGATTGGCCACCACGGTTTGGACACGTCCCTCCAGTATGGTAACCTGAGTATGCGTATCACTGATTACCTGCACACTCCCTGAGGTGCCGCGGATCCCCGTTACCGTAGTTGATGTATGGATATTCATTGTCTCGTTTTCATCCAGGGGTTTCAAAACATTAAAGAACACTCTCCCCTCTTTCAGCTCGAGCTCCAGATTCTGATTTTTTTTTTGTATTTTTAATATACTGTCTTCATCCATCTTTATAATTTTTGTCTGATCCAGCAGTATAAGGGCATCACTGTCCTTACCTGTGGTAATCTGGTATCCATCGTAAAGCTTCATATTGTCAATGGCCGGCATTTCGTTGTCCCTAGTAGAGATCCAGACATTTCCTTCTGTTTCTACGAGACGCATGCTGCAGCCGTTTGTGTAATAAGATTTTGCAATATACAAGCACACAAATAAGATACTGATCGATATCAAAAATGCAGCCTTTATCTTGATTTGATCATTCATTCTTTTTCACCACGAGTTGAAATCTTATGTTTCATCAGCACCCGACACAAGACTCTGTCTATTTTTAAATCTAAATAAGTATGGAATTTTGCTATTCTAAAAAAATAGATGTTTTTTTATACCCTTCTTTCAAATATTATTTTTCGGATAATAATAAAAAGCCCGGGCTATTTAGCCCGGGACAAAATGTAAACTCAGTTATTCATTATTTGCAATTATATAGCCTCGCCTTGTCAGCTCTGCAATGAGATCTTCCGTTTCTGCATTGCGGATGAATACTTCTTCTTCTGTCAGCGTTACAAACTCTCCGTTTTCTACCGTGTATAAGCCATTGCAGCCGTCACAGCTGTTACTAAACTCGATAGCGAAGTCAAGATGTAACCCCTTCTCTTTGCATTCTGCAAGTGCATTTCTTAAATCAGTTTCGATATCACCATACCATTCTTCCGGAGAAAAATAGGCTTCTGTGTTCTCCTCGTTCGTTGAGTAACTCTCACCCTCATCGATAACACGATACTTTTTTAAGATATCAGTAACGGAATCGATTTGTTCAAGTTTGGTTGTGATTGTACCTGAATTGAATATGCTCATCCTATTTTTCCTTTCTTATGCGTAAGCCGCATATGAAAACATGCCAATGTGTTTGTCCCAGTCGAAATCTTCCGGAAGGTAACCCACCAGTTTCTCCTTAAATTCGTTGATCAGATCCTCATACGTCCGATATGGAATCTTGACAAAGGCGGACGGGCCGTCCATTGTATGATCTGAGAATACGACATAGAGGTTTTCAGACCGGAGGTTATATTCCTCTCTTGAATCATAGCCATCTTTATTCTTGTGGTAGAGATTCGGCTTCCCATGGGAACGATAAGGGACAAACCACATGCCGTCACAGTCATCCCTTAATATATCAGTGATTTTGAAAGTAGTCGCCTGTCCACATGCGGATCGAATAAACGCAACTTCTCTTATCCCTTCGCTCCATATGACATCCTCTAATCTTTCAGAATCCATCCCTCTTTTTTCTGCATATAATTTCTTAAATAATTCAAATTCTTCTTCGTTCATTACCAAGGCGCTACCATGGTATCCTGCCCAATATTGACTCATCTTCTTCTCCTTCTCTATTAAATATTCAGTTCCTTCAATTCAGGAATCCAGTTTTCTGTTACAGGTTTTAACAATTCTTTCGGAATACATTCCTTAAGCGCAGAATCTTTAGCCAGGCTCATGTCGATAATCCAGAATTCATCTCCATTCTGCATGACATCGATTGCCCATTGTCCTTCAAGATTCAGGTTAGGTAAAAGGCATTCGATATTTCTGACCACATGATCCTTATTTTCCTCGTATCGTTTCATCAATACCGGCTCATGCATCTGAAAAATAATATAATCATGTACCTGATGCGGACTATCGGCGTCTTCATATTTGGAAAACCGATCTTTCATGAGTTTTGGCTCCCAGTATGGGGAAATTCCAAGGATCCTTTTTTCTGAACAGTCAACAAAAACCCTGTATTCCGTATGAAGGGGTAGACCCTTGTATATCGTAGGGTTATTCTCTTTGTCCTTTATAAATTCTCTGCAAACCCATTCGTTCGTAGTACTGACTCCGAAAATCGAAGGTTTTTCATGAGGCTGTCCTTCAGCATCAACGTAGATGAAACTTGCCATTTGAAGCGCATCGAAATGGATCCAGAGAAGGTATTCACCCAGCTCCCGTACCTCCTTCGCTCCATGGACGTATGCGTTTCTAAAGTCGAATTTCGAAGAATAGGTACCTGTTTTAACAAAATATTCTTTTGCCTCATCGAGTTTAAAGGCCTTCATACAGAACTGGTTCACAATTTTCCTTGTTGTGCTTGTCAATGACATATACTCAACTCTCGTCAGTTGCAACAATGTCATCGGAAGTCTGATTATTGTTGTGGATGGAATTTTAAAGAAATCCTGCCCTGAGATGGCTTCAACCAGCTGAGGGAACCAGTGCCCTATGGAATTTGGGTTGGTTCCAATTATCTCATATAAGATCGGGTCAATATCAAGAATGTCAAGGCCCTGCCGAAAATGTCCATACAGCTGTTGCTTCCTCTCCGGATTCTTTTCTTTCACATACCTCAAATATGCATCGAGAACGGCTTCGTAGCTATCACCGTTAATATCACGCGTCATCAGCTTCCCTGTGAGCTGTGGTCTGCTAGGAAGAGGAAATTCAGAAACTTCCCTGTTGCTTATTTCCATAGTCCCATCCGGAAGCCCGTGATGCAAAGTTTCTTTTGCAACCCCTTCGTTTCGATCATAGCGATAAATATCAGCTTCTGCCAAAAGTTCGTTGACGATCCTTTCTACCAAATTGTCTAATTTTTCCTGTTCTTCAGTTGATAACGATGCCTCAGGAATCTGTTGCCTTGCTGCCTCTTTCGCTTGTCTGCCATTTTCAATATAGGCTTCTTCCGTATCATCGAGTATCTTTTCTTTATAGGATTTCTCAAACGCTTTTAATGCCTTTTTGTCAGTATTCAATAATTGGGCAATTTTGTTCTTGTTAAATATCGACATTATACTAATATCTGGAAATAATCCAAAAGGATCCAGCATTTGCATACCCTCCTTTATATGTAGATATGTTATTCATGCCTAGTATCGAATCAGTGAAACCATAAACTCCTTGAACTGTTCGATACTCACATCTGATTCAGTCAATCCGGTTTCCCGATAGAGTTTTTCAAGTAGCCAGTCGCATTCTCTTGTTCCCACATCAATACCACCATGTAAGCATATTGTTGTAAATATAGCTCTGGCCTGCTCATTTGCCTGTTCATCTTCCCATCCTTGCTCATTCTGTCTCATAAATGAGGAGAGATAATCAATGATGGATGTTCCATCAAAAAACACAAAATCACTTCGATTCATTATTCTATCTCCCTTGATTAGATAAATGGAAATCCAACGGAATGAAATACTTCCGGCTTTACGCCACCCTTTGCCAATGTCCGGCAAAAGATTCCAATCATCTTCTGCTTAATCGTTGAATGTTCCCTGTAAAATTGAGACAGTTCCCAGTAAATAACGGACTTTCTCGGCAAGCACACATCTCGGAAAAAATCCTCATATGTCATGCTATCTCGAAACTGGAATTCTTTTCCTGAAAACATCTTGTAAACAGACTTCCAATCCTCAAGGTGTAGATGACAGTATTCTTCAGATGCTTTCTTCCTTTCATCCCAATGGAGACACCGGCTGAATCTCTCTTCCTGAATCCATGTGTATGCCATGAAAATAGCGGCTGTAGAGGCAAGGATTGCAAAATTTTCAAATGCTTCCTGGTCATGCAAAATGTCGTCCATAAGGTCTTTTGTATGATCTCCAAAGTAATTTGCCTGGACGCCGATTTCATTTAAGATACTTCGTTCCGGGAGTTCCTCAGCAAACAAATCTGCTTTTAAAAGCTTCATGATTTCATTATTTTCCATACGTTTTTTCTCCTATTTACATTTTTGCACTTTCGAGCGCCGAAAGTGCGGTCTTTTCAGTAGTTTTTCTGGCACAACGGCCGTAAGTGTTATAGTTCACATTTCTCTCTGCCTCCTCTTCCTTTTTGTATTTCGTTATTAGTATGGAAATACGGAATTATACTTCGCAGAAAAAAAAGCAGGGGCTATTAGGCTCCTGCTGCAATTTCTTTATTGTTCCGGTTCTTCGTACAGATTTATTTTTTTATTCTGCTGTCTTCTGGAATTCAGCATCTTGGCATAGTGCTTTGCTGTCACATCAACACTGCTGTGTCCAAGATTATCAGACAAAAGGTACACGTCGCCCACCTGGTTGTAGAACTGTGTTCCATAACTGCGGCGAAGGGAATGAACGGAGGTTGTCCGGAAATTACATGCCTTTGCGCAGTCTCCAATCATCTTTTCAACCATTCTTGCAGACAGCCTTCTCCCCTTGGCGGATATGAAGAGCGCGTTTTCATCGCCATCTTCCGGGGTCATTTTGCTCCTCTGTTCCAGATATGCACTAAGAGCCTCACAGCATGCCTCATTCATGTAGAGATCGGATCGTTTTCCGCCTTTTCTGTGAACATAAACACACTGGTTTTTTAAATCAACATCATCAATGTCAATGCCAACGCATTCGGAAAGCCTCATTCCAGTATGTAGAAAAAGTGCAGCGATCGCATAATTACGGATTTTCCACTTTTCCATTCTCTTTTGCCGGGTACCTTCAAATACGGTGTTGGTTTTCATGCGGTACAGAAATTCCTTTACTTCATCTTCCGACAGATAGCGGATTTCGTGGTCTTCATCCCTCATCTTGGCCGTTGGCATTTCCAATTTCTCCGCACAATTGCTTTCTAACCGCTCGGTTCGGCATAGGTATTTGAACATTCCACGGACGGAGCTTAATCTGCGGCTACGGGTATTGGCAGTGTATCCGGATTGTTTCATGAAAATACTGTACTCTTCCAGATCTGTAACTTTTATACAGCTCATCTCTTCTAGGGTAACCGTTGACGGATCACGCCCCAAAAGCGGTTGGTAATGCTCAATGAGGTATTTGAAAAATGACTCCAAATCCTGGGCGTAAGCATATTTGCTATTTGCAGCAACTTCTCTTGCAAAAACATATTTTGTACAGTATTCTGGCAGTCGGCTGCAGATTTCTTTTGTCTTTTCCAAAACAAGGATTTCCCTTTGCTTATAATACTTATTTTTGTCTTTCAATTTTGGCAAAGTTATCACCTCCCTGTGAAGTATGCCTCACTTTTTGAAAGACAGAATTGTGCGGATAACGATTTTTATGAGATGTATTTTTTGCGTTCTTTGATGCGTAATAATACAGTACGATTTTGACTCAATTTATGATTCTATAGTAATTCCCCCTACCCCACCTGACAGAAACATCCTGCAGGAGCACTCTGGGCTCCACAGGGCAAAAAAAAACAGCAGGACGCCAATGTGCATACCTGCTGTTATGATGGGATCATCTTGGGAGATTTCTTATAGTTAGGAATAGCTCTTCTGCTGCTTTGCTTTCCAACCTGGCTTTGACGATGTCCATTCTGTTATGCTTTTGGGCTTCCTGTAAATTGGCGCGTTTTATCATTTCGATGTCACCCGAAAAAATCGCATAAAACGGAACAAAGCCGATTTTCCCTGATGGAAAGATACAGTAGCTGATCGGCGTTGAGCCTGTATAGGAATACGCATGAAAATCGTATTTCTTAAGCTGAGGGAACCTGCAATAGAGCAAATCCAGAATGACTTCCCCATGCTTGACTCCCTGATATGCATTTGACATAAGGTAAACGTCACATATGCGATATGTATCTTCCTTATCCAGTTCTGAGGACTGCACCAGTCTGGTGCTTACCGGTTGCCGTTTGCTGTGGGCGCCGGTTTTCTCCACCGGTATAAAGAATTCCGAAACGATATCCTTAATAGATGCATGCCTTCTACATGCATCAACAATATCCTTATCCGTAAACCAGCAGAGCAGGAACTGATACGGCAGGAAGTATTCTCTAACCGCATCATCATAATCAACATAGTATGTTTCTTTCTCTTCGTTTATATGCTCTGTCACTTTTTCTTCTCCTTTCTAAATTTCCTGTAATGAGCTTCTGCGGAAATACATCCTGCAGTCAATACTATTGTCTGTTTTCTGAGCCTTGTCCATGATATCGCATAAACTGTCACATAAAATTTCTATAGCCTGCTCTCTCTGTTTCGGTAGTTTTTTGAGGAATAAAAGGATTTCAATCAATACAGAAGCATTGCTTACCGTCATATTATTGCGCCACGGGCCATCCTCAAAAATATAACCATTGCCTCTTACTTCGTTCATCATGCTGATGATGTAATTCATCTGCCGTTCAGAAGGGGGAACTTCGGATTTTTTTCCCTGGATTCTTATATCAAGGTACATTTGCCCTAAAAGCTGAGCCAGTTTGACTGCTTCTTTTTTCTTCTCCTCTGCGGCTGCATCCAACTTTTTTTTTCGAACTGCATATGCTGAATGAAGCCGGTCTTTAAATTCAGGGAAAAGCAACTTTCCCTTTTCCGCTTCTTTAGATTCCATATTTTTTTCTTCTAAAAACGCATTGATCCGCTTTGTTCGCGTTTCCGTTCTTTGGCGGTCATTCAACTTGTGTTCTTTCACAAATTTTTCCTTTTCTTTGATTTGTTGCTGAAGATCAATCAGGGTACTCGCTTCGAGCTTATTTAATGATTCCATAGTATCCGGCGAGAATCCGTATTTTTTATAGCAATTTATCAGTTTTCCTTTTTGATTTTCCGTCGCTGGGGAATTCCTCCATAGGTTTCTCTTATCAATATTCCACGAATACCATTGATATTCTGGAGTTATGGTGCAATATTCCCTAACAAGTTCTACAGCGTCCTCAATTTTCATATCACCAATAAAATGCTTATTATTGATTGACCAAAAAGGCGGGACGACATGGAAATCTACTGTGACGTTACCCAACATATCCGGATTTGATATAAAAATTTCATCATACCAATCGGGCTTAATGAGGAACCGGTGGTTTTCATCCGGAAGCACGGTTACATATATGTTTTTGAAATCGATCGACGAATCTGCAACCATTTCATTCATAAATCCATTATAACGTTCCGCGGCCTGCTTAAATCCTGGTTGCTCTTTCAGCCCATCACCTGTAAGTATATCGGTACGGCCTTGAACAAACGATTCCGCCAGTTCTACGTTTACTTCTATCATTTTACTGATTTCCGTTGCTGAATCGATTGTTTTGGCAATCTCATCGCATAGTTCCATAAGATCGTTTTCTTTATTGATTCTTTTCAGTACCCTCCCTTCCAGTAAGGACGGATCGATCCCGAAAAGCGTAGGCGCTGTACAAAGATTACGGATTTTTCTTTCATCATTTGGAATAATGTCTATTACGAGACAATAGTCTTTTCCATCATAGAGGCGTGTACCTCGTCCGACTATCTGCTGGTAAAGCGATATATTGCATGTAGGCCTTACTGATATGATAGCATCGCATATGGGCAGGTCCGTCCCTTCAGTAAGCACAGCACAGTTAATAATGCAACGGATCCGTCCATCAGCAAAGCCGCTTAAGGTTTTTCGCCTTACCTCAGCGTCTGTTTTTCCGGTTATTATCTTAACCGTATCCCATTCATCTTCCGGAAGGAGGTTCTTAATAGTGCCTTCAATCATTTTGCAGGATTTGATTGTAGCGCAGTAAATTAATGTATGTCTCCCTCTTTCGTGGCATTCAGTAACGTATGCTTTTGCGGCAACTGCCATAACCTCACTGCCCATATGAGCATCGAGGTCACTCACAGAAAAATCTCCCTTGGTACGTTTTACGCCAGAGAGATTATAGTTTGCCATAATGCGTTCGCTCCGGATTCCAGAAAGCCACCCATTTTGGATACCCCAGCGCAGGTCTCTGGAAAATATAATGTCGTCGAATACATCAGAAAGACGCACGCAGTCTCCTCGTTTTGGGGTGGCTGTCACACCTATGACTTGTTTGGCTCCTGTAAAATAATCCAATACCTTTCTATATGACGGCGCGGCCGCATGATGTGCCTCGTCTACGATAATGGTATAAAAATCATCCGGCGAAAATGCTGAAAGGCGATTATCATTCGATAATGTTTGAACACTTGCTGAAACAATGTCCTCGCCATTTGAATGCTCATCTGCCTTCTCTACACCAAACGTACAGTCAGTATAAAATTGCTCTGGCTGTCGCACAAGTTCATCTCGATGTGATAATATCAGTGTTCGCCCTTTACGTTTGATGTTTGTAAAGACAGCTGTTTTTCCGAGTCCGGTTGCCATTGCTACAATATGGCGCCCGGTACTTCCTTGCTTGTCGATGGTATCGACACATTCTTTTTGGTAGTCACGTAATTCGATTTTCATTTATTTCTCCTGTAATGAGCATCTTTGCTTTTTATAAAACCCTTCCGCACGCGGAAGGGTTAAGGATTGTTAAAATAGCAAGGAAGCAAGCACTGGGTTGCTTTTTCGGAACCTGTCAATCGATATTTCACACTGCAAACATTTAAAGTTCCGGATTTTATCCATAATGTCCTTGTCCGTATCATATATGCTTGCCACAGATGGACATAACGCAGACTCTCCAAGTTTAATACCACCATCAGGTGCAATGGTAGGTGTGCAAAGTTTGCCAGCGTAAGCTAGGGCTTCATTTAGCTTTGCAAATGTACAGCCAGCTATCTGCATGGGAGCCAGCCTTGCGTTGATGCATTTTGGGGCAATTGTCCTCCAATACGGGGCCCCAAAGTTTTTAAGTGCTCGTCCCTGTGGGTATAAGCACTTTGTTGGTTCAACGGGATCGGACGGGACGCGGTCAATTATCGCATCCAGTCTTTTTAATTGATATTTTTGTTTTTCAGATAATGACTCTGGGTAAAACCTTGGGTCGTCAGTTACTTGCAGCAAACACTTTTCTTTTCCGATTTTCGACCGGATTCCTAAATAAGCTTCCTGGAGGAATTTATCTGTAGAAAGTTTCCTTCCATTCGTTATAAAAGCTATTGGAACCAGGCTTGCTGGAGTGTTTCTTACCCTTGTTTCATACTCTGCTATGATCTCCAGACATTCTACTATTTGTGGGTGTTCAAATATTTCACCACCAGAAAATGAGACAGCTCGGATACCGTTCTTTTCTGTAAATGCCAATACGTCGCGCAAAGTGATGACAGACATATGGCTGTGGTCTCCCTTGCAGTCAGACATACAATGGATGCATCCCATTGTACAATGGTATGTGAGTTCTACGATCATGCTCTTTTACCTTTCTTTTTTCGTTCCTCAAGCCATTCCATAAAACCCTCATCGGAATCCTTGCGTTCTAATTCAGTTGAATTTACGATAACCATGCAGTATATACATACCACGAAAAAAATAATGGTTAATGCTAATATAATACCTAATGCTGTCATTGTCTTCTCCTTTTTTGTATTTAGAAATCAGTTCCTACAGTATGACGATATTGGACTTTTGTTTTGCGTCCGCGATTCTTTTATCCGTTTCCTTCTTTTTATTAAGGTATTCCGAAAAAAGGTTGCACATTTGTTCTGTACTTTCCGCAGAGTTTTCCAACTCCCTCATGATGGTTTCAAACAATTCTTCTACTGTGAGGAATTCCACCAAGGGGAATGGATTGTATTCATCCGGCTGTGTCCCAACAAACTCGTAGACATATTCCCCATATTTTTCTCCAGAGATGACCCTTTCAGTTGACTCAGAATTATGAAGGCTCATATAATGGATACCGCCAGTTTCTTCATCGATAAACAACTGGTCATGAGGATCTGTTCCCACAATATGAGGTTTTGTACCATATCTTACATCTTTTACTTTAATTACTGGTATTAACATGTTTCTCTCCTTTTTCTCGAGCGTCTTTTGTAAATCGCACATTTTTGATTCCAAGTTCCTCAAGCTGGCCATTTAACGCATCATAATCGATCTGGCTCAATGGGAGCATTTCCAGATCAAGATCATGCGCTTCAGAACAATATGTCCGTATTGTTGCCAGGTCTTTTGAAAGAAAAGCCTGCTCTCGGTCCCTTTTCAATGCATTTAATGGGCTTCTTGAAATCAACAGTTTGTTTTTCCAAAAATCACACAGCTCCTTTTCTTTCTTTTTATCTCCCTCACATGCATCAATGACGCTGTATATTTCTTCCAGGGTATGATATTCGGAAAGCAGAGGACCAGCAGTCGCTGACGAAACACCATTGACTCCCGGGATATTATCGGAACTATCGCCCTCGATCGATTTCAAATCAGGGATCTGCTCCGGATAAACTCCTTTGTCCATATATACGCTGTCTCTGGTATATTCCACCATATGCTTCAAATAATCCGGCAATTCTAAGCCATCCCCTGTGAACAGATAGGTGTACTCTTTGAATCTTTCGATATCCTTGTCTGATGCCGGCACCCAGAGCCTGACATCATGCTCGTCGTCGACAAGCTGCAGATAATCGCGGTCTTTTGAGACAATGCGGATTTGCATGGTTTCCTTATATTTTTCTGCCAGGCTGCCTGCAAGATCGTCAGCTTCATAAATGTCACTGACGAGGACAGGGATGTTGCTAGATGAAAGTATATCCTGCATTAGGACAAACTGTTCTTTCAGCGGTTTCTGTGTCTCTTTTCTCTGTGCCTTGTATCCCTCATATTTTCCCCTCCGGAAAGTATTCCGGGTTTTGTCAAATGCAACTGCAAGATAATCCGGTTTCCACCCATCCAGGAGGCGCGCCAGCTGAGAACACATACCATATACAGCATTGGTATAGGTCCCGTCAGGTGCGTGAAGGAGTTTACTGAAATATTTTTCCTTTTCCTCATCGGTTTTTGCAAATTTCATCTCATTCGGCATGAATGCATAATATGCCGTTGTAAGCATAGATGATCCATCCACAACTAGCAATTTTGGTCTTGACATTATGTTCTTCCTTCCTTTTTTAGAAATGACCGTCTCACATAAATATTGAGGCGGTCTTTTTTGAGTACAGAGATATCTCTCTACACATATTCCTTTTTTCGTACATGATTTAAGTTACAAAGAAAGTGCTGCGGTTCCGTCAGTAGTTGCAGCCTTGACCACTTTCTGTTTCAGACCGCTTAAATCCATCCATTCGACGGTAACTCCCAGTCTGCTTAACTTTGAAATAAGAGTATCCTGGATGCGCGGAGATTTCTGGACGCTTTTTACTACCGTGTCCAGATCTTCCGGGTAACGTCCTGCGGGCAGGATTTCATCTCCCTTGTAATGAATTAATATTGATTCATGGGAATCGTCCGCCCATGTAAGAAGATGATGTTCAGCAGCTGTTACTGTAAGATTCCTCGCATCGATGTACAGCATATTTTTCTCCCTCTTTCCTTTTCTCTGCTGCCCTCCTGCAAGTTTTTTCTTCGCATTCAAGACAGTCCAAATACAGTTTTTTTTCCCCATCAATGGGACATTTTCTACCCAATTTCGTTTCCTCCTTTCTCTATGCCTGATTCATTCAATGAAAGTATGGAAACGATGATGTCACTCTATGTAATAATAATCCGCGTTATTTTATCGGCGTTCTGCCAGTATGCCATGGAAATTCATGTTGATCAATGACAGTTGTTCCGCTTTGATTTACCCGGTAAGTTCCGGATATCTGGATTCCTCCGCCTCGGCGTATCGCCGGTTCGGAAATTTTATATTCGCTACCACCGGTTCGGAACCGGTAAATGACAAGCCTTCCGACGACTTCATACCCTGCATATTCCGCTTCCTTTAATATCATTCCGGTACTCTTTACGTCATAACATGTACCTTCATTCAATTGATACATTGGTACGGCTGCCGTTTTAACAGGCATTATGTTCTTTCGAGTTCTTGAATTATTCATCTAAAGCCTCCGCATCACATTGTTAGTAAAAGTATGGCTAATACTTTGTGGCTTTATTTCCTGCGGATAAGCAAAACAGATTATGAATCGATTACATTATCGTTCGTATTCCTCCTCTTGTTCATGAATTAACCCGCCATGAAGATATTCATAATTATCTCGCTGAAACAAATGTTCAAATGATTCATCTTTAGGAATCCACTGCGAATCCTCATACTCTATTTCGCGGAACCTATCAAGGAACTCTTCTCTTGTGCAGGCATCAATTATTTTTCCGTTTTCAATACTCAGGACTGCAAAGATATGCTCAGGTGAGACATAACATGATTGTAGTCTGCTGCCAGTTATGTCTTTTTCAGTAATAAGGGTTACATGTTTCTCATCTTGGATATCGCACAAAAAAATTGTGGAAGACGATTTATAGTCAATCCCTACATGGAGGGCGGCCATAACGTGTCCCATATCCCCGTAATGAGAAAGGTTTCTTGATAGGCTCGCTATCCCTCCATCTTCCGAGAGATTAAGCGCGATTCCATGTTGCACAATTTCATACTCACCACTGTGGCATCTATGGATCCAGATATTTGCATTTTCCGGAATCATCAACTCCATTTTATTTATCGCATCACGCTTCACGATCCAACTATGCTCCAATGTACAGTCCGATTCATAATATGAATAGGCAGAACATATTTGGGATTCGGGTATATGATAGAAATCCTGATAAATATTTGTCTTCAACCCATTTTCCATCAAAAAGGATGACAAATAAGAGGCCCTTCCTTCATTATCCTGGATAAAGGGGTGCGGTTTTCCGGTAAGCTTGATCCATTCATTGCGAAGGGATTCCATTTGTTTGACCGGATCTAAGCCCAGTGATGTCTTCAGTTTGCCCATCAGGCTATCTCTTCGAAACGACTCTTCCTTATGCGAACAGGTTTCCATCCTGGCGTTCAGCATTTCCAGCCTTTCTAAGAACAAGTATGGCTTTTTATATTTTTGAGTAATATTTTCGAATCTACTATTCACACACACATTCCATCCTTTTTTTAAGTATGGAAGATTCTGCCGAAAGTAATTTGAATGTGTAAAATTTTGCGGATGACACTTTTTGATGGTATTTTTCTGTATGAATGCGATTTGATTTATGGATATTCCCATGCTTGCAAATCGTTATCCGTAAAAAAAAAGAGCAGATACCAATCGTACCCGCTCTTTATTCTTATATCACGATTCTACTTCTTCACGTCTTGTTTTCTGCTTCGTACGCTTTCTGTCATACTGTTCTTTCATCTCATCCATTAGGAAATCGAGGCCTTCATCAAAAGATTCCATTCCATCTCCGCAGATACGGGAAATGGTACCAGTTTCATCGTACCCAAATCCCTGGGAATCTACATTATATCCTACCATTTCGACCATTACGTTTAAAACTGATACCAGGTTTTCAACTTGTAACATAGTTAATTTCATAAGTTATTTTATCCCCTTTTTTTACAAATTATTTGTTCTCCATTGCGGCACAATCCCTGAGGAAATCTGACGCACGGAGCAGACTGGACTTTCGATCAACCGGATCGGTATTGAAGAAAACAACGAATACCTTTCCTATATTTGGATCTGGGACCCAATATTTAACTCCCTCTTTTGGTCTCCAATGAGAAATCCAGGTTTTTTCTGAAGCAGATGGATATTTATATTTGTAACCGTCCTTTACGAAGAGATCTCGATATTTTTGTGCATCTTCGATACGAATAGGACTACAAACGCCAACAGATAGCATAAGCCCTTTTGTTATTTCTCGGTTACTCTGGTATTTTTTCACTGCTTCGGCTGATCCAAACCCGTGGATCCAATTATAGGTTAGGTCTTTTTCTGTTTCGTTTATGAAACAAAGCTTATCGATTTCATTTTTTGTTTCGTAAGTACCATAAGCGAATTCCCAATTGAACGGATTATCTAATTCGGGATTTATAATTGTAATAGCGCGTTCAAGTTCGCAGTTATTCACCATCTCTATCCAAGCATTTTTGTAATGCTGAAGGCAGCTGATAAGATTTGTGACTGCAATTTCTGGTTCAATTGTTGGCCTTGTCCAGATTTCATTTCGTATATGATCCATAACCCGTATCTCCTCATTCATTCTTTAACTCTTTTAACATGTTCCTTACAACGTCTAAATGTTTAGAATCCATGCATTTTCCTGCCTGATTGATTAGTATGAACTGATTAAGGATCGTTTCATAATCAGCGTCAACGACTTCCGCTATTTCAATTGCCTTGTTCAGAAATGTATTTCGATCCTTAAAGCTTAAATCGTTAAAATGGACACCACGATAAGCAAGCCTGTTCTCATAAAACAGCATCATAGTAATTAACCGCTGCTTACCATCTACGATTTCATACATCTTGCCTCTTTTTCTGCTTTGCTCTTCCGATAAGCAGTTCAATGTAAATTTACCGATTTCCATATTATGGTAAATGCTGTCAAAAAGGTTTTCCCGATCCACGTCTTCCCATATATAATCTCTCTGATATATTGGATCAGTATCAATTCCAAAATAGTAGTACCGATGTAACAGGCTTTCGACTGTGCACCAGTTATACTTCAGGGATAATTCTTTTGGCGCTGTGAATGAAGTAGATCCTTGTCCTAATGGGCGCAGACTTGTCCATGGAACCACTCGGCAAACGGTCTTGTTTTTACCCGGGTCATTTCGATTTTCGAACAAACATCTAAGGACATAAATCTTTCCATCATGGAGCATCTCTGTAACGGTGCAGTCTTTTAAATTTCCATAATTCACCTTATCCCCTATTTGAAAAAAATATGTGGGTTCTGATAAGTTCCGTAAAACCATGCTTTCTGCAGTATCAAGCTCGCGTTCACGCTCTGCAAGCAGAAGCTCTTCTTCTGTCAATTCTCTTTTTCTTTTAGCCATTTTCTTTTCCTTTCTCAAGCATACATTTTATGCTCCTAGCCACGGTAACTATGAAGCATAATATTTTCGCTTCTGTCATTCGTTTTGCTTTCAACAAACACTGTTGCTTTATTTTATTTCCACTTTTAATCGTGATACCTCCTCTCATATCTTATATTTTTCAATTACAGTATGGATATTGGGAAACGAATCATTGACAAATTAGTCTTATGGATCCGCGCTTCAAGCCCTTGGGTTTTCATCTGCGGATAACAATTTCAATTTTTTAGATGATCCTCCAAATTTCTATTTACCATAGGGCTGCCTTTTATAGACACCCCTTAGAACGATATTCTCTCCATTTAGATTATGTTTTTATTGTCTATTCTTCATTCCATTCATGCCACATTTCAACTGCCTGTTCTTCTAAGGAATCTCTTACTTCTCTAAATTTTTTAACTGTAAATGGAAAATATAATGTTTCACTGGGATGTTCTGCATCACAACCTTCAACATATCCAACAAGCGTGATTTTGTCATTATCCCAGGATGCACACATTCCACACTCTGTATTTTTGTATAATGCCTTTTCAAGAAAAGATTCATTATCATATCCATATAGTTTTGCTAAATCATCAGCACAAGTGATTAAATCATCGGAAGATTCAACGGTATAATGTCCATCGTACTCATACGACCAATCTCCATAAGCATGATTAGATTCAATCCTTATCCATTCTTTTTCTACATCTCCCGCTAATAACTTATTGTCTGCTTCTTCATCTGAATTGGCATCAATAATAACCGTTCTTTTCCTAATTTGCTCAAGCTCCACTACATATTTCATTTGCTATTTTCTCCTTTTCAAATATATCAATGATTCTGTAATGTTGCCAACATCATCACAGGTCATGATTATACGAACCTTTAACTCCTGAATATCAAATTTCCATGCGTTCGGCGCCGGATTAACGAACCATTCGACCGTCTTTTCATACTGTGCATATTTCTGTATGAATCGTTCATTGAGTTTTTTTGATACCATCGTTCCTTATGCTCCATATGTATTGGATTCTCCTTCCTCAGGGGCAAAAACTTCATCTGCATTCACATCAAAAGAGTACCAGGTTGCTTCAGAAAGAGCAATGACCTGTCCCCCTTCCAGTTTATGAATCTTATATTTTTCCAGCCATGTATCTGGCACATAAGTTGGAACATCGAGCCAGTTGAAATCTTTGCTCGTGTCCTCATATGCCTTTCTGCCTTCGGGAGAATTTATAAATTCCTGGATTGCTTGGCGGAACATCGCCTCTGCATCTCTCTCATTCAAATCCCCAGCACATGAATAAAGATGAGGATAAATATCAATATCAAAGCCATCTCTGCGAAGTGCATTGCAGATAATAATTGATTCCTTTTCAGAAATGGATTCTTCCAGATCATCAATGATGTCCTCATACAAGGAAGTTCTTCCGTCATAATATCCTAAACTCCAAAACCCATGTACTGACAATTTTTCTTTACTTTTTTCTAAATTCTCTTGCTTTTTGATACTTCTCTCTTGTCTGTGTCTGTAAAGTTTAATCAATTCTCTAATTCTCATTATTTTCGTTTCTCCATTTCTGTTGACTTATTTTGCATAACAATAGATGCATCCGTTTTTGCAAGTATGGTAAGTTCCGACATCGACGCTCTTGCAACAGCCGCACAAGGTTCTTTGTCCGTTGTCTTTGCTCTCATCAATTCTTTTTCCTGTTAGGCTATAAATAAGCTTGGCGTCTATGCAATGGCCTTTATTAACTCCATATTTGGAAAATTCTCCCTGCTCCGCGCACGTTTCAATCTCCATGTTATGAGTTTTCGCATGTGCTGCCATAAAGCATACCAGTTTTTCTGCTTCATCCGCATCCGGCGCTCTCCCATGGATTCTTGCCATATTCCCCGCGACCTTTCCATAAAGGTCGATAAAGGAAAAGACGCAGCGAGTTGCATATCCATCCAGCGCCGCTGCAATTTGAGAAAAAGCCCTCTTGTGGTATTCGACATTATAAACATCAGATATGAAAATCGGATCATATCTCCATATGACTTTCTCTTTCCCGATCATAGAAGAGAGAGTCTTGAATACTTCAATCATATGGTGTTTATCTGGCACACCTGGCTCTATTCTCTTGGAGTAGCCCGTTAACGTGAATTGAAAGTAGTAAGTATAGTCGCTCAGCTCGTTAATGCGGGACATCATAGGTTCAGGGTTTTTTGTCCAGAACACAATACAATCCGTGTTATCTGGTGTTACATTGATGCTTCGCTCCATAAAAAGGTTCATTGGAAACGTGATCGTTCCTTTTTTAATGCTTTCGATAAACCAATCTGATGCGTAATTCGGAATATCACATTTCCGGCTTGCACTTATTATCATACATATCCTCCTTATTTGTAATCAGATACTCTTCCTGCTCTTGTTTTGCAGCATTGTAGATATGATCAATGAACATCTCTTTTTCCGAGGCTACTGAACGCGTCTTCCAATGATTCATAATCACATTCAAACATTCTCTTTACTTGAACGATTGTTTTGATCTGCCTTCCCATCAGTCATTTCATCCGTCTTAATTTCTTTGATAAATTCTTTCGGGATGCTCCATGTATATCCCTGGTTTGTCATATGGACCGGACTTAAAAGGCTGGTCCCATACCGAATCGCATCGAATGCAATTCTGAGCATCTCGATATTCTTTTGTTCTTCTGCCATAACCGCTCCTATCGTTCCATTTCCGGATACGGAATTGCCACAATATACTCGATATGATCTCCGTCAAAGCAAATGCTCGCGGAACAGCGATCTTCGGCCACATGTAAAAGGGCCGTTTCTTCTCCGCTTGTAGCGTCATCCCATACCAGATTCGCTTCCGTCTGATCACAGTTTGTCAGTTCCATAAGCCTTGTAACCACAACCTTTTTCAGGTACTGAGGTGTCTCCATACTTGGAAACGGGCCTTCGACGAGTGCTAATGAAAGCCATTCTTCATTCCAAGAAGCAATTTGATTGAATTTTGTTTTCGTATTCATGTTCATGTCTTTGTCCTCCTTATTCCTTGTTATGTAATACAATATAAGTATGGGGATCGTATTCCGGATCTAAGGTTTGAATTTCAAAAAAAGAACCCGACATCTTGCCGGGTTCCAAATAGGACCTATTTTACTTTATTGTTGCGTCCCTTCATCATAGTCTTATATGAAGTTTTTGACATACAGATATTGAGGTCAGCAAACCTTGGGACAAAAATGCTTTTCAATTTTCGGTCTTCTCTATTATAATAAGACAACGCTCCATACTGATTTACAATGTTTCCCTTGAGGATATCGGAAAACTCTTTGTAAAATTGGGTTAGCTCATCAACTAATTGAAAGAATTCCGGTTCCGGTACATCACAGGCTTTAAATAGAGCAAGGTAGTCCTTTCTGGATGCTGGCCTGATTTTTAATACCACCGGGGGTTTAGAGGCGGTCGAAGGTCCAAGCCACAGCGTAAGAGGAACCATTTTCCGTTTCAAATGAGAGTATGAAAGTTTTTCTGTAAATAGCTATTAAGCATTAGGTCTTCTATG
>ENA-UOJP01002029-UOJP01002029.1-human-gut-metagenome-genome-assembly--contig:-C102-NODE-2029-length-18879-cov-9.637643_pt1 | contig 18879 bp, 16 predicted proteins | sample MGYA00242353_ERZ723900 | MGnify/ENA metagenome assembly ERZ723900
GGAACCTGGGCCCCCGCCTGCCTGGCTCTCACGGACGGATGCATCCCCACCCCCTGCTCCCCTACCCACAATTTTACTCTTTTTTAAGATTTTGTTCACATCCCCCTATCATCCATCTGCTATACTAACCCCATAAAAATTGAAGAGGGGTGATCGAATGAATTGGAGAGAAGAATTACGGTCCAATATCACAAAAGCTGAGGAACTGAGGGGGTACCTAAAGCTGAACGACGAAGAAACGTCACGCCTGGAGGCCATACTGGAGCATTTCCCCATGACCATCACGCGCTACTACCTGTCGTTAATCAACTGGGATGATCCCAAAGACCCCATCCGCCGGATGTGCATACCGTCCATCGAGGAAAACGATATGACCGGCAAGTTCGACACCAGCGGAGAAGCGGACAACACGGTCTTACCGGGTTTGCAGCACAAGTACAATGAGACGGTGCTGATCCTGTCCACCCACCGCTGCGCCATGTACTGCCGTCACTGTTTCCGCAAACGCCTGGTGGGGATCTCCGACGACGAGACCGCTGATAACGTGGCGGAGATGGCCGATTACATCCGGCAGCACGCGGAAATCAGCAACGCGCTCATTTCCGGCGGCGACGCCTTCCTGAACAGCAATGCGGTGATCCGCCGCTACCTGGAACAGTTCAGCGATATCGAACATCTGGACCTGATCCGTTTTGGAACCAGAACGCCGGTTGTGCTCCCAGCCCGGATCTACGACGACCCCGAGCTTCTTGAAACTCTGCAAACCTATTCCCAACACAAAAAAATCTATGTGGTAACCCAGTTCAACCATCCGGCCGAGCTGACCGGTGAAGCCAAAAAAGCGGTGGATGCCCTGTTAAATGCAGGCGTAGTCCTGAAAAACCAGACCGTACTGTTAAAAGGCGTCAACGACGATGGCAGAACCATGGGAGAACTGCTCAAGGGACTGACCCGTTGGGGCATCGCACCCTATTACATTTTCCAGTGCCGTCCCGTGTCCGGCGTGGGCGGACACTTCCAGGTTCCCCTGGCCGAGGGCTACCGGATCGTGGAAGAGGCCAAACAGTTCCAGAACGGCCCCGGCAAATGCGTGCGCTACGTGATGAGCCATGTGACCGGAAAGATCGAAATCCTTGGCCAGTTGGCCGACAACCAGATGCTGTTCAAATACCACCAGGCCAAGTACGACCGCGACCGGAGCCGAATCTTCACCCAGGCGTTAACGCCGGGACAGACCTGGCTGGCGGACTGACGAACTAAAAAACAGCCCCTTGTTCCCCCTGTGCAGCCTGCCCCCGATGTGATAAAATGAACCCAAAGGAGGTGCCGGGATGCGCAAAAAAGTTCATCACATTGAATACCGCAACGAGAGCAAGGAGGAACTGCTGCCGGATTTCTCTCCGGATTTTCCCTACATTTCCTCCTGCACAGAGCTGGACCAGTGTCTTGAGGGTATCATCCCCTGGCATTGGCACAAGGAGGTGGAGCTGTTCTATATGGAGAGCGGTTCTCTGGAGTATTACACTCCGGGCGGTGTGCTGGTGTTCCCGGCCGGTTCCGGGGGACTTATCAACTCCAATGTGCTCCACATGACGAAAATACACGAAAAAGGCCGTCCCGTGGCACAACTGCTGCACATTTTCGATCCGTCGCTTGTGGGCGGCCGCCAGGGAAGCCGGATCGAACAGAAATATGTGGCCCCCATCGTCACGTCCTCGCAGCTCGAGGCCATTCCCCTGTCCCCCGACGTGCCGGAGCACGGACCCGTGCTGGAAGCCCTGCGCAGGTCCTTCCAGATCTCCGACAGCGAATACGCCTACGAGATCCGGCTGCGCAGCGCCCTGTCTGCGATCTGGTCGGACCTGCTTGCCCTGGCAGAACCCATGCTGCGGGAGAAAACAGGACACGACAAGGCCAATGATCAGATCAAAGCCATGATGATCTATATCCACGAGCATTTCAGCGAAAAACTGCCGGTGGCCCGGATCGCCGCCTCCGCCTACATCAGCGAGCGGGAGTGCTACCGCATCTTTCACGACTGTCTGCACACCACGCCCGCGGAGTATTTAAGGAGCTACCGCCTGCAGACCGCCTGCCATCTGCTGGCAGAAAGTCAGGAAAGCCTCACCTTCATCGCCCACGCCTGCGGCCTTGGAAACAGCAGTAATTTCGGAAAAATTTTCAAAGAGCAGATGGATTGCACCCCCTCGGAATACCGCCGCAAATGGCAGGATCACGATATGCACGGGCAGGAATAAGATAGTTCTTTTTTAAGATTGCGCCTATAATGAAATCAGAAGGACGGGCGACAGTCAGAATATCACAAATGCGCAAAAGCCGCCGGTCGCCCGGCGGCTTTTTTCATATTCAGATACTCATTCGGAAGGGGGAAATTAAATGTTTAAAGTAACCATCTTAAATATCAACGATTTTCTGAAAACGATGAACGACTGCCACGGGACGGTGAATCTCCTCCATTCCGACGGCCGATGCGAGGACCTCACCAGCCAGTTCCGGGCCCAAAGCAGTCTCGTGCGCAGCTTCCAGGAACAGGGCGGATATCTCCGGCTTACCCTGGACGTCGAGAACCCCAAGGATTACATGAAAATCGTGAACCAGGTGATCAGTAACTGATGATGGAGTGAATGATCGCCCGATTTGTGCAGAGAGACCCGGCCGGATATGGTCGGGTCTCTTTTCATGCAGAAGCGTCTGCGATTCCTAGAGTGCCTCCACCCCATACACCTCAATCTGCGTCAACGCCGGGAAGGGCGACGGGTCGTCGGCCTTGATGAGCTGGCCAAACTTAAGCCAGGTGATGCCGCTCTTCTTCATGGGGATCACGTGGGGTTCGGTGCTCTTTTCCAGGCTTACGGTCTCCACAGAGCCGTCGGAGAAGGTGAAGGTCACCTGCTCCCACCAGTTGTCGTGGGGGAAATCTGCCCTGGTGTAGAGCACGATCCGGTCGAAGTCCACCGCCCGTCCAAAGTCCAGGGTCAGCTCCGCGTCGTCCTGCATGTTGATCCCCCAGGATTCATAAGGCCAGCGGCCGTGGGAATCGTTGGCAACCACGCCGTCAATGGCGTTGCGGGCCGCGAACACCGACTCGCCTCTGGTCTCCACATTGGCGCAGGCGTGGGGATAACAGCCGTGGTCCCCGTGCTGGTCCAGCACGTTTTTCGCCAGGTTCTTGTACACGGAGATTTCATAGTCATGAGCCCGGCGCAGGGTCAGATAGTGGCGCTCCCCGGTGAATGCTTTGGGATTGTAGGAGGCTTTTTTCTCCTCAAAGGGAATATCGTAAACCAACTGCTCCCTGGTCATGTACACAAATGCTTCGTCCATGGTGTCGTCCACCCGGATCACATAGAAGCAGCCCGTCTCCGGCACCTGAAATACGATGCGGTCGCCTTCCTCATACTGGCCCTTCCAGGCCAGTACCACCTGATCCTCTCCCTTAGCCGCGGCCTTCACGCCGCCGTCCCGATCCAGAACTTTGATCAAAGCTTCCATATTTTTACACTCCTTCGTTATACGCGTTTTGCGGTTGTCACCTTTTTGTACATTGCCACCAGCCGCCCGGCTGGTGACAAGCATTGGGTTTCCTTATTATACCATATCCCCAGCCCTGAATCAATCGGCCGCCGCCGCCGGATTCTTGTAACCGAAGTTTGGGATATCCGCCCAGCGTTTTCTCAGAAAATGCGCGGCCAGCTTGGGTCTGCGGTCCCTGGTGAACACGCCCTTGCGGTTGCCGTCCACCCGCATACAGCCCTGTATGGTTGCGTAGTCCGCGAAATTCCACACCTGCTCCCCGATGAAAAAACTGCGTTTGTCCAGCTCACGGTCTATGCGGTCCAGGTATTCGGCCTGATATTCCTCGCTGAACATTTCCGGCACGGTCATGTGCACTCCGGGCATGGCGTCCGCGCCGTACTCCGTGAACATTACCGGCTTCCCCTGAAGCTCCCAGAAGTCCAGCTCCAAATTCAATCCGTAGCAGGCCGCATCCAGGTCCCCGGATAAATTGTACCATCCGTAATACCGGTTCAGGCAGACCACATCCATGGTTCTGGTCACAATGTCCCGGGTGTAGTCGTTCTGACAGCAGACAAAGGTCACGGGACGGTTTTGGGGGTCCAAATCATGGGCCAGATCATAGAGAGCGCGCCAGTAATCGTACGCAGACTGGGGGAAATGCTCGGTGTCCGGCTCATTTCCAAGGGACCACATAACCACGCAGGGGTGGTTTTTGTCGCGGTGGATCAGTTCTTCCAAGACCTGCTCGTGGTACTCCTTCAGCGGGAACGTCTCATAGGGATTTACCGATTCCCCGGCGCCGATTCCCACGGCCGGGGTCTCGTCGATGATCACGATTCCCTCCTTGTCACAGAGTTCGTACATCTCCTCCGCATAGGGGTAATGGCTGGTGCGGAAGGAGTTGGCGTGTATCCAGTCGAGCAGGCTCAAATCCCGGATATTCAGGCAGAAATCCAGGCCCCTGCCGTGGAAGGCGGAATCCTCGTGCTTGCCGAAGCCCTTAAAGTAAAACGGCTCCCCGTTGATCAGGAACCGGGTTCCCCTCACCTCCACCGTGCGGATGCCAAAAGTCTGCTCGTAAACGTCCTCGCCGTAGATCACCCGCGCTGTATACAGGTAGGGGATTCCCGGCCGCGGCTGCCAGCGCCTGGCACGGTGGATGCGAATCTCCCCGCTCGGGCCCACTGCCCGGGCCACGATGGAGCCCTGGGCATCCAGTATCTCTATCTGAACGCTTCCGGCCTGGTCTACAGTCCGTCCCGCCCCACTTGCGGTTTTGCAGTTCCCGTCCTGTTCCCCGCATTCGGCATTCCCGGGCTGCCGGCTGCATCCACCGCTCTCCTCCATATCCCCGCCGGTTTCTACCCGGTAGCGCACCAGCCCGTCGCCGCCGTCCACTCCGGGGACCAGTTCCAGATCCCGGATATAGCGCTGGGGGGTGGTATAGATCCTGACCGGCCGGTTGATCCCCGCGTAGTTGAAAAAATCAAAGTTGGGGGCATTCTGCTGCCCTCTCCACTTCTTTGCAGCCTCAACGCTTGGTACTCCGGGGTTGTCGGAACCGAAAAAGGCGGTAGTTCCCTCATTTCCCACCGGCAGTGTGCTGTGGCTGATTCGGTTGTCCGCAGCGATGGTTAAAAGGGCGGCCTCCCCCGGAAGCACGCGGTCCGTGATCTCCACCTCAAAGGGCAGGAAACCTCCTCTGTGCTCACAGATCAGGCTGCCGTCCAGCCATACCAGGGCGTTGTTTGTCACAGCGTCCATGCGCAGAAACAGACGCTGGCCCCGGTAAAAGGCGGGCACAGTGACCTGGCGCTGGTAAAATACCCATCCACAATGGTTGCGGTACTCCCGCTTATCTTTCTGATCATTGTAGGAAGCGGGAACCGCGATGCGCTCCGCATTTTTTAATGGTTCCCGCTCCCAGTGCCGTGTCAGGCCCGTGCCGTCGTCCAGGCAAAAGCTCCACTCTCCGTCCAGGTTCATGACCGCCCTGGCGCGGTTTTCTCTCGGATATAGCATATTCTGTCGTCTCCTGTTTTGTTAGCGTCGCAGACAGAATACCACTCTGCCGGTTCTATTTCCATGAAATATTTCCGCTATATCCTGTAGAATTTACCGCTCCGTTTGGGACACCGCGTACAAAAATCTGCCACTGCTGTATGTCCCCGTCCGAACTTCACGGCCTTTGCGCTGCCGCCACGCCAGCCGCACATCGGAAAACAGATGAATCCTCTCCCAATCTGTGGTATGATAACAGAATGAAATTCCCACGTCTTTTCTTCTGCGTTACCCAAATCTGTGTAAACTAAAAAAGCCCCCGCTTTCAGGCTGCTGCCCCTGTCCAAACGAGAGATAATAATAATTATGGGAAGTATTTATGTTCCGCCATCAGCCTTCCGGCTGTTCACATCGATATAGTTATACAGCGTAAATTTTGAAATTCCAAAATATCTTGAAATCTTATCGCCTGACTTTGTGATCAGAAATGCGCCCGCATCATTTAAGAAACGGATCGCGGTCACCTTCTCATCCTTGTTCATGAGCGCCGCAGGTTTTCCCACAAGAGCCACCGACTGTTCCAGGAGATTGTCCAGCAGGTCGTTGACATTATTCACAATCTGTTCCGGCTTTTGCCCTGTTAACGGCTGGGGTTCCGTGTCGATGAAGGCCTTGATCGAACGGTCGATGGTCATCAGCCCGCTAATGTCATAATTGATGGAAAACAGGTAGTCGATGGCCGTTCCATCCTGGCTTCGGATGTAAAATGTGCTGGACTTGAGTATCTTACCCTCCGGGGTCCGGGTCAGGTATCCCAGGCGGTCTTTTAATTGGGCGGCATCCTTGTGGATGGTCTGCAGGACTACCTTGGACGGCCCGCCGCCCTCCTGCCGGTTCGTCACATGTCCGTTATTAATATGCACAATACAGTGTTCCAATTCAGGCTTTGTCAAGTCATGGATCACAATCTCACAATCGATTCCGAACTGCCTCGCAAGGCCGTCGGCTATCTGTTTCAGAAGATCCAGGGTATATGAGATAACGTTCACCGCCCTTTCCTGAGTTTCCAAAAGCACAGTCACTTTTCACAATACCGATTCTATTTTTCAAAATTTATTGTTAAAATTTCTGTTCTTTTAGTCGATTATATCACAAAAAAATTAATTAGCAATAGTTTTTTAAAAAAACTTTGTATGTTTAAAAATTTTTTGTATATTGTGTTGAATCCTCTGTTTTGCGCCCCCGCCGCTTGCCGGTCCGAGGGCGTTTTTATTGATTTTATCTACAACTCAACTGATTCCTATAATTATTATTATGAATTATTATGCATTTTTCCGAAATTGCCAGCAACTGGACGTTATCTCTCAAATCTAAACATGCAAACGCAGGAGGATTACAAAAATGGATCAGACAATTCGATGGGCGGTCAATCATATGCCGAAAACCGATGACCGGAACCTGCCGGTTATGGGGCTTTCCGAAGTCAGGAAGGCCAGAGCCTTCCACGAGAGCTTCCCCCAGTACACCACCACTCCTTTAACCAGGCTGGACCGGATGGCCGCTTACCTGGGCCTGAAGGAGGTTTACGTCAAGGACGAGTCCTACCGGTTCGGTTTAAACGCATTCAAGGTGCTGGGCGGTTCCTTCGCAATGGCCCGCTACATCGCAGGAGAAACCGGAAGGGACGTTTCCGAACTGCCCTACAGCGTTCTGACCTCCGACAAGCTCCGTGAGGAATTCGGTCAGGCCACCTTCTTTACCGCCACCGACGGCAACCACGGCCGCGGCGTCGCCTGGGCTGCGGGCCGCTTAGGACAGAAGGCTGTGGTACATATGCCTAAGGGTTCCACGCAGACCCGCCTTGAGAACATCGCAAAGGAAGGCGCTCAGGTTGACATTCAGGAAATGAACTACGACGACTGCGTGCGTCTGGCCGCAAAGGAAGCCGATGAGACCGAGCGGGGCGTGATCGTTCAGGATACCGCCTGGGACGGCTACGAGGAGATCCCCTCCTGGATCATGCAGGGCTACGGCACCATGGCAATGGAGGCCGGCGAACAGCTGAAAGATTACGGCTGCGACCGCCCCACCCACGTGTTCGTTCAGGCCGGCGTAGGCTCCCTTGCCGGCGCGGTTGTGGGATATTTCACCAACCTTTACCCCGACAATCCTCCCACCTTTGTAGTGGTGGAGGCCGATGTGGCGGCCTGCCTGTATAAGGGCGCGGCAGCCGGAGACGGAGATCCCCGCATTGTGGACGGCGACATGCAGACCATCATGGCCGGTCTCGCCTGCGGAGAGCCCAACACCATCTCCTGGGATATTTTAAAGAACCACGTAAAAGTGTTTATCGCGGCTCCCGACTGGGTCGCGGCCAGCGGAATGCGCATGCTGGCCGCCCCGATCAAGGGCGACGCGCCTGTGACCTCCGGCGAATCCGGGGCCGCTCCCTTCGGGGCTTTGGCCGCCATAATGACAATGGAGGAATACAGGGATTTGAGACACGAGATCGGCCTGGATGAAAATTCCAGCGTTCTCCTCTTCTCCACCGAGGGCGACACGGACCCGGAACGCTACAAGAACATCGTTTGGAAGGGTCTGGACCGGTAAATACAGGTTACACAGCGGTTATTACATGCTGTCCGGCCGGCAGCATTCATCATAATAACGTTTTAACGAATCAAAATGGAGGAAACAAACACTATGAGTCTGGATTACGCAAAAATCAAAGAAGCAGCTCAGAATTATGAAAAAGACATGACCGGCTTTTTGCGGGATATCGTAAAATTCCCCGGCGAGAGCTGCGATGAGAAAGCTCACATCGACCGCATTGCGCAGGAGATGAGAAAGCTCGATTTCGACAAGGTTGAGATCGATCCCATGGGCAACGTGCTGGGATATATGGGAACCGGCAAGACCTTAATCGGTTTTGACGCCCACATCGACACCGTTGGCATCGGCAACAAGAACAACTGGAACTTCGATCCCTACGAGGGCTACGAGAACGACACCGAGATCGGCGGACGCGGCGTGTCCGACCAGTGCGGCGGTATCGTCAGCGCGGTTTACGGCGCTAAGATCATGAAGGATCTGGGACTGCTCTCCGACAAGTACACCGTTCTGGTAACCGGTACGGTTCAGGAAGAGGACTGCGACGGCCTTTGCTGGCAGTACATCATCAACGAGGATAAGGTCCGCCCGGACTTCGTGGTTTCCACCGAGCCCACCGACGGCGGCATCTACCGCGGCCAGAGAGGCCGTATGGAGATCCGTGTGGACGTCAAGGGCGTTTCCTGCCACGGTTCCGCTCCTGAGCGCGGCGACAACGCCATCTACAAGATGGCCGACATCCTTCAGGACGTGCGCGCTCTGAACGAGAACGACGCTGCCGACGACAAGGAAGTAAAGGGCCTTGTGAAAATGCTGGATGAGAAATACAACCCCGAGTACAAGGAAGCCAACTTCCTGGGCCGTGGAACCGTTACGGTTTCCGAAATCTTCTTCACCTCCCCCAGCCGCTGCGCAGTGGCCGACTCCTGCTCCGTTTCCCTGGACCGCAGAATGACCGCAGGCGAGACCTGGGAGAGCTGCCTGGATGAGATCCGCGCGCTGCCCGCAGTACAGAAGTACGGCGACGACGTGAAGGTTTCCATGTACGAGTATTCCCGTCCTTCCTACAAGGGCCTTACATACCCCATCGAGTGCTACTTCCCCACCTGGGTGATCCCGGAGGATCACGATGTGACCAAGGCTCTGGAGGAGTCCTACAAGAACCTGTTCGGCGAGGCCCGCATCGGCGCAGAGGAGACTCTGGAAATGAGAACCGCCCGCCCGCTGACCGACAAGTGGACCTTCTCCACCAACGGCGTATCCATCATGGGCCGCAACGGAATCCCCTGCATCGGCTTTGGACCTGGCGCTGAGGCTCAGGCCCACGCTCCCAACGAGAAAACCTGGAAACAGGACCTGGTGACCTGCGCTGCCGTTTACGCCGCCCTGCCCACCGTTTACTGCAAGTAATTTTTGATTCAAACAACATATTTAAAGGAGCGAAAATCATGAAAACATTACAGGATTACATTGACAAGCTGAACAAACTCAACTTCAAGGAAATGTACGAGAACGACTTTTTCCTGACCTGGGAGAAATCCGACGACGAGCTGGAGGCCGTTTGGACCGTTGCCGACGCGCTGCGCTTCATGCGTGAGAACAACATTTCCACCAAGGTGTTCGAGAGCGGACTGGGCATCTCCTTATTCCGCGACAACTCCACCCGCACCCGTTTCTCCTTCGCTTCCGCCTGCAACCTGTTAGGCCTTGAGGTTCAGGATCTGGACGAGGGCAAATCCCAGGTAGCCCACGGCGAGACCGTGCGTGAGACCGCCAACATGGTTTCCTTCATGGCCGACGTGATCGGTATCCGCGACGACATGTATATCGGCAAGGGCAACGCCTACATGCACGAGGTTGTGGACTCCGTCACCCAGGGCTACAAGGACGGCATCTTAGAGCAGAAGCCCACCCTGGTGAACTTACAGTGCGACATCGACCATCCCACCCAGTGTATGGCCGACATGCTGCACATCATCCATGAGTTCGGCGGCGTGGAGAATCTGAAGGGCAAAAAGCTGGCTATGACCTGGGCTTACTCTCCCTCCTACGGCAAACCCCTCTCCGTTCCCCAGGGCGTTGTTGGCCTGATGACCAGAATGGGTATGGAAGTTGTCCTGGCGCATCCGGAAGGCTACGAGATCATGCCTGAGGTTGAGGAAGTTGCAAGACAGAACGCTGAGAAGTCCGGCGGTTCCTTCCGCGTATCCCACGACATGGCCGACGCTTTCAAGGACGCCGACATCGTTTACCCGAAGAGCTGGGCTCCCTTTGCAGCTATGGAGAAGAGAACCAACCTGTACGGCGAGGGCGACACCGAGGGCATCAAGGCTCTGGAGAAAGAGCTGCTGGCTCAGAACGCACAGCACAAAGACTGGTGCTGCACCGAGGAGCTGATGAAGACCACCAAGGACGGCAAGGCTCTGTACCTGCACTGCTTACCGGCCGACATCAACGATGTGAGCTGCAAGGACGGCGAGGTTGAGGCTTCCGTATTCGACCGCTACCGCGACCCGCTGTATAAGGAAGCCAGCTTCAAACCCTACGTGATCGCCGCTATGATCATGCTGGCCAAGTTCGCGGACCCGGCCGACGTCTTAAAGAAGCTGGAAGAGAAGGGAACTCCCCGGGTATTCAAGTAACGCTGCACGAAATAAACCATAGAAGGAACTTCAAAATGGACGCTAAGAAACAACGTATTGTAATCGCCCTGGGCGGAAACGCCCTGGGCAACACCCTTCCCGAGCAGATGGAGGCCGTCAAAATCACGGCCAAAGCCATCGTGGACCTGATCGAGGAGGGATGCGAGGTCATCGTGGCCCACGGAAACGGCCCCCAGGTGGGCATGATCAACAACGCCATGGCGGCGCTCAGCCGCGAGGACTCAAGCCAGCCCAACACTCCCCTCTCCGTCTGCGTGGCCATGAGCCAGGCTTACATCGGTTACGACCTGCAGAACGCCCTGAGGGAGGAGCTTTATAACCGGGAAATCCACCATATCCCGGTGGCAACCATGATCACCCAGGTCCGGGTGGACGCGGACGATCCCGCATTTGACAATCCCACCAAACCCATCGGCCATTTCATGACCGCCGAGCAGGCGAAAACCGCCGAGGAACAATATGGGTATATCATGCGGGAGGACGCGGGCCGGGGCTACCGCCGCGTGGTGGCCTCCCCCAAACCCGCTGAGATCGTCGAGATCGGCGCCATCCGCTCCCTGGTGGATTCCGGCCAGCTGGTCATCGCCTGCGGAGGCGGCGGAATCCCGGTCACCCGGCAGGGCAACCACTTAAAGGGCACCGGGGCCGTGATCGACAAGGACTTTGCAAGCGAACTGCTGGCCGAGGAGCTGAACGCCGACTTCCTGATCATTCTCACCGCGGTGGAAAAGGTGGCCGTCAACTTCGGTAAGCCGGATGTGAAATGGCTGGACGACTTAGACACCCGGGAAGCGCGCAGATACATGGACGAAGGGCATTTCGCCCCCGGCTCCATGCTCCCCAAGGTTCAGGCGGCCGTGAAATTCGCCGAGTCCAAGCCCGGGCGCACCGCTCTCATCACGCTGTTGGAGAAGGCTAAGGAAGGCGTCCGCGGCCAGACGGGAACCCGCATCCATCAATAAGCGTGCGGCAATGGCCGCAACATGTGGAAGAAAAATGCGGGAGGTAAACCAATGAACCTTTTGATTGTAAACCCAAACACTTCAGAAGCCATGACGGAGGATATCCGGCGGACGGTGGAACAGGCCAAATCCCCGGACGTCTCCGTCACGGTGACGGGGCCGGACTTCGGCCCGGAAGCCCTGGAATCCTTCTACGACTACACCCTGGCCGCATTCGGGCTGTGCCGCCTCCTGGAACAGAAGACGGAACAATACGACGGGGTTTTGATCGCGTGCTACGGGGACCCCGGCCTCTACGCCGCAAAAGAAATCTGCGATTGCCCGGTGATCGGCATCGCGGAGGCCTCCATCTCCGTTTCCCTTCTTCTGGGCAGCCGTTTTTCCATCCTGACCGCCTCCGAGAAGGCCGTACCCATGATGGAAAATATGGTCACCCAATACGGGATGCAGAGCCGGTGCGCCGGGGTATTTCCCATCAGTATGAGCGTGCTGGACGCCGAGGCCAACCGGGACGAGATGGTAACACGCCTGATCGCAACCGGCCAAAGGGCCGTCAACGCCGGGGCGGAGGTCCTGATCCTGGGCTGCGCCGGGATGACCGGATTTAGCGGGCCGGTCAGCCGCACACTGGGTGTTCCGGTCATGGATCCGGTAGAGACAGCCTACCGCACCCTTGAAATGATGTGCCGCGGAAACATCCGTCTGTCCAAAAAGGGGCTCTATAAAACCCCGGATCAAAAGAACCTGAAAAATGAACCCTTGCTGACAAAAAAATTTGTTTAAGGAGAATCCATTATGAAAAAAAGATTAATGTCCATCACAAGTATCGCTCTGATCACTGCAATGTGTTTATCCGCCTGCGCCTCCAAACCCGCCGACAGCGGCAGCGCGGCCCCAGCCGGAGACGGGGCGGGCAAGACTGAAAGCGGCGCGTCCGAATGGGACAACAGCGTGGCTATGATCCTGCCCGGCCTGATCACGGACGAGGCTTTCAACCAGTTTACATATGAAGGTATGGTGAAAGCCAAGGACGAACTGGGAATCAAGACCGCTTACAAGGAGAACGTCACCCAGGACGAGCAGGTGGAGGTGCTCCGCCAGTTCGCCCAGCAGGGATATCAGATCATCATCGGCCAGGGCGGCCAGTTCGGAGAGGCCGTTGCCACCGTGGCTGCGGAGTTCCCGGACAAGCAGTTTGTTTTCTCCGTGGGCACCGATACCTTTGACCTGCCCAATATGTCCGCGGCAACCATCAGCTACAGCCACGCCGGCTTTATCGGCGGCGTTCTGGCGGGCCTTAATACCAAGAACAACAAGGTCGCCATGGTGACCGGCGAATTCTACGACACCCACCGCATGATGGAAGCCAGCTTCTATAAGGGTGTTGCCTATGTAAACCCGGACATCGAGACCACCGCCATCACCACCGGCGACTGGGCCGACACCGTAAAAGCCCGCGAGGCCTGCCTGGCCGTAATCGCCCAGGGCTACGACGTGCTCTTCCCCTGCCTGGATGCAGCGGGCGCAGGCGTTGCGGCAGCCGCTCAGGACTCCGGCAACGTGAAGGTTGTGGGCGCTGTGGCTGATTACGCCGAGGATTACGGTGCAAAGGACGTTACCGCGGGAAGCGTTGTGTTTGCCTGGGACGAGCTGGGATACCGGGAGACCAAGGGCGAACTGTGCGACGGAAAGGTTCATGTGCTGGGCATGGCTGAAAACGGCATCCGCCCTGTGATCAATATGGAGCTGACCGAGGAACAGAAGGCGATCTATGACGCGGCCGTGGCCGACCTGCTTGCGGGCAAGATCGACATTGCCGACTAAATTTGATTGATTGAATCGGGGAAACGACATCCGGGGAGATGCCTTACGGCCTCCCCCCTCGTTTCCTCATCCTATGCTCAGGAGGATAGACCCATCTATGGAAGAAAACAAGTATGCACTGCAAATGCAGAATATTACGGTAAAATTCCCCGGTGTTCTGGCAAATGATAACGTTAGTATCGACTGTAAAAAGGGCGAGGTATTGGGACTTTTAGGGGAAAACGGCGCGGGAAAAACCACGCTGATGAACGTTCTGTACGGCCTCTACCCGCCCAGCAGCGGAAAGATCCTGCTGGACGGCAAGGAGGTGCAGATCGGTTCTCCCTCCGAGGCCATCTCCCACGGCGTCGGCATGGTACACCAGCATTTCAAACTGGTGGACACCCTCTCCGTGATCGAAAATGTCATTCTCGGCATCCCCACCAAAAAGCAGATTCTGGACCTGGAACCCGCCAGGAAAAAGCTTCTGGAGCTGTGCAAGGAGTATGAGCTGTTTGTGGATCCCGACGAGATCGTCTGGAAGCTTCCAGTGGGTAAGCAGCAGTGGGTGGAAATCCTGAAAGCCCTGTACCGGGACTGCAAGGTGCTGGTGCTGGACGAGCCCACCGCAGTGCTGACCCCGGCGGAGAGCGACCAGCTCTGCTGCGCCATCCGTCACATCACGGAAAAGGGGCGCTCGGTCATTTTCATCAGCCACAAGCTGCGGGAAGTGATTCAGATCACGGACCGCGTCACCGTCATCCGGGATGGAAAATTCATCGGAACCGTGGACACAAAGGACGCTACCCAGCTGACCCTGGCCCAGATGATGGTGGGACGTCCCGTTTCCATCGAGCGCAAGGAGCGCCCCGAATTTGAACACAGGGAGCCGATCCTGGTCATGAAGGATGTGAACGCGGTGGACGACCGCGGTATACCGGCTCTCAAAAATATGAATCTGACGGTCCACGCGGGCGAAATCGTGGGCGTGGCGGGCGTGGACGGCAACGGACAGCGTGAGCTGGCGGAGTGCATTTCCGGTATGCGAAAGCTCACCGGCGGTTCCGTCACCATCAAGGGAAAGCCCGTCACCGGTGTGATCGCAGACCCGTCGTTTCTGGGCTTTATCCCCGAGGACCGGCAAAAGACCGGGCTGGTGATGGATTTTACCATCGCGGACAATCTGATCATCAAGGATTATTACAACGAACCCTTTGCGGAGAAAAATATCCTGAACTACAAGACGATCAAGAAACACGCCAGGAAAATGATTAAAAAATACCACGTCAAAACGCCCTCCGAGGACGTGCGCGTGCGCAACCTCTCAGGCGGAAACCAGCAGAAGGTGGTCATTGCCCGGGAACTGGATCCCGAACCGGTTCTGGATCTTGTGGCCCATCCCACCCGCGGACTGGATCTGGGCGCTGTGGACAATGTGCTCGACATCCTGATGAAGGAGCGCAACCGCGGCGCGGCCGTGCTTTTTATCTCCGCGGAGCTGCAGGAGGTCATGGCGTTAAGCGACCGGATTATCGTGCTTTTTAACGGCGAGATCATGGGAGAGCTGGACGGGGCGACGGCAGATCAGAAGGTGATTGGGCAGATGATGTTGGGACAGGTCCCGGAGGTGCTGTAGATGAAAAAGTTAAATCAGACAAGTTTTTTAAAGCTCCCCTTTCTGGGGGATATGGCGGTGTCCTTTGGCCGCACGGTATTCGGAATTGTGCTGGGACTGATCGCCAGCGCCGTTTTAATCGCAATTTCAGGCGTCAATCCGTTTTTGGCCTACGGCGCGCTGATCCGCGGGGCCTTTGGCAACGCCCAGGCCCTCAGCAATGTTCTGGTGCGGGCCTCCCCCCTGCTGCTCGGCGGCATCGGCGTTTCCCTGGGAATTAAAGCGGGCGTGTGGAACATTGGAATGGAGGGTTACATGTACCTGGGGGCCATCGGCGCTTCCATGGTCGGCATTCTGGAGCTGGGCCTGCCTCCGTTTTTACATATTCTGATCTGCTTCCTCTGCGCGGCGGCTTTTTCCGCGGTATGGGGGCTGATCCCCGGATACTTAAAGGCCTACAAGGGCGTTAATGAGGTAACTTCCACCATCATGATGAGCTACATTGCCATCTACCTGACCAACTGGGTGGTTTCCAGCTTCGCTCCCATCGCGGAGATCGGCAAGTTTTATCCCATGAGCAAGCAGTTTGCCTCCACCGCCCTGCTTCCGATCCTGATGAAAGGCTCCAGCCTCCATCCGGGGCCGTTTTTAGCCATTCTGCTGTGCGTGATCTTCTATTTTATTTTGAATTACACGTCCTTCGGCTATCGCACCAAGATGCTGGGCGCCAACCCCAACGCCGCCAAATACGCGGGCGTGGACGCCAGGAAACAGATCATGTTAATCATCATGATCGGGGCCATTATCGGCGGCCTCTCCGGCGCGGTTGAGGTTATGGGGCTTAAGCGCAGGGTGTATATGGAATTCGTCACAAACGTGGGATATGAAAGCGTGGCGGTGGCCCTGCTGGCGGGCGGCAATCCCCTGGGCGTCATATTTTCCGCACTGTTCTTCGCTGCGCTGAAGGCGGGCGGCGCGACCATGTCCATCGAAACCGGCGTTATTTCTTCCATGAATTCCATTATCATCGCCACCTGCATGCTGTTTGTAATCGGCGTGGGCGTTGTGGACAGCCGCCGTTTATCGAGGGTTGTGGACAACAGTAAGGATGACGACGACGCAGAAGAGAATGTCGGGGCTTCTGACGCAAAGGAGGGCAACTAACATGACAATCGACATTATTATTGACTGGCTGCAGGCGACCCTGCGGTGGGCGGCCCCGCTGCTGATCGTTGCAATCGGGGAGGTATACGCCGAGCGTTCCGGCGTGATCAACATGGGCATCGAGGGCATTATGCTGTTCGGCGCGCTGGTGGGCATCGCGGCCGGCTTTTATATGAACAGCCTGGTGCTGGCGGTTCTCTTTACGATTGTGATCGGCGCGTTCCTTGGGCTGATCGTGGCGTTTCTCACGGTTTCCCGCAGAACGAACCAGGTGGTGACCGGACTGATGGTGAACATGATATCCCTGGGCGCCACGGACGCCCTGTTCTCCCTGATGTCCGAGACCAGACAGAACCGCGTGGCTACATTTCCCACGCTGTTCCCCAAGAGTATGCAGAATATCCCCTTTATCGGCCCTCTGCTGTTCGCCCAGCCGGTGAGCACCTGGGTGGCGCTGATTCTTCCCTTTATCGCAGGTTACATCCTCTACAAGACCAGATGGGGCTTAAATGTGCGCGCCGTGGGCGACAACCCCAAGGCGGCCGCAACGGCTGGCCTTTCCGTGATCAAGCTGAAATACCAGACCGTGATTCTTTCGGGCGTTTTCGCAGCCCTGGGCGGCTGCGTGCTGACCCTGGGCGAGGTGGGATACTTTTCCGCCGGCGGTATGGCGGCGGGCCGGGGATTTATCGTCATGGCGGCCTGCGTGGTGGGCGGATGGGATCCCATCCGGACTGCCCTGGTGTGCCTGATCTTCGGCGCGGCTGACGCGGCCCAGCTCCGGTTCCAGACCACCGGCTCCGTTATCCCTTACCAGTTCCTGCAAATGCTGCCCTACGTGGCCACCATCGTGGCGCTGACGATCATGGTGAAACGCTCCGTTGTGCCCAAGACCTGGGGAGCCGCTTACGATCCGAAGGACGTATAAAGTCTTTGCAAAATTTCTGTGCGGAACTGTGACAGGTTCCAGAAAGGATGGTTTTTATGTTGGATTTGATTGTGAGAGGCGGAACCGTGGTGACGGCCTCCGAGACCTTTCAGGCCGACATCGGCGTGACGGATGAGAAAATATCGCATATTGCGGAAGCCGGTTCGCTGGACGGACTGATCGGGGAACATACCCGGGTGATTGAGGCCGGGGGGAAGTATGTAATGCCCGGTCTGATCGAGCCCCACATGCATGTGAAGGCCCCCTTCAGCAACACCATCGACATGCTGGATTTCTACACTGCCAGCAAATGCGCGGCTTTCGGCGGCGTGACCTCCTTTATGGACTTCAGCACCACCACAAAGGACACGCCTGTGCTGAAGGCGGTGGAGGAACGGCTCGATGAAATGGCCGAGGGCGCCCTGGACTACAGCGTGCACGCCAAGTTTATAACAGCCGGGGACGATCCGGACGACCTGAGAAATACGGTGAAAACGCTGGTGGAGAAAGGCGTTCCCACCTTCAAGATGTTCACCATCTATCCGGGCGTGATGATCCAGGACGCCGATATTCTTAGGATCATGGAGGTGGCGAAGGAGGAAGGCGCGCTGTGCGGCTTCCACGCCGAGAGCAACGATATCGCACAATTCATGACCCAAAAGCTGTTGAGCGAGGGCAAGACGGACTGGGAGTATTTTAACCAGGCCAAGCCAAATGCCTGCGAGGCGGAGGCGGTAAACCGCATTCTCACCTTTGCCGGGCTGCTGGACGCGCCGGTGTATTTTTACCATTTATCTGCAAAAGAGTCGGTCAACCTGGTCCGTGAGGCAAAAAAGCGGGGCGTCCGGGTGCAGGCTGAGACCTGCGGACACTATCTGACGCTGACGGATGCGAAAAATAAAGGGGTTGACGGGATCAATTACCTGATGAGCCCGCCGCTGCGAAGCGAGGAGGATCGGAAGGCCATGTGGGAGGGAATTAAAGACGGCACTTTAAGCCTGGTGACCTCCGACAACGAGGTGTTCTCCCGGACGGTAAAGGAAAAGGATCTGGAAGTAAATGGGGATACCGGTGAGAAGATTCCATATTTCACCACCCCGGTCAACGGAATCCCCGGCCTGGAGGAGCGGTTCGGGCTGTTGATGATTGGCGTGAACAACGGCGACATTTCCCTGAACAAGCTGGTGGAAGTCGGCAGCACCAATCCCGCCAAGGTCTTTGGCTGCTACCCCGAGAAGGGCTGCCTGGCTGTGGGCAGCGACGCCGATCTCATCGTGGTGGACCCGGAAAAGAATGTTCCGCTGGTGCGGGAGAACCTGCACTATCCCGAGGAACTGGACTACAACCTCTACGAGGGCTTCGTTTCCCGCGGCTGGCCGGTGTGCACGGTCCGCAGGGGGGAGATACTGGTGGAGAATGGGGAGTTTAAGGGGAAGAGGAATTCGGGGAGGCTTTTGAGGCGGAGACTGAAGCGGTAACCGGGAAATGATTTGACACAAACAAATTTAAAAGGGTACTTGAAAAATTCAAGTACCCCATGTATAATTTACTTAGAAGTAATCAAAGGACAGTTGGAGTCCAATGAGGACACTT
>ENA-UOJP01002030-UOJP01002030.1-human-gut-metagenome-genome-assembly--contig:-C102-NODE-2030-length-18850-cov-5.063740_pt1 | contig 18850 bp, 16 predicted proteins | sample MGYA00242353_ERZ723900 | MGnify/ENA metagenome assembly ERZ723900
ACTGGCAGAAAAAAATTATATTTTTTTGATTGTCTACTTGACGGGAAGCAGTTCACGGGCGTTTGCCCGGGGCCTTTTTTATATTTGCGGCAGCAGGCAAGCCATGCCGATATGAGTGGGGAAGTGCCGTGTTAAAAGGGCGAAGGCCGCGGCACCTGCGGTGCCTGACAAAATGGCGTTGACAAACCGTTTGGGGAGAGGTAGGATGGTTTATGTAGAATTTTTCTGTCAATGGGAGGACGAAGATGGATATTAAGAGAATCTGGGCTGTGTATTTCAGCCCGACAGGAGGAACGAAGAAGGCGGTGACGGCCATTGCCGGAGGGCTTTCGGAGGAACTGAGACTGGAGCTTCAGGAGATTGATTTTACACTGCCGGAAAGCCGGGAAAAGATATATGCCTTCGGGAAGGAGGATCTGGCGGTTATCGGTACGCCGGTCTATGCAGGGCGTGTGCCCAACAAGCTTCTTCCGGATGTGGAGCGCTGCTTTACGGCTGCCGGAGCTTATGCGATTCCTGTCAGCGTGTATGGAAACAGAAGCTTTGATGACGGACTCATGGAGCTGAAACTGGTTCTGGAGAGTCATGGCTTTCGGACGGCTGCGGCTGCGGCAATTGTGAGCCAGCATGCATTTTCCAGGACATTGGCTGTTGGAAGGCCGGATGCCGAAGATTTGGAGGAGATCCGCGGCTTTGCAAAGCGTGTTGCCGATAAAATCAAGGCAGGGGAGCTTCCGGAGCATGTGTCCGTCAAGGGGAATGAGCCGGTTGGCCCGTATTATACGCCGCTTGCAGAAGACGGAACGCCGGCCAAGTTTTTGAAGGCGAAGCCGCTTACGGACGCGGACAAGTGCGACCGGTGCGGAATCTGCGCGCAGGTATGTCCCATGGGCAGTATTGACAGGGAGAACGTGACGCAGGTGACGGGTATCTGCATCAAGTGCCAGGCCTGTGTGAAGAAGTGCCCGAGGCAGGCAAAGTATTTTGTGGACGAGCAGTTTTTGTCCCATGTGCGGATGCTGGAGAAAAACTATACGGCAAGGGCATGCAATTCTTTTTTTGAAAATTGATTCCGGAAGCAGCCGGAGAGTATTTTTGGAAAGCCGGGGCGGCGTATTGCCCTGGCTTTTTCTTTTTATGTTTAATGTCGAAAAATGTCTTTTTTGGTTCGGCGGGCTGTGAGCCAGGCTCGTAGGGATGTTTTTGGGGCGGCCTGGGAGAGGCCAAATTTGCCGGAAATCTGACGGAAGATGGAAATTTACAAAGGAGGAAGCAGTGTGATGACACAAAGGAAAAGGGAAGTGAGTGATGGCGGAAGGCGGAAGCTTCGGACGGCCGCATATATCCGGGTTTCTGAGGATGGAAGCGGGCAGGAGGAGTCTTATGAGCTCCAGGAGCGTTATTTCAGGAAGGTTCTTTTGGAGGATCCCGGGATTGAGCCGGCAGGAATTTATGCGGACTATGGGAGATCTGGCGTGCAGGGGAAAAAGAGGCCGGGATTCCAGCGGCTCCTCAGGCATTGCAGGGCCGGGTACATTGACCGGATTATCTGCAAATCTATTTCGCGGTTTGCCAGGAATACGGCGGATTTTCTCGAGGCGCTTCAGGTCATAAGGGAGAGCGGCGCCTCGATTTTTTTTGAGAAGGAGAATCTGGATACCGGTGCCATGGCCGGGGAGTTTGTGCTTACGGCGCTGGGAGCCATTGCACAGGAGGAGAGCCAGTCGGTTTCAGCCAATGTGCGGTGGGGCTTTCAGAAGCGGTACCCGAAGGGGGAGGCGAAGAATCTTGCGATTTATGGCTATCGATATTCCGGGGAGACGGAGGTGACCGCGGACGGCTACCGGCTTCGGAGCCTTGAAGTGGTGGAGAAGGAAGCTGCCGTTGTGAGGCGGATTTTTGAGGAAGCAGCGGCCGGGCATTCGTTCCGCCGGATTGCAGCGCAGTTAAATCTGGAGGGGGTTCCGGCCCCGGAGCATGTCTGGACGGAAAAGCACAGGCGGCAGCGCGAGGGGCGGCAGGCGCCGAAGGGGGCTCTGCGCGACGGGCTGTACGAGGGCTGGACGGGGCGTTATGTGGGGCAGATGATCCGGCTGGAGCGGTATGCCGGCGATGTGCTTCTCCAGAAGTCGTATTCGACTGGCTTCCTTCCGCGGGAATCCAGGAAGAACCGCGGCGAGGAGCCTCAGTTTTTCGTCAGCGGCCATCATCCGGCCATTGTGAGCCGGGAGTTGTTTTTAAAGGCAAAGGAGGCGGCAGACAGGAATTCGGAGCTGTTTTCCAATAAGAGCGGTGTGAGGAACTGCTATCCATTTTCCGGCAGGCTTGTCTGCGGCTTTTGCGGCCGTTTTTTTCATTCGAGAAACAGGAAGCACAGGCCCATCTGGTTCTGCCCGACGGCGGAGCTTCATAATGGAAGGAATGTGTGCCGGGCTGGCTGGGTGTATGAAGAAGAGATGGAAGCGGCACTCAGGCGGGCGGCCATGACGCGGTTCGGTGCATGGCTGGAGGACGGCTTCATCCGCCGCATGACGGAATGGCTGGAGACGGCCATGAGGACAGCATTTTCCGGCAGGGAGGCCATGTTTCTGGAACGGCAGATTTCCATGGCCGAAGGCGGCGACAGGGAGAGGCTTTTGAAGCAGAGGGAGAGGCTGGAACAGTACAGCGAGGAATTTGAGGCAGATCTTTTGTGCCGGGAGTCTGCGCTTTCATGGCTCCGGACGCTTCCGCGAAAGAGAGGCGGATTGCAGGCGTTTTTTGGCGGGCTCTGCGGGGAGTTTTTGAAGGCATTTGTTTTTTCTATTGAGATTTTGCCGGCAGGACGGTGCCGTGTGCTCTGGTGTGACGGCACGGTTACGGAGACAGAAATTGGAGAAGGTGAGGAGAGAAGCAATGGGTGAGACGGAAAGAAGGCGGGAGCAGCCGCAGGTGGCAGTGATCCCGGCCACGAGACGGGCTGTCAGGGCCGGCGGTCAGATCACAGGGGCGGGGCGGCTGCGTGTGGCGGCTTACTGCCGTGTTTCTACGGGGGATGAGAGCCAGCAGACTTCGTATGTGAAGCAGAAGATTTATTATACGGAACTGATCCGGAAGAAGGCGGAATGGGAGATGGCCGGGATTTATGCGGATGAGGCGATCACGGGTACTTCCAGAGCCAGGCGGCAGCAGTTTAATCAGATGATGGAGGATGCTGCCAATGGGCGCATGGACTATATTGTGACGAAATCTATTTCCAGATTTGCGAGAAATACGCTGGATACACTGGAGTGTGTAAGAAAGCTCCGGTCACAGGATCCGCCGGTTGGAATTTATTTTGAGAAGGAAAACATTGATACGCTGGACGCGAAGGGAGAGCTGGTGCTTACGATTTTGTCGGCGTTAGCCCAGGAGGAGAGCCGGTCGATTTCGGACAACATCCGCTGGGCGTTCCAGAAGAATTTCCGGGCCGGGCGGCCGGTGATCAACCTGAACCGGATGATCGGCTATGACCCGGGGCCGGATGGGGAGTGGGTGATCAATGAAGAACAGGCGCGGGTGGTGCGGATGATTTTTTCTGAGTATCTTTGCGGCTGCACGGCAAACGGCATTGCGGGGATGCTAAATGAAAAGGGGATCACGACGGTCTGCGGGAAGAAATGGCGGGCGGATTCTGTCCTGGACGTCCTGCGGAATGAGAAGTATGTGGGGGATTGTGAGATGCAGAAAACGGTCACGACGGATTTTCTGACCCACCATTCGCAGCCGAACCGCGGGGAGGCGCCCAGGTATTATGTGCGGGACCACCATGCGGCCATTATCGACAGGATGACATGGGAAAAGACGAAGGCCATGTTAAAGGCGCGGGAGCGGCATGCGAAGGGAAACCGGAAAATGGAGAAGAAGAAGCCTGCCACAAGGCTTTCTCATTTTCGGAATCTTGTCTGCGGGGAATGCGGCGCGCCGCTTGTCAGGAAGAGCGTCACGGCGGTCGCGGCCGGCTATGCGGATGAACGCTGCCTTTCCTGGCAGGGGCTCTCGGCGGAAGGCGCCCGGGAATCGTATTCCTATGCCTGTACGGTATGGCGCTGCCGGGAACAATGTGGTAGTCATAAAAGGCAGGGGCGGCTTTCCGACGGAGAAAGGGAGAAGGTAGAGACAAGGGGACGCTGTGGTTCGGCGGCGGTGTACCAGACGGCATTGGAGCAGAGTTTTATGGAGATGCTGTATGAGTTAAAGCGGGATTATGAGAAACGCGGCGAGGAGAGCTGGATTGTGAAGGAGTTTAAGCGGGCTTATGATGCGGAATGCCGGAAAGAGGGGCAGAGAGGCTGGGCCTGCGACCGCAGAGAGATTTTGGAAAGGGAGATTGCGGAGCGGGAAGCGGAGTATGGACGTGTGCACAGTGATTGGGAGAAGTGCGGCGGAGACGGCGCGGAATGGGAGTGCGCAGGGGAGACGGCAGAGGAACGGATGGAGCGCATCGGAAGGGAGATTGGTGAGCTGAGGGAAGAGTGTGATTTGTTGGAAGCCGGCGGCAGCGCAGCGGCCGGGCTTAAGAAGAATTTTGAGCTTTTCCTGGCGAGCGTCCTTTCGCTTCCGGAGGTGAACGCGGCCGGGGAACGGATTCTTGTGAACCGGGCAGACTTTGGAGGCGCAGACTGGAGAGTGCGGAAGAGAGAGGAGGATGAGCGGAAGAAGTCGGAAGATTTGGAAGGTGGCCACCAGGTCGAGGAAGATGTGGCGGCGCCGGATTTTTTGGAGTTTTCGCGGGTGCTTTATTTGAGTTTTGTGGTGAAGGGGAGTGTTTTTGGTGATGTGGCTGTGTATGAGACGAATTTTGGGGTGAAATTACGATGTTTTGGGAACAGCAGGCGGATTGAGGAGTTTTTGGGGTATCGGAAGAAGAGTGAGGATGGGAAGGTTGAAAGGTTGGAGTTTGTTTGGCAGGTGGAGGGGAGGAAGGTGAAGTATGTGAGGAAGAAGAGGTAGGAGTGGGAGATAGGGAGAGAGTGGTGGGAAGAAAATAGGAGTATGTAGAAGGTGTGAGAGTCCCTCTCATGGCTGTTGGCGGAAATTTGGCTGACGGGCGTGGGAGGGATTTTTTGTTGTGTGGGGGGGAGGGGGATGAGTGGGGAAAATTTGGGACGGGGGGAAGGGTAGAGGGATGGTTGGGGGATGGTGGGAGTGGAAAGAATGAGAGTATAGATTGACAGGGCTGCCCAAGTGATATTAGTCGCTGAATATATACCATTTTTCGATAGATATGTACAAAAGGTGTCTACACAAATGGGATTATTGAAGTCTGTAGAAGCCAATAAAGTATTAAATATTTGAGGTGTCTGCCCTAAATAAAATAGTTAATAAACGGATAGAGAAAATGAACATTTCGGGCGTTTATTTAACATGGTTCTTGTATTGTATTGATTGGACAGACATGACCAGAAAAAGACATAATAATTTACTTAATAGAAGGGCTACTGTGGAAATCAGGAAGAAATGATAGATATCGGAATGATGATCCACAGCAATTTCGACCATAGAGAATTTTAAAAAGTTCCGAACCGGCCGGATGAAAAGAGGAGTACGTCATGGATAAGGAGTACGTAAGTTGTGAAGGATAAATTGAATATTGCAATGCTCGGCCATAAGCGCATTCCATCCCGGGAAGGCGGAATTGAGATCGTGGTGGAGAAACTGTCCACACGGATGGTCAAACTTGGACATCAGGTTACATGTTTTAATCGCAAAGGACACCATGTGAGTGGTTCGGAGTTTGATGGTAATCATTTGTCAGAGTATAAAGGTGTGAAGCTGAAGCCGGTATGGACGCTTGACAAAAAAGGGTTTGCGGCTATGACCTCGTCCTTAAGCGCAGCAATTAAAGCTGCCTTTGGAAAGTATGATGTCGTTCATTTTCATGCAGAAGGCCCCTGTGCCATGCTTTGGATCCCAAAGCTTTTTGGCAAACGTTGTATTGCTACGATCCATGGCATTGATTGGCAGCGTGCTAAATGGGGCGGTTTTGCCAGTAAATACATAAAGTTTGGAGAGAAAGTTGCTGCCAAATATGCGGATGTGATTATTGTTCTTTCAGAAGGCGTTCAAAAATATTTTATGGATACCTATGGCAGAAAGACGGTTTTTATTCCGAATGGTGTGAATAAACCAACTATTTGTGAACCACAGCTAATTAAAGAAAAGTTCGGGCTTGATAAAGATAGCTACATTCTCTTTCTCGGCCGGTTGGTGCCAGAGAAAGGAATATCATATTTGATAGAAGCATTTAGGCAGATTGAAACAGATAAAAAGCTGGTAATTGCTGGCGGGAGTTCAGATACAGATGAATTTTTGCGTGAACTGAAGAAGCTTGCAAAAGATGATAAAAGGATTATCTTCACTGGGTTTGTCCAAGGGCAACTACTCGAAGAGTTGTACAGCAACGCTTATGTATATGCACTGCCCTCTGATCTGGAAGGAATGCCACTAAGCCTTCTTGAAGCTATGAGTTATGGAAATTGCTGTGTGGTAAGTGATATTGCTGAATGCGCTGAAGTGGTTGAGGATAAAGCCGTAGTATTTTCAAAAAGCAATGTTAAGCAATTGAAAGAGAAACTACAGGATTTATGCGATCATCCAGAAAAAGTGCAGTCGTATAAAAACTCTGCATCAGATTTTATCTGTCGGAAATATAACTGGGATGACGCAGTAAATAGAACGGTAGCTTTATACCGAAAGAGGTAGGTGGCGCCATTGATGGGCTTCGAACAATAGCATGTATCGGCAAATAATTTGTGTGGAGTGTACTGTAAAGAAAAGTTATTTGAAGAAAAACAGGATCACAAACTTTGTCAGTGGTATTAATATGGAAATATACTTCTCCCACATGATTGTCTTCCAAATTGTTGAAAAGCTTGGCCTGAAACGAATAATCAGAAATGGCTGGATACAATACGTTTGTAAGCGTTGTGATTGTGTTTTTGGGAACAATTCTTTTTCAGTTGTAGTGAAGAGGCTGATTGGATTGTTTAAGAAAAGATTTACTGAAATAAAAGTAAAAAGATGAAAGTAAGCGGTTAAGGGAATGAGAATGGAAACAATGATTATATACGCAATCATGGCACTCATTATGTTATTTTTGTCTTTTGAGTTGCTTTATAAAGCTGAATAAAGACCGGATGCTGCACCAGAAGAAACGCATGAATGAACAAATTATGAATATCTCTAAAATAACAGGTATTTTTAAAACGATTCTAGACAAAGTCTATTCAAGAATCAATGCTTTTGGATGAAATATTTGCTCCAGGCGCATATTGTTAACAAATTGTTCATTCATGCGTTTGTCGTGGATGCTGCACACCTCTTTGATAAGTAGAATAGTAATGCAATGCGAGGAATCTGGTGTTTAATTGTCATTCTTGTCCACATTCTGGTTCCTTATCAGAATCGCATACAGGATATGCTCGGAAGTTTCTCTTATATTGGTGTGACATTCTTTTTTATGACATTAGCTTATGTATTGAGATTAGGAATTACTAAAGATCCAGATAATATACGACATTTCTGGAGAAGACGGTTGCCAAAACTGCTGATACCAATGTTCCTTGTAAACATTGTCTCCCTAATTTTCCATGTGCTTGAGGTGAATGGGATCTCCCTTGGTATTTTAATGAATATTAATGGATGGGTGCAGTGGTTGCTTGTATGCTATTTAATCTTCTAGATTGTTAACCGTTTTGTGGCTTTTGACCGATTTAGGACTGGGGGATATATCGACATTATTGTCTGTGTATTGATCATAGCATTCAGTGTAGCAATCTATGCATTAAGAAGTCATATTTCCGACACTACATGGTGTCTGGAGGTGTTTGGTTTTGTGTGGGTAATAGTCTTCTTCCATGTAAAGAATCGGTTTGCAGAGTGGATGGGAAAGAAATGGTTTTTCAAATGCATAGCACTTTGGGTGATTGCTGGGATGGTTGGAGTTGTTTGTTTGAAGCTCAAGCCAATGATTTTCTTCGGTGATTATATTCTGAAAATATTGCTAGGTGTACTGATTATCGCCTTTATGCTTGTTGTAAACAGTCATGTAGCGATAGGAAATAAAGTGAGTCTGTTTTTAGGAAGAATAACATATGAAGTGTATCTGCTACATGGTATCGTATTTGGGGCAATAGTATTTTTCACGCCGAAGATAAGTTCAGGAGTATTCATTGGTTTGAGCATAGTGATTACTGTTGGAGTAGCTGGTGCAGTTAGAGTATTAGCGATACGAATTGTTAAGGTAGTAAAAGCATAGAAATAGAACTTATAAGGGGGGAAAACATGAGGATATTGATGATTAACAAATTCCTCTATCCTAATGGGGGATCAGAGACATACATATTTAAATTAGGAGATTATTTAAAAAGCCAGGGACATGAAGTCCAGTACTTTGGCATGGAGCATGATGGGCGCTGTGTGGGAAATGCTGTCAACGCCTATACGTCAGATATGGATTTTCATGGTGGATCCAAGCTGGCGAAGCTGACCTATCCTCTGAAAACCATCTATTCTTCAGAGGCACAGAAGAAGCTGCGTCTTGTCCTTAATGATTTCAAACCACAGATCCTTCATATAAACAATTTCAATTACCAGCTGACACCCAGTATCATTCTGGAAATTCAGAAATGGCGCAAAGAAGGGAATAAATGCCGGATCATATTTACAGCACATGATTATCAGTTGGTGTGCCCTAATCACATGTGTAACAATCCGAACACAGGCGAAAATTGTGAGAAATGTTTGGGCGGACACTTTTTAAACTGTACAAAAGGAAAATGCATTCACGGCAGCACAGCGAAGAGCGCAGTCGGCACGGCGGAGGCGGTTTTCTGGAAACTGAACGGCGCTTATAAATATATTGACACTATGATTTGCTGTTCGGAGTTCCTAAAAACCAAGATGGATACGAATCCGCTATTTGCCAGGAAAACGGTAGCAATGCACAACTTCGTAGACCGGGTGGAATGGAAAGAGGTTGAGAAAAAAGATTATGTTCTTTATTTTGGTCGGTTCTCCAAGGAGAAGGGTATCGATACGCTGCTGAAGGTTTGCAGGGAGCTTTCTGATGTGCAGTTTATTTTTGCTGGTACAGGTCCATTGGAAAATGAAATAGATGGTATTTCGAACATTAAAAACGTCGGTTTCCAGATGGGAGAAGCATTGGAAACACTGATCCGGGAAGCAAGGTTTAGTGTCTATCCGTCTGAGTGGTATGAAAACTGTCCGTTTTCTGTTATGGAAAGTCAAATGTATGGCACTCCTGTACTGGGCGCAGATATCGGTGGTATCCCAGAATTAATTGAGGTTGGAAAGACCGGGGAACTATTCGAGAGCGGTAATACTGCAGAGCTAAAGGAGAAAATTCAGAAGCTGTGGTTTGATAGGAAACTGACAGATACTTACAGCCAGAATTGCATGGATATTCGCTTTGATGATATTGAAGCCTATACCAAAAAAATGATGCAGATCTATAAAGAAAAGGAAAAACCAGCAGATAGCAAGAAGACAATAAAAGCTGCTGCAGAGGGAGACAAAACTATGAGCAAGAAAAATAGCGGCGAGAAGAAACTAAATGGTACAGTCATTGTGACCTATCGGTGTAATGCCCGCTGTTCGATGTGTAACCGATATAAAGCGCCATCCAAACCGGAGGAAGAGATTTCTATTGAGACCATTCGAAAACTGCCCAGGATGTATTTTACCAATATTACTGGTGGTGAACCGTTTATCCGGACAGATCTGAAGGATATTGTTCGGGAACTGTACAAGAAATCCGATCGTATCGTAATCTCCACTAATGGTTTCTTTACAGACCGTATCGTGGATCTGTGTAAGGAATTTCCGCAGATTGGTATTCGTATTTCCATTGAAGGTTTGGAACAGACCAATAATGAAATTCGTGGCTTGCAAGACGGATACCAGCGAGGATATAAGACACTGAAAACACTGCGAAAAATGGGCATGCAAGACGTTGGATTTGGCATGACTGTCCAGGACAAGAATGCTCCCGATCTGGTGCCATTGTATAAGATTTCCGACAAGATGGGAATGGAGTTCGCTACAGCGAGTCTTCATAACAGCTTCTACTTTGTGGAAGCAAAAAATATCATCCATGATCGCCCGATGGTAGCTAAGAATTTTGAAAATCTGGTCAATGAGTTGCTGCGGAGCAATAGACCGAAAAAGTGGTTCCGGGCTTATTTTAACCATGGCCTGATTAACTACATCTATGGCCAGAAGCGTCTACTCCCCTGCGACATGAGTTTTGATACCTTCTTTATTGATCCTTATGGGGATGTGATGCCTTGTAACGGAACAAAGGATAAAGAAGTGATGGGAAATTTGAATACACAGACTTGGGACGAGCTATGGAATAGTCCGGAGGCTGAGAAGGTGCGTAAGAAAGTACGCTGCTGTGATCGGAATTGTTGGATGATCGGCAGTGTGAGTCCTGCGATGCATAAGTACATCTGGAAACCGGCGACTTGGGTACTCGTACATAAATTCAAGGCGCTGTTCAGTAAGCATCCGTATTCCATGTATGAGTTGAAGATTTGTCGGGATTATCGGGATGGGAAAGTGCCTAAAAAGCAATTGGATAAATGCAGTACCTGTGATATTAATGCTGCGATTAATGATGGGTTGAGTGAAGCTTCAAAAGAGCAGCTGAAAGACAGGACTGGGGAAGAAATTGTGGATGCAGATTTGGCAGCACAGATGAAGGAGTAATTAAATCCATATGGACAGGATAAAAGACAAGTTAATTGATATAAAGCATAGTAGCAAGTTTTTGACTAGACTTTGGTATTTAGGCCGTCAACCTATGTTTAAAAAGGCGGAAAAGAAAATCCAAGAAAATGCAAAAAAGAGAGCGGATGGATATGAGGATGAAAAATTTATATCAATAAAGAAAATTAGAAATATCCATAAAGAAAAAAGATGCTTTATCATTGCAACAGGTCCAAGCCTTACGTTAAAAGATGTAGAATTATTGCATGGTGAGTTTACATTTGGAATGAATTCTATACCCAAACTATATGATAAGACCACATGGCGTCCTACATATTTTGGAATACAGGACTGTAATGTTTACCGCAATATGGAAAGAGTAATTTTAAAGGTATATAGTCAGGCAGATAACGTGTTCGTGAGTGATACTATAGCACAGAATTTTGCTATACCTTCTAATTTTCATCAATTTCCATTTGATGCTGTTTACCACGACAATCAATTAGAAATAGATAAATATTTTGCTAAGTTTAGTGACGACTGTTACTCGATAGTTTATGATGGATATTCTATTACATATTCATTAATTCAATTAGCAATCTATATGGGATTTTCTGAGATTTATTTACTTGGCGCGGATTGTTCATATAAGCGAGGGAAAAAAAATCATGTTGTTGACTCCGGTAACGATGATAAAAATGAAGAAAAAAACTATGACAAAATGACTGTAGGATACCGAAAGGCTAAAGAATATGCTGATTCTCATGGAATCAAAATAATCAATTGCACAAGAGGCGGAATGCTTGACGTATATCCGAGAAAGAGTTTAGAAAGTGTACTTAAGCAAAAAGTAGAGAATTAATAAAAGGAAAGGAATCAAGATGAAAACAGTTGCTATTGTTCCGATGAAATTGAATAATCGAAGATTACCACAAAAGAATACGAAGTGTTTTACCAATGGAAAACCACTTTGTCATTACATACTTTCCACTCTTTTGAAAGTTAAGGGAATTGATGAAGTTTATGTATATTGTAGTAATCCAGATATTCAAGAGTTCATACCTGAAGGCGTGAAATATCTTCGGCGTTCATCAAGTCTAGATCAGGATATAACGAAAATGAATGAAGTCTTGCGTTGTTTCGCAAATGAAGTGTCAGCTGATATTTATGTAATGACGCATACAACAGCTCCTTTTATTAAGAAAGAGTCCATCGAAAAAGGATTGGAGGCTGTTAAAAGTGGAAAATATGATTCTTCTTTTGCTGCTAAGAAGTTACAAGATTTTTTATGGAAAGATGGAAAGCCATTCAACTATGAATTAGATAATATACCGCGCACTCAAGATTTGCCATTGATTTATAAAGAAACAAGTGGTTTTTACATCTATAAGAATAATATAATGTCAGAGTTCAACCGTCGGATTGGAGATAAGCCGTTTATTGTCGAAGTTGGTGAGATAGAAGGCGTAGATATTGATGAAGCTGAGGATTTTGTGATTGCGGATGCAATTTACAACTATGAGCTTTGGAAAAATTAAAATTGATTTTATGGAGAAAGTATGATGAGTAAAATACAAGTACTGGACTGTACGCTTAGAGATGGTGGCTACTGTAATAATTGTAGATTTGGATTTGACAATGAAAAGAAAATTGTTCATGGCCTTATTGAAGCCAATATTGACATTATTGAATGTGGCTTCCTAATGAATACAGTAAAATATGACAAAGATGTCACTAAATTTACATCAATTAAAGAAGCTGCCAGAATTATTCCGCGGAATAAAGAAGGGAAAATTTTTGTGATGCTTACGGACTATGGTAAGTACCATCTGGAAGATTTGCCAGAGTATGATGGGACCTCTGTAGATGGACTGCGTGTGGCTTTTCATAAAAAGAACCGTTTGGCTGCATTAGATGAGTGTAAAAAAATTAAAGCTAAAGGATACAAAATTTTTGTTCAGGCGATGGTTTCGTTGAGTTATACAGATGAGGAATTTCTTGACCTAATCCATCGAGTCAATGAATTAGAACCATATGCATTTTATATTGTTGATAGCTTTGGTATGATGAAGCGTAAAGATTTAATCAGACTTTTTTATTTGGTAGAGCATAATTTAAAAGAAAAAATTAAAATTGGCTTCCATTCACATAACAATATGCAATTAGCATATTCTAATGCACAATCTTTAGTGGATCTGCATTCAGATAGGGAGTTGATCATTGACTCATCTGTGTATGGAATGGGACGAGGCGCTGGTAATCTGAATACTGAGCTTTTTGTTCAGTATTTGAATGATAATGCGGATGGTAATTATGATATAAAACCTTTACTTTCCATTATTGATGAAATTTTAAATGAATTTTACCAGAAAAACTACTGGGGGTATTCGTTGCCAAACTACTTGTCTGCAGTTCATAACGCTCATCCTAATTATGCAGGATATTTAGATGATAAAAAAACTTTGACTGTCGAAAACATGAATGAGATTTTTGATATGATGGATGATGATAAAAAGGTGTCCTATGACCAGAGTTATATCGAGGAACTTTATCTGAGGTATATGGCGACTGGAAAGTCACAAGAAGAGCACAAAGCCGACTTGATCGAGAAATTAAGAGAAAAAACAGTTTTATTGATTGCACCCGGAAAAAGCTCGATAGGGGAAAAGAATAAGATTGAAGCTTTTATAGACGAAGATGTTGTGACGGTAAGTATTAATTATAATTATCCTTTTATTGATACAAATTATATTTTCCTGAGTAATCTGAGACGTTTTAGAGAATTAGATGTGACCAATAGAGGTAAATGCATCGTTACATCCAATATTCCGGCAGATAATGTATATCTCCAAACAAAATATCGAGATCTTCTGTGTGATGTTGAAGCTGTGAAAGACAACGCTGGTTTGATGGCAATCAAATTTTTTGCGCAGATTGGTGTGCATAAGATTTGGCTGGCGGGGTTTGATGGCTATTCCCATGATGAAAAAGAAAATTATGGAGAATCTACAATGGCATTTGTTACGAGGTCTGCTGTGCTTGATGCAATAAATCGTGGTATGACCGAGATGCTGAAAAAGTATAGTGGTTTTGTTGAGCTGAGGTTTTTGACGACCCCTCACTATGTGAAAATCTAAGGGAGGCGATGGGTATGAAGGTTCTTGCTTTTGGCGAAATCCTATTAAGATTGGCTTCGCCTGGATATACAAAATTATTTCAGAAAGATAGTTTGGATGCCACTTTTTGTGGTGGAGAAGCCAATGTTGCAGTGACGTTGGCCAATTTTGGCATAGAAACCGAATTCCTAACAATTGTTCCAGACAATGATGTTGGGCGAGCAGCATTGAATTCACTTCGATATTTCGGAGTGGATATACATAAATCCTTCTTTAAGGAAGGCCGAATGGGACTTTATTATCTTGAAAAAGGTGCTTCACAACGTCCATCGAAAGTAATTTATGATCGCGCATTTTCGTCTATTGCTTTAGCCAAACCTACGGATTTTGATTGGAATACACTGTTAAATGGTGTTACTTGGTTCCACTGGACAGGCATCAATCCGGCATTGTCTGACAATATGGCTCAAATTTGTGAGCAGGCCTGCAAAAAAGCAAAAGAAAGGGGGATTACAATTTCTTGCGACCTAAACTATCGTAAAAATCTATGGAGATCCGAAAAGGCTCAGGCGGTAATGAGTAATCTGGTTCGTTATGTAGATGTTTGTATTGCAAATGAAGAGGATGCAGACAACGTGCTTGGAATCAAGCCTCCCAATAATAGTGTTGAATCTGGACAGTTAAACAAATGTGGCTATGAGTATGTAGCAAAAGAAATTTGCAAACGATTCGGTTGTAAGAAAGTTGCAATTACATTAAGAGAAAGCATTAACGCGAGCCACAATGGGTGGAGTGGAGTAATATATGATGCAACAGGTGCTATAAATTATTCTATCCATTACGACATTGACATTGTAGATCGAGTTGGTGGTGGCGATAGCTTTACCGGTGCAATGATTTATAGTTTGATTACCGGCAAAGATGATAGGGACGCTATTGAATTTGCAGTTGCAGCAAGTTGCTTAAAGCAGTCAATTGAGGGTGACTTCAATCGAGAGGTTATATCTGATGTAGAAGATTTGATAAAAAATGGAGGAAATGGAAGGGTTCATAGATAAATGAGTGGATCGCTTGTTATAAAGAAAAAAACTCTAATATACTACAGCTTGTTCTTTGTGCTGTTAATTGCTCCATTTATAACATCTTATATTTCTGCGTTTTCCTTTGTTGATGAATTAATTACAATAATAGGAATTGGAGTATTATTTAATAATTATTATTTCAAAAAGTACACATCAGGTCGAAAAGTTCTTTTCCTTCTGATACTGATGGTTCTTATTGGAATTTTGTCCTCTATAGTATATAAAATATCTCCGTCTGTAGAAGTGACTTTGTACGATTTAGTGCTTTTTGTAAAGCCTTTTGTACTTTTCTTGATGTTCTATAGGTTATCAACAGAGATAAAGAAAGAAATTTTAAGCGGATTAAATATATTTGCTAAGATGGTGTTTCTTTATACGTTTGTATATTTTGTATTGCATACTTTATTTGGTTTTTTTTTCATGTCGAATATTTTCCCAATTCTAGGGAATATGGCGCAAGTGTCGTGGCTTAGAGTGGTTTGTCTTAACATTATTGTCGCAACTAACGAGAAAAAGGTGATAAAGAGATATATTGTATTGTTTTATATCAGTTTGTTTGTGCATGGAATTGGCGGTTTTGCAAGTGCACTTTTTGCATCATTGACATTATATTTGTACATATACAGAGAAAATAAAGAAAGGAAACTACATATATGGCAGATTGTGTTACTAGTGTGTATGGCTTTGATTTTTGCTTATGGCGACTTACAAGAATATATTTTGAATGGTAATGCTCCGAGAGCTTTGCTTCTGCAATATGGATTTGTAACGGCAAACAGATATTTTCCTTTAGGATCTGGCTTTGCAAGCTATGGCTCAGAAATGGCCAAAAGATATTATTCGAAATTATATTATGAATATGGCTTTGACAAGATTTGGAGTATGTCACCTGAGAATAATCTTTCTGGTTCAGAAGTTGGAACACTGAATGACTGCTATCTTGGAATGATTGTTGGCCAATATGGGTGGATTGGTTTGTGTTGCTACGTTGGAATTATTTACTCTATATATAAAATTTTAACAAAAGGATTGGGAAATACATATAGCAAAGCAGTTTCAATTTCAACACTTATTACTATTTTGTCTAGCGTTATGGTATCGAATAATACATCGAGCCACTTTGGTATTTGTATGTATGCAGTAATGGGACTGGCTTCGTTTTCTTGTGTCTCAAGATCTAAGACTAGTAAAGGAAAAGTATAACATGAAAATATCAATAATTATTCCAGTATTTAATGGGGAAAAATATATTGAAAGGTGCGTTAATTCCATTGAGTATGAAAGACAATATAAAAAGAATATAGATATAATTATTGTAGATGATGGTTCCGTGGATAACACATATGTTGTATCGGAGAAGTTGGCACAACAATATAGTAATGTCTATGTTTTTCGCAAGAAAAATGGTGGGGTAAGCTCTGCAAGAAATCTTGGATTAATGGTTGCAGAGGGAGATTTTGCTTTATTTGTTGATGTTGATGATACGCTAAATGAAGTGGCACTGTCTTCAATAATGAAGGAGGTGCAAGACCACGAAGCGGATTATTATATGTTTCCTATCGAAAAGGAAATGCAAAAAGGAATCTTTCAAAAGCAAAATTTTAGTGTGACAGGAATGACTGTTCCAGTAGATAAAGCGTATGAATACTTTTATGTAGATGGAAACAATGGTCCTTGGAGTAAGTTGTTTAAATTAGAGATTGTACGTGAAAATGGATTGCATTTCCATGAGAAACTAAAAATCCACGAGGATGTAATTTTTTGCATGGAATACTTGGAACATTGCAAAAATGTACGTTATTGTGAAGACGTAATATATACATATTCTTTTAGTGAAATGGGAGCGGCACGCAGACATAAAATCGAGTATTTGAGTAATTATTCTACTGTATATTATCTGTGGGTGGCATATTTGAAGAGACATGGATTAGATAAGTATCTTGGAAACCTTAATTGTACTTTCTTACATAAAATGCTTACAACATCGGCAAAGTTGGTAAAGCATGGTATGAAAGTAAATAAGAGCAATCATGAACTGAATAGCAATCGCCTTTTTCGTGAAATAAAAAGGATACGTTTCAAAGGAATCAAATGGAAAATAGAAAAGATCCTTTTGGTGTATAAAAAATACTATTTAATTTCATTTAAGGTCAAATAAAAAAGGAAAATCTGTTATGCAAAATGATATGAACGGTAAAATTAAGAAAGTTGGAATTTTAACATTTCATAGGGCGATTAATTATGGTGCTGTATTGCAGGCATATGCTCTTTCAAGTATTTTGCAGGAAAAGTATGATGTTAATGTTATTGATTATGAATGTACGAAGATTTCAAAAAATAACAATATTGAGTCGAGTAAATTAAAGAAACTTGTTAAGTATATTATTTATCCACGGATGATGGTAGATAAGAAAAAACGAATTAATGGATTCAATGAATTTGTTCGCACATGGTTGCCACTAAGTATATCTTATGATGAAACCAATGTTGAATTGGCAAATGATCAATATGATGCGTTTGTTGTTGGTAGTGATCAGGTTTGGAATTTGAGAGTTACCGGAAATGATATGAATTATTTCTTGAAATTTGCATCAAATTGCAAAAAATATTCATATGCTGCAAGCTTTGGTGGGAGCCCAAAAATATTTGAGAACAAGAAACAGGAAATCATTGAAGCTCTTTCCTCATTTCAGGCATTGTTGGTAAGAGAAAGTGATGCAGTAGAATATATAAATGAAACAGGAATCTCTACAAAGGCGAAGCTTACATGTGATCCGGTGTTTTTGCTTAACCGAGAAACGTGGATTGAGAGAATGAATCTAAAAACGACGAATTTGAAGAGAGGATATGTCTTTGTGTATATAGTTGCGCAAGACGAGTATGCAATAACTTTTGCAATGAATCTTGCAAAAGAAAAAAATTTAGATGTGGTTGTGAATCAATTATATAAGGGTAAAAATGCTTATGTAAAGGGGACTACTTCAGGTATGGATGCAGGACCACTTGATTTTTTGAAGATGATTTTAAATGCTGAATATGTGGTTACAACTTCGTTTCATGCAATGGCTTTTTCTATTATTTTTAACGTGGATTTCTATTATGAACTCAGTAAAGACTCAAACAATAAAAATTCACGACTTGTTAGTTTGTCAGAGACTTTCGGGCTACACAGTAGGCAAATTGACGCAGATAATAATGAAAAGGCATTAAATATAGATTGGGAATACGTTAATCATGTAATAAAGAGATACTCAGACGAATCGAAAAGATTGTTATTTAGTTCATTACCTTAATAAATATAAAATTTGATTGGTTTGATATGAGTTAAAGTTTGGATATATTTTTATTTAAGATTATATTGAATATATAATCACTAAGGAAGGAGGTACAGTATCGGTGAGCAGACAAACAGAACTTGCAAAAAATACGGCGATACTTACTGTAGGAAGAGTATGCACGCAATGCATTAGTTTTTTCTTGCTCCCATTATATACAGCAATCTTATCTACAGAGGAATATGGTTCATTTGATTTACTTGTTACATATTCTACTTTATTGATCCCTTTGGTAAATTGGCAATTGGATCAAGGGCTATTCCGCTATATGTTAGAGTGTCGTGATAAGAAGGAAGAGCAGAGGCAGCTATTCTCGACTTTGTTTTGTTCAAGTATTATGCAATGTGTTGTATATATTTTTCTCTTTATTTTATGTGGACAATTCTTAAAAATTGAAAATGCATATTTTTTGTTAATTTATGTTGTTTTGCAGGTTTATACGGCACTGTTTCTTCAGTTTGTCAGAGGACTTGGATATAGTGTTAAATATACAATCGCTTCATTTATCTCCGCATCGGCAACAACTATTTTAAATGTAATTGCACTGGTATTATTGAAAATGGGC
>ENA-UOJP01002035-UOJP01002035.1-human-gut-metagenome-genome-assembly--contig:-C102-NODE-2035-length-18810-cov-44.225007_pt1 | contig 18810 bp, 18 predicted proteins | sample MGYA00242353_ERZ723900 | MGnify/ENA metagenome assembly ERZ723900
TTCATGGCGGCTCCCTCCTAAAGCCGCCGTGTCAGCGTATAGGCGTCACTCCTTTATCGAGGGCATAAGGAACGGCGGCCTTGAAATGTATTTCAAAACCGCCGCCGAGGTGGAAATGTAAATTGCGCGCACAAAGCCACCTGCCCCGCAACGGTTTTTTTCTTTCCCCGTTTAGCGGGGCAGGATAGCTTGTCTTATTCGGTTTATTCTTGCTCTTGTGCGGCTGCCTCTTTCAGCCGTGAAAAGCTCTCATCGCTGATAATGTGTTCAATCCGGCAGGCATCGGCCTCCGCAGTTTTGGGGTCAACACCCGCTGCAATAAGCTGCTCGGTAAAAAAGCAATGGCGCTCGTAGATTTTTTCGGCAACCTCGCGGCCCACATCGGTCAGATGGAGAAAGTGATCTTCATCCATTGTAAGAAAGCCGCCGTCCCGCAAGGTAGCCACTGCATGGCACACGCTGGGCTTTGACACCTCCATGTGCCGGGCCACATCTACGGAGCGTACCATACCGAGTTTCTTTTGGAGAACAAGGATGGTTTCCAGGTAGTCCTCCCCGGACGCATGAAGTTTCATTAAGACCTTGTATGATATACACATAGCAAAAGCCAGTGAAATCATACTCTCCTTTCTTGGTTTTTGTTATGATTGAGGTAGACACTGTGGACCGTTCATGTGACCTATAGCTTGACTATTAAAAGGAGTATATGGCCACAGTTTCTATCCCAATTGTTGATTGGTTGGATAAGCCTCAGAGCTTTTATTTCGCGCAAGGCTACGAGGATAGATTCTTGTGGAACGAACACAGTTGTCGCAAATGATACAAGGAGTGATGCGTACATGATCTACCTCGGCATTGATGTTGCCAAAAACTCGCACGTGGCTGCCGCCATGTCGTCAGAGGGAGAGGTGCTCCTTATGCCATTTCCCTTTGCAAACAGCGCTGATGGTTTTGCCCTGCTGCGGGAAAAGCTGAACAGCCTACCAAGGCTGCCTCTGCTGGTTGGCCTGGAATCCACTGCCCACTATGGGGAAAACCTGATTTATTTTCTCTGTAGGAATGGATACCATGTCGCCGTGATCAATCCCCTTCAAACAGCTGCTATCCGAAAATCTGCCATCCGTAAGACCAAGACAGACAAAGTGGATGCTTTTGTGATTGCCAAGTCCCTGATGATGGAAGGCTATACAGAATTACAGCAAGCAGATCTTCAGATTCTTAAGTTGAAGGGACTGTGCAAAACAAGGCAAAATCTGATTCTCATGCGAACTCGCTGTAAAATTCAGCTTGGCAGCTTTGTGGATCAACTCTTCCCGGAACTGAATCAATTCTTCCGGTCTGGTCTCCATATCAATGTATCCTATACGCTCCTGAAAGCGCATCCCAGGCCGGCAGAGGTGTGTTCCCTTCACCTGACCTACCTCTCAAACCTTTTACGCAAAGCATCCAGAGGCAAGTATACGAAGAAGGATGCGATCCGCTTGCGTGAACTTGCCCGTAATTCCATTGGTACAGACAGCCCGGCGTTAGCCTTGCAGATCCGGCAGGCTGTTTCTCAAATCGAACTCTTTTCTACGCAACTTGAGCAAGTAGAGAACGAAATTTCCACCATAATGGATTCTCTGAATTCTCCGATTATGACGGTTCCCGGAATAGGACATCTGAACGGAGCAATGATTCTTTCCTGTATTGGAAACATACAGCGTTTTTCATCACCAGCGAAGCTCCTTGCTTACGCCGGGCTTGATCCTGCTGTTGTTCAATCCGGAAATTTTAATGCGAAAAGCACCAGAATGTCCAAACGTGGAAATTCCATGCTTCGCTATGCATTGATAAATGCCTCGCACAATGTTGTCCGCAACAATGAGACGTTTGCTCAGTACTACAATTCAAAGATTGCGCAGGGTAAGTCTCATTACTGTGCATTAGGACATACCGCTCATAAACTGATCCGCGTCATCTTTACACTACTCACGAAAAATATTGCGTTTAATTTAGCTTGATTCATTCTTGTTCCGGATGGGCTGCGCAAGCAGCTCTGCTTTGCTATACCTATTTTTTGTCCTGCACTTTTTCAGATTTCTCTATTGACTTTCCATAGTTGGTCTCCTTTATGCAGATAATTTCTGTTCAGCGTTCCACATGGCTGCGTACTTTCCTCCTTTAGCCAGCAATTCATCGTGAGTACCGGCTTCAGCAATCTTTCCATCAGATACCACAAGGATTTGATCTGCATTTTTGACGATGGAAAGGGTATGAGCAATCATTACCACAGTCTTTTTCTCTTTCAGCAGATTGGCGATGGCCTGCTTTACTGCCAGCTCGTTCTCGATGTCAAGGGACGCTGTTGCTTCATCCAAAAGCAGGATCGGGCTGTTTTTCAGGATAGCGCGGGCGATGGAAATTCGCTGACGCTCACCGCCAGAGAGAAGGTTTCCGTTCTCGCCGGTCGGCGTATCGTATCCCTTTTCCATCTTGCGGATGAAGCCGTCACAATTAGCCTCCCGGCAGGCAGCCTCGATTTCCTCGTCCGTGGCATTGGGACGAGCGTGCCGGATGTTCTCACGAATGGTATCATCAAAGAGAAATACATCCTGATCTACCATAGAGATTTGTTCCAGTACACGCTCTGCGGCCACATGGTTGATCGGTCTGCCGCCGATTGAAATGGTTCCTCCATTTGCCTCGTAGTATTTTGCAATCAGGTTCAGAATGGTGGATTTGCCGGAACCGGAGTCCCCGACAATGGCAGTGAGCTTCTGGTCTGGCACCGTAAAGGTGGCGTGTTTCAGCACCGGCTCTCCGGGTACATAGGAAAAATCCACATTGTCAAAATTGATTTCATGGGTGGCTGTTTGAAGCGGCTCCATACTGCCGGTTTCCTCTGGCTCCTTAAAAATATTTGTGATTTGGCGCTTGGAGATTGTCAAATTTTTATAACTGGTTAAGTCAACAAATATTGTTGTTTCTAACTTGGCAAGAAATAAAGGGAGCATTGAAATCAGAAGATAAGAAATCAAATCAAGCTCCCCATTCAATACTGGGCCAATACCTGCCACCATTACTACGGGGATACTGCACCATGCCAATACACCCAGGATTGAGCCAATCGGAATGACTTTTGCTTCATAGATGTAACTTATATCGCTGAAGTCTTTCATAGCCTTGGTAACAGTTTCATTCTTTGTCCCACCAATACCATAAGCTCGAAAGGTCTGTATGCCTGTTACATATTCAACAATGCTGCTTACATTTTCTGCACAAATCTGGTTTTTTTCATTTCCGTATTTCTTTACTGCGCGGAAGGAAAACCAAAATGCTGGAATTAACAGGAGATCCGTACAAAGCAGGATAATGCCAGCCGGAAACCAAATTACCGCAACAAACACAATAAGCATAGCGGAGAGAGAAATATTTTTTGCCAGATCCCCGGTTTTATGGGTCAACACCTTTTCATAGTTACTCACATCGCTCGTGATTGTGTTGATGTATTGTCCGGTCTGACCTTTGGTAAAGCGAGATAACGGAATTTTTTTGATCTTATCGCCTAAGTGCAGACGGATATTTTTACTGACTTTCGCTCCACCAATTTGTCCTTGCGTATATCCGAAGCTATACACGAAAAGCCGCAGAAAATAAATCCCGGCCAAAATTCCAGTGAGTGTGAGCAATGTATTTATGCGGATTTCATTCCGGTAAAGCATTTGCATTACTGCATACAAAACCATGAAATTGCTGCCAGAAAGCAGCCCTTCTAAAACAGTGAAGATAACGCCGCAATAGAAATTTTTGTTTTTCTTGAGGACTTTTTCTTGCTCCATTATGCGTTACCTCCTTCCAGTTGGTATGAAATTGCCCTCGCCTGTTCATAATCGCTCCATGCTTTACGGTAATAAGCATTATTTTTACGGACTTCTTCATGCGTTCCACAGCAAGTAATCGTATGGTTTTCAACTACCGCAACACGGTCACATATCTTGATTGCCCCTAAACGGTGGGCAACAATGATAACAGTTTTTCCCTTGCAGAGATTTTCGATTGCCTTATCAATTTCCACCTGATTTTCTGGATCGGCCGCGCTTGTGGCTTCATCCAGGATCAATATAGGGGCATTTTTCAGAATAGCTCTGGCAATCGCAATTCTTTGTTTTTCTCCGCCGGAAAAGCGGGAACCAAAGCTGCCTACCTTTGTATCATAGCCATCTGGTAATGACATAATGAAGTCATCAATTTGGGCCTTTTTCGCAGCTTCTCGCACTTCATCCAATGAGGCATTGCTTCCCATACGGATATTCTCAAAGACACTATCGCGGGTTAAAAATGTTTTTTGAAACACAATAGCCACATTTTGCAACAGGGTTTCATAATCAATATCTTTTACATTTTGTCCACCAATAGAAACACTGCCAGACTGTACATCATAGAACCGGGAAACAAGCTCAATGATAGTGCTTTTCCCTGCGCCGGAACAACCAACCAGTCCAATTTTTTCTCCATCATCAATGTGAAGGTTACAATGTTCCAGTACCGTTGCCTTCCCATCATACGAAAAACTGACATCCCGCAGGTCTATGCTGTGATCCGCAGGAAAAGCATTGTGACTTTCATATACTGGTATATCAAGGATTTCTTTTACTTTCACTACGCCGGTCAGCACTTCGGCAAAATTACTCCCCAATTCTTGAAGCGGACGAATTTCTGTTAAGTACAGGGAACCAACATAGGCAAATAACAAGAAAATACTTGCTGTTATGGAACCATTAAGGAAGAACATCCCTCCCAAAGGAACCATGACGAGCATACCACACTCAATAATCACAACAAAGACAGCATACGGAGGCCCCATTTTTTTAGATAAGTCCATCCACACTTCGTTTTCTTCCTGGATAGCGGAAGAAAATTTCTGAAAGGATTTGCTGCCCATGTTGTATGCTTTAATTAACTTCATTCCGCTGATATATTCAATCATAATGGAGTTAAGCGACATAATGGATTTGTTTGCCCTGCCCATCATTTCATCCATATTCCGAAATAGAACTGCCATTGTCATCATGGCTACAATAAGCGGAACAAGCGAAACAAGGGCAAGGGGAATATTCACGGTCAACAGATAGAAAAAAACAGCTATCGGCCCAATCATGTAATAGACAAGCTCAGGGAGATTGTGCGCTAAAAAAAGCTCCAGCTTTTCAATATCCTCATTCAAAACCGTTTTGATATTGCCTGTACTTCTCTCATTTAATGCGCCCAGTGGAACCTTCGCCATGTGATTGACAACCATGCAACGCACCTTAAACAATGCGCCATAAGCCCCTTTATGCGATGCAACACCTGAACTCCCGAAAAAAATAAATCGGATCACCATAGCAACCGCAATAATTAGTGCGTTTTGAATCACAAAGTTTGTTGTCAGATTCCCTTGAAAACCTACCTCCATCAGCCGATAAATGCCGTAGTACGGAACCATTGTACACAAACCACTGATAACAGAGAAAAGGATTGCCAGATACAACCAGTATTTATCCTTACCAGCCCAGTGGAGCAGCAGAGATATAGAATTTTTATATCGTTTCTCCATTTTCATATCCCTCCTTTCCGATACCAAAGAATGCCCACAGATTTTTCAAAGACTCCGGCGTAATCGGGTAATCCTCAATCAATGTCTCATTATCGAAATGCAAGACACGGTTGCAGGTTGAGGCCAGGAACTCATAGTCATGCGTGACAATGAACAGGACTTTTCCCTGTGCTGCCAGTTTATTTATCAGCTCTGATACTTGCCTCATACTATCGTAATCAAGGCCGCTGGTCGGCTCATCGAATACAAGAAGATTTTTGCGGCAAATCATAGATACCGCAACAGCCAGTCTTTGCTTTTGACCTCCTGACAGTGTGTTCGGATGGCGTTCCAGGAATTTTGACAAACCCAGTTCGTCAAGTGTTTTATGTGCCAATTCCAAATCTGGGTCTTTAATTCCAAAGCAGCTTTCCTTTTCAACGCTGTCTGCAAATAGTTGATAGGATACATTCTGCATGACCATGTAGCAATGTTTAAGCCGCTGTTTGTCATCCATCGGCTGTCCATCCCAAAGGAATTGGCCTGTATGATGTTTATGCAGGCCACAGAGCGTTCTGGAAAAAGTGGTTTTGCCAGAGCCGTTGTGACCAACTATCCCGATAATCTCACCTCTCGCTGCGGAAAAAGAGATGTTGTGAAGTAAGGGCTTTTTGCCATAGAAAATGTCCATTCCCTTGACTTCCAGACACTTTTCCTTTGAGGTAGTTTGTAGTGAAGGCGTTTCATCTGATAAATTCAGAGAGCGAAGTCCCATTCTGAGTCGCTCTGCTTTGGAGATAGCAAAGAATTGTTCTGGCGTATATTTTGCTTTTATCCGTCCATCCTCAATGAAAACCGCCTGATCGATAATATCTTTCAAAAAATATAAGCGATGTTCGGAAATCAAAATGGTCTTTCCCTGTGCCTTTAAGAGTAATAGCAGGTCGTGTAAATCTTGTATCGCGTCTACATCAAGGCTGGATGAAGGCTCATCCAAAACAAATATGTCCGGTGCCATTGCATATACAGACGCAAACGCTACTTTCTGTTTTTCTCCGCCGGAAAGCTGTGAAATACCTCTGCCGCTCAGATTGTCAATGTTAATAGCTTTTAGCGTTTCCTTTACCCTCGGCAGCATTTTTTCTAAAGGCCATGCCAGATTTTCCATGCCAAATGCAATCTCACTGTCTGTATCTGTATTGAAGAACTGTGAACGAGGATTTTGAAAAACAGATCCTACTTTTTCAGCAATCTGATACATCGGTGTTTTTGAGATTTCCATTCCATCTACTTCAACGCTGCCAGAAAGCTCACCTTCATAAAAGTAAGGGATCAGGCCGTTGATTAGCCGCGTGATTGTTGTCTTTCCACAACCACTGCGCCCACAGAGTAAGACGCAGCTTCCTTTTTCAATATCAAGGTTAATATCTTCAATCTTTCCCTGCCCGGTTCCTGAGTAGGAAAATGTGACATTTCTAATTGAGATCAAAGCCAGCACCTCCTACATAAAGAACGCTGTCATAAAATAAGCCGTAAATGCCAGCGCAACAAATATATCAGCAATTCCAAAGTGTATCTGTTTCATACAAGTACGAGGCTTTGGTGTTTCAATTCCTCTTGTCACGGCAGCAGCAGATATTTCATCTGCCATTTTAGAAGCAGCCATCATTAGGGGAACATAGACACATTCGACAGTTTGGCTCGGATGTGTGATAACACCAAAGAAAGAAGGGGCAACATCCCGCATTTTCATGGAGTCTTTGATATAGCCCCAATCTTCTTGAATCATTGGGATGTACCGAATCATTACTGTGACGGGGATGACAACACTTTTAGGGATATGCATACGGTTCAGAGCGGCCATAAATTCGCTAACCTGTGTTGTCCCTATCAAAAGGCCGCCCATCATACCACATGGGAACATTTTTCCGATAAAATCCGAAAAAGTTGTAAACATGAGCCGCAAGGCCCCGGTAAGATACAAATTACTTAAAACCGCAATACCAATCAACACTCCATAAACCAATGCTGTTATTACGCTATACTTTGGTTTGCCGCTGGCAATGCCATAGATGAAGATTAGCAAAACGAGTCCCCCCTCGTAATAGAGCGAGGGGGAAATCGTAATGGCAACAGCGCAAATCAGCAGCACAAAAATTTTGGTACGCGGATCTGTATGTACGCCGCTCATGCAGTAATGCCCGCCTTTTCAAATTGTTTCTTTAGCAACTTCTTTCCAAACAGACCGCTCAGGAAAGAAACCAGCAAAGTACCGATGACGATAACTGGAAAAATCCAATCCTGACCGGCTTGCGCCATCGTGTCGAGATAAGCCTGATCGGTTCCTTTGGCCAACAGATAACTCATATAGCTTTCACGAGAGAAAAAGAACATCACATACGGGAAAATTGCCGCCAAAGAGTAAAGCATATATGCCAAAATATTGAGCCAAATGTTTTTGAATTTTCCGGCACCAACAATTAGATCAGCACCGACGCCGAACACAGCATACGCAACGCACATTGTCCAGTGCATACCAGTGACAAAGAAAATAAGACCGGTGATAATGCCGACAATAGTCATCGGGCCATGTTTCGGAACCTTTGCAATGAGAAGTAAAAACACCGGGCCAGCTAAAAGGGCGCTGCCAACCGGCATCCAAAATGTAAGTACCGGATTAGCGCCGAAAAAGACGCCACCTAAGAGTACAAGAATGAAGCAAAGTGCCGAGAAAATACCTGTCGTGACCAAATCCTTAATGGTCAAGCTGCTTTTTTGAGTTGACATTTCTGTTCCTCCTACCATTGAATTATTGAGCGTATCTACCACAGTTGACAATCCAGTCATGTAGTAGTATGATTTGGTTAGTGCTTGCTAACCTTCGTTTTTAAGATACTCTCTTTTCCGGTTCGTTTCAACTAATCTGGCATAAGAAAGTCGGATTGGGACTTAGAAAAATCGGATTGGGATATTACAAGGAGAACGATATAAATGCAAAAATCAAGCGAAAAGGCTTTATTGCAGATATTGGATAACTACGGCTTTCAAAAAATTGAAAATTGCGATAAATACAATCCGTTAGGGCAAACTTGGAAACTTGCTGAAAATATTGGTAGCGGGTATTTTTGGAGTTATTACCACAACGATATGTTCGGAATAAAAATTCACGATTTTTCTTTTTCCAGTGAAACAATTATTGAGGCAGACATGCCGGAGGGGCTTAACATCGCATACTATACCTCCATATCCGGGGAAGAATTAAATCCTTATAGACGCCTCAATGCAAACTGTGTCAAAAGTCATTTGAACGGATACAAACCCTTCAAAGCCGTAATTCATAAAAACATTCCCGTTCGCTCTATTGGTATTGAAATTATGCCCGCATATTACGAAGATTATCTTCAACGGTTATATCCCGGTGAATATTCCAGCCCTTATGACGCTTTCCTTGAAGTTGATGAAACAACGAACTTTCCGGAAATGGTAAAATTGCTTCATTCGATTGAGGCATATAAAGAGCCAGGGATGGCAGGGCTGCTTTTCTTCCAAAGCAAAGTGGCCGAAGCTGTTTCATTGGTGCTTGAGAGAAAAAAACAGGCCAAAGAGTTGGAAACAATCACTATTTCACCCGCTGATATGAGGCAAATTATGACCGTCACTTCTTTCATCTCCGGTCACTATGCTTTTGATTTAACGATTCCACAATTAGCGCAAATTGGCTGTATGGGAGAAACCAAGTTAAAGAAACTTTTTAAGCAGGTACATCAATGCACAATTTTAGAATTTATTCAAAACCTTCGTGTTTCCCAGGCAGAATATCTGCTAAGTCACACGGATCATTCCATTAAGCAAATTGCTGAAAGTGTGGGATATACCCATACCAGCCATTTTGCTGATCTATTTCGCAGAACCACAGGTTTATTGCCAGTTGAATATCGGAAAATGGCTCAAAAGAAATGATAAGTGAGCGCCGCAAAATATCGGCGCTCACTTATCTATTGCCATATCAGCTCGGAATGTATAACTCCCTCTATCTGCGCTTTCATCGTGTTCATCAGCCCCACCCAGCGCATGGGATCACGGGATTTCAGTTCCTCGGTGACTCCCGCCGCCTCCATCATACGGGGCAACATGGCGTCCATCCGCTCCCGCGCCGCCCGGTCAATCTCCAACAGGTGCGGGTACAGCTTTTCGCTCAAAATCAAGCTGCTGTAAAGGCTGGGCCGGTGTTCCTTCAGGTAGCGTTGCCGCATACGGCCATACAAAGTTATGTACCCAGCCAGAATTCGGCTGGGTCTTTCTTTTTTGAGGGAGTTAATAGGCCGGGGTGCCGTACCCGTAAATCTCATAGTACCCAATGGGGTAGCTGTTCTGGCGCACAGAATCGCCAGAGTTGCCTTCTATGGTGTAGACACGGCCATTCTCAACTTTCTCCACAATACCCACATGGTCAGATTGCCCGTCTTGGCCCCCATCGTTCCAATCAAAAAAGATGATGTCGCCGGGGCGCGGCTCATAGCTGTTGTCCTGCCACAACCCATGCGATTGGAACCAGGGAACGCCCTGGGACGCGCAGGCCGCAAACTTCGGGATCACGCCGGCTTCGATATAACCGCACTCATTGGCGCACCAGCTTACAAAGCAGGCGCACCATTCCACACGGCTGCCAAAGCCGTACCAGCTCCAGTACGGTTCGCCGCCGACATTGCCCACCTGGGAGAGCGCCACCGTGACGATCTCGCCATCCCCTCCGGTAATGCCGTAGAGCACCTGGGACCACAGGGAATTGTTCTCGTCGGCCAGCAGCTCCGCCATCTGTTCCCGCTGGTCCTCGTTAAAGCCGAACTGGTCGGCCATTTCCTCCGCAGTCTTATGGCTGACAGTGATATACAGATAGGTTTGCGTGACCGTGGTTTCTGTTTCCACGATATTGCCGTTGCCATCATCGGACGTTTCAATCACTGTTTCCGTCTGGGTGGACGTGCTGGACGAGATCTCATTCATCTGCCAGAAGATGTCCTTCAAAAGCTCCAGCTTCTCATCGTCCATGGTGGCCACTTCCTGGGCATTGTCCGGGTCAGTGGTGGTTTTGACAGCGTAAACCGCCAATACCTCTTTCCACACAGCGCGGGAACCGGACATCTCCAGCACATCATAGCTGTGGGACGCCTTGATCTCATCCAGGTTCTCCTGGTAATCCGTATTGATCTCCTGTACGGCAGTCTGCATGGTCTGCCCGGTGCCGGAATCTTCGCCAGAAAAGAAAATTCCGAAACAGGAACCAATAATCATACCGATGAGGCAAATTACCACTATTATCAGCACGACAATCCAACCGCCCGCAGCGATAGCCGCAATCAGCGCCTTGGTTGCCGCAATGATGGCCTTCACCGCCGCGGCGGTGGCTTTGGCTGCAGCCTTGATCGCATGAGCAGTGGCGATGGCCGCTGCACGGGCGGCATGGACCGCAGCCCTGGCAGCCCGCGCCGTGGCCTGGGCAGTGCGCTGGGCGGCTTTGGCCGCCTGCTGGCTGGTCTTGATACTGGCCTTGGCAGTCTTTTCCGCCGTTTTAATAGATTTGCTGGTGGTTTTTATCGTCCCCTTGGCCGTGGAAGAAGCCTGCTTGATGGTTTTGCGGCTCCTGTCTACTGTCTTAATGCCTTTCTTACCACGGTCCAGGGTCTTGATGGCCCCGCGCTCCTGACGGACCGCCTTGGCAGGCTCGGAAACTGTATCTGCTGCCTGACGGCCACTCCAGCGTGTGGTGGGCTGCCCAGCCTGCCGAGCCGCCTGTTTCTCTGCTTGTTTTTTCGGCTGTTCGGCTGCGGCTTTCCGCTTTTGGATTTTCTCCTTGACCTTGGAGATGTTCTCCTTAGTCGTCTGAACCCCCCTGCGGCCCTGTTTATCAAACTGATGGGCCGCTTCATGGGTGACATTATCCACCCCAGCGGAAAGGCGGTCGGACGCATACTCACCGGGGGAACCCTCCTCGGCATACAGGCTGTGGTCGGCCTTATCCTTGGTGCGGATATACGCCTCCTTCATCCGTTCAGAAGCAACCGCCGCTTTATCAATCGCTTTAATGCCTTTTTTCTCAGAAACTCTTGTTTTAATGCCCTTGCCCATGGGCTTCACCTCCTTCCCAGGGCGGGGCCGCCCTTATTCCTCCAGCAGTTTGGCCACAATCACCATCCGCCCGTTGGTCCGGGAATACTCGCAGGTGGAAAGAGTGATGAGCTGGTCGCCATATTCCGCAGTCACGCCCGTGTCATAGAGCGCCTGTTCCTTGCACTTGGCGATAAACTCGTCAAAATCTTCTTCCTGCTCGGCCCGGACGAAATGGTAATACTTAAAGCCAGATTCCGAGTAGGCCACCGTCTTAAAGGCGGCGATCACCTCATATTCGCCAAAGCTGTCCAGGGTATCAAAATGGATGATCTTGTGTTCCTGGTAGAAATCCTCGCTCTCGTACTTGCACAGGTCGGAGAACATACTGCCGTTGTTCATGTGATGGCCGTACAGCACCAGATTGTCGGAAATGCCGATGTCGCAGTTTTCCTGCATATAAGGCACCCCATAGCTGCTGTACGACTTATCAAAAGCGTGCTTCAGATAGAAATTGGGGTTATCCTTGGTCTGCATGACAGGGTAATCAATCCGGGTGCCGGGAATGGAAATCCAGCCCACCAGGTCGCTGTTCTGGGCGTACACATCCGCATATTTCTCAAAGGCCGTGAGTTCTTCTGGCTCCTGGGCCGGGTCATCGGCCAGCTCCAGCGTGGGCAGCTCCACATCTTCTTTGACCAGCTCGGCCACCTCGTCAAAGGCTTCGGCGCTTTGCTTCTGGTCCAGGTATTCCCGGCAGAGCATAGCCCCGGAGAAAAGGAAAAGGGCGGCACAAAAGGCCGCCCCCGCGATCATCAGTCTGCTTTTAACTTTGTCACTCATATTTTCACCCTCCTGTACTTATCGTGCCTGTTCTTTACTGGCCGCTTGGCGGCGCTGCCCGGCCTGGGCTGATTTCAGTCCCTGCAGCTCGGTTTTTACCGATGAGCGCCCGCCATAGATTCGCTCCACCGTGAGCGCCGTGTCGCGTTCCATCTCAGAAAACGCCTTGCCGCAGTACAGCACAAATTCCCGCAGCTTGGCAAGCACACCCTTATCTGCGGTTAATTCCTTGCTTTCCTGGAGTTCCTTCCCCGCAAGGGCAAGCCCGGCGTTTTTGATGTGGCCGCCCGCCTGGTGTAGTTCCTCCCGCATGGCGTCCAGTCGCACGGCAAGCTGCCCCATGCCTTTTTCCGCATGGGCAAAGCCACGCCCCATCCGGGAGAGGACCGAGGGGATACGCAGCACCTGGGCCGCATGGCACAGGGCGGAGCGCCCTTTCTCCCGGAAGGTCTGCGCCATCTGCTTTGCAGATGAAATTAGGTTTTCCTTTGCCGTGGAAACCATCACTTTGGTCTGGCGGACCTTACCTTCCACAGTGTCCACAAGCTGGGAGCACCGGGCGCGGATTCCCTGGTCGTGGAGCTTGCCCACCTCCAGACGCATTTCCTTCATTTCGTCCATCATCTGCGACAGCTTTTCTTCCATACCGTCGATATAGCCCACCAGGGCCTGCACTTCTTCCTTTTGCTTTTGAAGCCCGTTCTGCTCCAAAACGGAAATCAGGTCTATGATCTGCGGATGGTCCCGCAGCGCAAGAGCCGGTTCAGCCATGGTTCATTCCTCCATTCTCAAAATTATCATCGCGCCGGTTCCGCCTGCTTTTTCGCAGGGGGCAGCTCCCGGCAGTATTCCGGGTAACGGATTTTCACGCCCTCCATAAAGTAAGGCGCAAACTCGCAGCAGAACAAATCCTCCGGGGAATAGGCGTTGTTGTGCTCCGGGTCGGTATAGCCGTTCCAGAGATTGAAAGCAAGGCGGCACACCCGGACGGTGCCGCTGGTCTGCCAGCCGCCGTGCATACCATCCGGCTCAATGCAGTCCTGCTTGAAGTCAAACATCTGGCGGATGTTGGCCCGCGTTTCCGGGGCAATCCCCATCACATAGAAAAAGGCCCGGTGGTAACAGTCGTTCCGCCGCGCCTTGCTCATCATATCCAAAAAGAAATCCCGGTGCTCCGGGGACGCAAACCGGATATTGCTCATACCAGCACCTCCTCGCCGCCGAATACGCCTTCACCGGGTTTGGTGGTCATCAAAGCATAGAGCTTTGTGTCACGGGGGAACCGGTTGACAAAAGGCACCAGGGCGCTGCCATACCGGATAAGGCCGCAGCCTGCGTCTGCATTGGTAACATAGCTCATCTGCTCATTGGAGATATTAAGGAGCTTCGCCAGCTTTGCCCGGTCGGATGCCGCCTGGTTCAACATGACAATAAACTCCGAGTTGGAGAGCATGGTGCTGGCCTGGACGGAATCCAAAAGGTACTCTACATTCTGCGTGATGGCTGTGGGGTAAGCACCGCGCTTTCTAAACTGCCTCCATGCGGAATTAAAGAAAATGCCGCTTTGCTCATTTTCAAACATCACATGGAACTCGTCGATGAACACATGGGTGCGCTTGCCCCGTTTCCAGTTGAGGGTGACGCGGTTCAGGATGGTATCGGTGATGACCAGGGAACCGGCAGGCTTTAGCTGCTCGCCCAGGCCGTGGATGTCGAACACCACATAGGGCTTGTTCAAATCCACTGTGCTTTCCCGGCCAAAGATGTCCAGGGAGCCGGTGGTGTAAAGCTCCAGGGAAAGGGCGATCTCCTTGGCTTTATCCTCCGGCTGTTCCAGCAGTTTTTGGCGCAGGTCGCAGAGGGTGGCCACCCGCCCGATCTTCTCCGCCTCTGGGTACACCAGGGCGGTGCAGCGGTCAATGATGGATTTATGCTGCGGTCCCACGCCGCGCTTGTCGATCTGCTCGATGAGGGACATGACAAACTGGCTCTTTTCCACGATGGGGTTTTGCTCACCGTAGCCCTCTACCATATACATGGCGTTGAGGCGGTCTTTGCCGCCCGCCACCAGATGGGCCACCGTCGCTTTCTCCCGGCCCAGGGCTTTGACGAGTGCGCCAAATTCTCCCTCCGGGTCACAGATCAGGATGTCGTCATTTGCGTAATCCGGGTGGAGCATAAGAAACGCGATCAGCTCCTTGGCGCTGAAGGACTTGCCCGCGCCGGGGACGCCCAGCAGGAAGGCCGACTGGTTCAAAAGGTTCGCCTTGTTGCACATGATGAGATTGTGGGAAATGGCGTTCTCTCCAAAGTAAATGCCGCCCTTATCCTGGATCTCCTGTACCTTGAAGGGGATGAATACCGCCAAACTCTCGGTGGTGAGGGTGCGGAAGGCGTTGATTTTCCGCACCCCGATGGGCAGGGCGGTGTTCAGGCCATCAAGCTGCTGGAACTTGAGTACCGCAAGCTGGCACATATGCTTTCGCGCCACGGAGAGTACTGCTTCGGTGTCGCTGTCAAGCTGCTCCTTGGTGTCGGCGGTGATGGCCAGGGTCATCACCGCGAACATCATCCTCTGGTCGCGGGTGGTGAGGTCATCCAAAAATTCCTTGCTTTCTTTGCGCTGCAATTCCATATCGTAGGGGACCACAGCAGAGAAGTTGTTGTTGGCGTTCTGGCGGCGCTGCCAGTTGGTGATGTTGGTTTCCACACCCAGCAGGCGGTTTTCCACCTCCCGCACGGCCTCATCCGTGGGAACCGGCACAATGTCGATGGAGAACATCAGATTGCGGTTAAAATCCGTCAGCTCCGTCACCATGTTATCCTTAATATAAGAGGCATAGTCTTTGAGGAACAGCACCCGGCAGAACTTATCGCCCAGCTTCAGATAGTCGCTGTTTTTCTCGATCCCGTCCGGGCAGATATAGTCCTTAAAGCTGTGGCCCCGTTTCATCATCTCGCGGGCATTGAAAACAAATTCGGATTCCTCGCCCTGGCGGTAGAAGTCGTGCAGGATACGCAGGCGCTCGGTGGCGTCCAGCTCCACGCACTTGGAACCCAGGGCCGCAAAGTGGGAAATCAGGTCGGCTCCCACACGAGAAAAATAGGCGCGGGCCTCCTCAACATCCTTCTTCACCACGGAGATGGTGATATACTTTTCCTGCATAATGCCGTTGGCTCCGGTGGCTTTATCCAGCAGCATTTGGTTATATTCCCCCCGGTACTCATCCCGGAAATCCCCCTGCATGGGCATGAGGATGGACGTTTCAAAGGTGGCGCGATTCTGCCGGCGGTTGTTGATGGTGATTTTCGTCACCGCGCCGGAATCCAGGGAATTGAGCAGCTCCGAGTAGGTGAGGAACATGGATTCCTTGTCCTCCCGGCTGGCCACCAGATAGTTGATGTCGCTGAATTTATAGGTTTTGGAGAACTTGTTCCCCACAAGGAAGATGCCGTCCGGCCAGATACGGCGGACGGGGATCACATCCTGCACCTTCCGGGGGACGGTGTAGCGTTCCTTTTCCTGCTTGGACATGGTTTTGATGGTCTTAATCATGCTTGGCCTCCTTCCGTTTGCTAAAGTGTTTCGGCTCCTTCCGGCGCTTCTTGCCGGGCCGCCCGGTTTGCAGCTCCTCGATGGTATCTTTCAGAGCCGCATAGTAGTAGTTGCTGTCCTCGAACTTAAACTCCTTCGGCTCCAGCATTTCCGAGCGCAGCCAGGCCCAGATGAATTGTTCCGCCGTCATACCGTGATAGGTGATGAACCCCAGCATGGCAAAGGGGGCCGCCCCCAAAATGCACATCCAGGACAGGGTTTCCACCCCAAAGTAGGGGCGCAGGATAAAGTAAAGGCCCACGGCCACGCCGCAGGCGAGGACAGAAAAGATGAACTGCCGCATACTCAGCCCGAAAAACATGGATTCGGTGTAGTTGCGGATTTCCCGGTTGATCTTGACTTCCAAAATATCACCTCACAATCACATCGCCGGTTTCCAAGTAAACAATGCTGCTCTTGGGAATATAGGCAAAGCCCAGCAGCCGGTCGCCCACGGTAAAAATCTCGTCTGGAGCTGCTTTGGAGAAGTGGCCCACAATTCCCTTTTCAGCGGGCAGGTCGTAATCCTCCACCATTGGGATGGCGGTTCCATCAATCAAGTGCAGCACATAGGTTTGATAACGCATTTGTTTTCCTCCTTTTTTACAGGCCCATCATCTCGCGCACCACGCGGTCGGCCATTTTCACCGCGCCCACGAGGACGAGCATATTAAAGACCAGCTCCCCGATATAGCTCCACACCTGCGTGACTGCCGCCGCATTGGGGTCAATGGCAGGCGGGGACGCCGCAAATAGGGAAAAGATAATGCAGGCCAGCACAATGATGGCCCCTTCCAGGCAAACAGCGGCATAGCTCTTGATAAAGCTCTTGCCCACGTTTTGGGTCGGTTCCCCGGCGAAGGTGGAGAGAGGGACGGGGGCGATGGCCGTATATAAATAGAGCTTAAAAAATCTCCCGTAGACGGTCATTATCATAATGAAAGACAATATCGTGATAAACAGCCCGCCGATGAGCGTCACCGCCCAGAGGGGGATACTCTCGAAAAAGCCGCAGCTTTCCACTGCGTCAATGATTTCCTGCGGCAACACAGTCTGTTGGGCCGAACCAAAGCCCGCCGCGTTCATTATGGTCGAAACGAGGCCCTGGACAATATTAAAGAGGGCCATCATCAGCTCCAGCCCATAGGTCACGACGCCTTTGGCAATGGCAAACCGGATGAACAGCTTCAGGGCGTGCTCCGGTTTCTTCACCTCGGCAAAGCTGCCGCAGGTGCGCATGACGCCAATCACAAAGAACAGTACCAAAAGCGCGAGGCCAATCGCCCGCACCGCGTCATGGATGTTGACAATGACGCCCCAGATGGAGCCGCCCTTAAACTGTTCCGGGCTTTGGGTGATGAGCTGCCAGATCTCGGACAGGTACTTGTTCCAGGTATCGAGGGCGTTTTGCAAATTTTGAACAACCCAGTTATCGGACATTCAACAACCTCCTTTCCGGCAACGGTAAGGGGCAGGCCGCCATGGGCCTGCCCCTGCACTGCCGTTATTCGAATCAGCCGGTAATCAGGGTCAAAATCTCCTTCGCAAACGTAATCACAACGCCGCCGGCCAGGGTGAGAAAACCGTTGGCCCGCTGGCTGGGGTCGTGGGATTTCAGGGACAAACCGATCTGTACCACGCCAAAGCCCAGCAGAATCATACCAATGGCGCGGATCAGGCCGAAGATGAAATCACTGAGGTTGTTAATAACAGTCAGCGGGTCGCTGGCAGCAAAGGCCGTGGTGGTGCAGCAGCACAGCATGAGCACCAGGGCCGCATAAACAGCAAAGGCGCTCCGGCTCTTTTTGCCCATGGGCAGGCTGCGGGTTTCTTTCTTCTGCTTGCTTTCCTTCTTAAACAGTTTCATTTTGGGTGTCCTCCTTGAATTGAAAGATATTCTCCATGTCCTCATCGGACAGAAGTTCATAAAGGGTTTCCGGCTCCTGGATATTGGCAAGGTCGCCGGGGGTGAGGCGGCCAATGACCATATCCGCCACAGCGTTTTCGGTGCCGCCGTGGGCATAGACGGGCGCGCCGCCATCGGTGGTGTACTTGATGTTGGGGTGTTTCAAAAGGTCATACTTTTCATCCATCAGCGGCGCTTCGCCACGGATAAAGAGCAGGGCCAGGTTGTTGTCCAGCATACGGACCTCATCGGGCGTCATCAGCTCCCGGCCCGTGATCTGGTTGTTGGTGGAATAGCTGCCGGAATGCCCGGTGCTCTTGCCGTAGGTGTCCAGCCAGAGGGTGCTTTTCCCCAGGTAGTTCTCGGAGATCAGCTTGTGGGTGGACGTTTCATTGCCGCCCAGGTACAGAAATTCATCGCAGTTGCCGATGATGGATTCCCATTGCTTTTCAAACAGCGCCTTGAGCTGGGCAATGTTCTGGATGATGATGGAAACGCTGATATTCCGGGAGCGCATGGTAGCCAGCAGCTTGTCGAAATCATCCGGCAAACTCACGTTGGCGAACTCATCCATCAAAAAATGCACCGGTACGGGAAGGCTCCCGCCGTGTATCCGGTCAGCAGAATAAAAAAGTTCCTGGAAAGTGCTGGCATACAGCAAACTTACCAAGAAATTGAAGCTGGCGTCGTTGTCCGGGATGAGGGCAAAGAGTGCCACTTTTTTCTCGCCCAGGCTGGAAAGGTCCAGCTCATCCGTGGCGGTGAGGGCCGCCACCGAGGAAAGATTGAATTTTTCCAGGCGGG
>ENA-UOJP01002036-UOJP01002036.1-human-gut-metagenome-genome-assembly--contig:-C102-NODE-2036-length-18800-cov-5.536676_pt1 | contig 18800 bp, 10 predicted proteins | sample MGYA00242353_ERZ723900 | MGnify/ENA metagenome assembly ERZ723900
AAAAGGCCGGGTAATATGCTCCCAGGCATACCACTCCGGCCTCCGGTGCAGCAACTATCTGTCAGACGACCAGCTTTCTTCCTGCCGTCTACTTTCCGGAATAGGAATCCACATATTCCTGACAAAGTGCGGTATATTCCTCCGCCTTCAGATTTTCCAGATTTTTAAGATGGGCTTCCCACTTTTCATCATCAATGCCGTTGATAACCGAATCCGCAATGAACTTCTGCAGATAGGTATCGATATCGGCGATCAGAATCGCTCTTCTCTCCGCATTTTCCAGGCTTGCCGTCCCTGCGGGCAGACCGATAACGCCAAAGGGTATCTGTTCCTTAACCGCCTGCAGCTTCCAGTCATGAGGCCATTTGTCATCATACTGCAGCGCCTGATCGTATTCATTTCTCCAGAGGGAAGGAGTTGTACCCGCAAAGCTTTCCGCATTCCGATATTCAGGAATCGATTTATAGCCGCCGTTAGCTTCCAGAACCTCGGCTGTCATAGTCAGGAATTCAGGAACTTCTTTTCCGTTTTCATCCAGGATTTCCCACCATACGCCTTCGGCTCCTCTTCCCCAGGTAAGGGCCATTTCCAGTGAAGAGTTAATGTAATCATACCAACGTACCAGCGCTTCCGGATTCTTACAGTTTCTGCTTATGGCAAAACCGCCTGTCTTTGTCACGTTATTGATGCCTACCATCTGCGTTCCGTCTTTTCCTTTCAGGACAGGGACCGCCTTGTAACGGCCTTCTCCCGGCGCACCATTGTCCACGCTGCACTCATCCCCGGAATAGCCTGCCATGACACCGATAATATCCCCGGATGCTCCCCTTGCAGAATACTGTTCATCGCTCATGGTGAAAACATCCTTATCAATCAGACCTTCCTTATATAAATCATGCATCCAGGCAAGGGCATCGTAATATCCCTGTTCCCCCGCACTGAAGGTTACTTTTCCGTCTTTGGTAAATACGTGGTATTCGTTCTCCACAACTCCGAACGGGCCGAACAGGTTTTCCATTGCCGTGCCCCAGCTCCAGGCCTTTGCAAAAGTAAACGGGATTTCATCCTTAACGCCGTTGCCATTGGGATCCTCATCCCGGAAAGCGATCAGCACATCTTTAAACTCCTCCGGAGTCTGCGGCATTTCCTTCCCTACCTTTTCCAGCCAGTCCGTATTGATCCAGAACTGGGAATCGATGATATTCTGAGTGGATTCATCGCCTATAGGAAGGCAGTGGATCTTTCCGTCCGGTGCGATCAGACTCGCCGGATAATCATCCCTGCTGTCAAAAAATGCGGTGACCGCCGGGGCGTAGTTTTCCAGATATTCATCCAGCGGCGCCAGCTGTTCGTAATTCCTCGCTATATCCACATCTCCCAGAACCGCATCCGGAAGGCTGTCCGTGCTGAACATGATATTGATTTTTTCCTGCCAGCCGGACTGGGGGATTTCCACCCATTCGATATGTACGTTCGTAGCTTCCTCTGCCGCAATGACACAGGCCTTTTGGGAAGCCGCCTTCAGTGTGCTTCTCTGCGGAACCGCAATGGTGAAGGTTTCCTTTTCATTTAAAATGGGAAGTCCCTGTGCATTAAAGTTGCTGTCCGTGTTTCCTCCGGCTTCCGCCTGGGACTGCGCCTGTGTCTCAGGCTTCGGATCCCCCTGCACGTCACCGGATGTCCCTGCCTTGCCTGCGCATCCTGCCAGGGTACTGCCCAGAAGCACCGCGCTCACTAAGATGGCTCCTGTTTTTGTCATTGTTTTTCTTTTCAAAACAATCCCTCCTATAAATATACTGACATCTGCTGCTTTTCCGAATCCGTATCAAGCACCCTCAGTGCGGCGGCTCTTCGGAAGATGTCTGTAGCATACCCCAGTCTGCGCCTTCTGCCTATCTCATGCTTTTGAACTTTATCCCCTTCTCATGAAAAAAATACAGCGCCGTTTCATAATATCTTCTTTTCCTGTATCCATTCATCAAAACGATATATTTACATCCTGCTTTTCCATATCTTTTCCCGGTAGCCTCCCGGCGTTATTCCCTCATACTTTTTAAACATTTCTATAAATACCGTACTGTTGCCGTAACGCAGCAGCTGGGCTATTTCTGAAATTTTCTTATCGCTGTCGGCCAGAAGCTCTTTGGCACGCTCCAGTTTAATCTTCTCCACATACTGGGATATGCTCACCTGCATGTTTTTCTTAAAGAAATGGCTGAGATTGGATACGGAGGTATCAAAACAGGCTGCCATATATTTCACAGTAAAGTTATCATCCAGATAATGTCCGTTAATATAGTCCAGGATATCCGCTATATTCTTTTTCCTGTAGTTTCCGTTTCCTTCCTCGTCCTGCGAAAAGGCCGCCTGTTCCTCAATCATCCTTCCGAAAAATACCGAAAGCTCTTCTTTTGTTAATTCTCCGTCCCCTCTTCCGTCAAAAAACTCTTCCGGCTCCCGGTTTAATATGTGCATTACCTCCCATGTGATGCACAGGGCCATGCTTTCCTTAACCTCAGAAACAATTTCTTTCAGTTCTGTGAGGAGGATCACCGTACGTACGGAGTCAGCCAGACCTGCCGCATCCTTAAGAGCCTTCAGCTCCTGTCCCGGGAAACGCTGCTCCTCATGCTGTTCCCGGCGCAGCTCCCTTCGGGCTTCCTCATAAGAAAAGCGGATTTTTCCCACGTCCGAAGTGATCCTGCCCACTCCCAGCTTCACTCCGCTTCCTGAAATCTTTTCCAGCCTGCGTGAAATATCTCCCATAGACTCATCGGAACAGACAAGATATACATACATTTCCTCAAAAAGCACAATCCGATATGCGGTGGAAGCGCTGTAATCATTCATCTGGGTGTGAAAAACCTCATAAAGCTCCCTGTTTTCCTCTATCTTGGGGAAAACGGCAAAAAACAGATGCCTTCTGTTAATATGGATGCTGCTTTTCAGGCAGCGTTCCCAAAGCTCATCCCCCGGCTTCACTTCCTTGGTAAGCAGCTCGTAGAGACAGTTTTCCGCCCGCAGAAGGTTTCTTTCTTCCTCCAGCATTTCATTATTATCCAGCAGGCTCCTGAAGGACTGGTACTTTTTCCTGGAATAATAAAGTGCCAGCAGGATTCCCACCGCTACGGAACATAATATCCAGATGCCATACCCCCTGAAATAACTCACAGCACTCCTGGAAACCTCCTCCTTGGAAACAAAAGTCAATGCAGAAAATCCGGATTCCATATCCGTTATATTTCTGTAGTAATCCTTTTCCTCCAAAAGCTGCTCCCAGCCCCTGCTTCCATTCAGAAGGGCACGATTATCCCCCTTTCTTGAAGAAAAAAGAACCTGATCCTGAAAAGAAACCATCGTAATATCTTCATAGGGCATCCCGGAACCGCCGAATTGTTCCATCAGCTTGCTGTCCCGGATCACATAAAAAAGATACTGCGTATCCGACTTTCCTTTCTCCATCCAGGTTTTTAACGGGCAGATGATCACAATTCCCATGCTGCTTCCTTCATAAAGCTCTGCCCTCACAGCATACAGGCCTATATCCTCCATCTTACCCAATAAATTTCTGTCCATCCGGCAGATACGGGAAAAGAACAAATCCTCCGTAAAGGTTCCTCCCGAAGAAACTACTTTTCGTTCCTCGTCGGGGAAATAATAATACATACTGTCCACGAAGGGGAAGGTGCTTTCCTTCTTTTTTAAATCCTCCGCAATTTCCAGATAGGATACCGGGGGATTGGAGGAATACTGACGGCTGTAGATCTTACTGTAGCGGCAGTCCGCATTGTAGGCGCAGATAACAGCTATCTGCTGTTTGAAATAATCCGCCTGCCGTTCCGCCGACACCGCAGTCTCGTCCATGATTTTCCTGTAATGCTGCCTGTGTACCATATAAAACACACTGAAGCTTACGATCAACAGCGGAATCAGCAGCACAATATTATAAGTAATTACAAATCGCAGATAACTGATGTTCTTATCTCTTTTTTCCATTTTTCCCACTCCCCGCTTGGTATTTCCCCATAATTCATTATACCGGAAACCTCTTTTCCCCTCCATCTTTGTTTTTTGAATATAACCTCATGCAATTGAATGATATCTTCCATTCAGGCCGCTATGCTGTCCGGCTAATCCGCAGAAACACAAAAAGCCCTCTCCCCCGCTGCCGTAAATACCAATTACGGCCTGCGGGAGAAAAGGCTTCCTCCATCAGTCATTCTTTCTTTATTTCACAATAATGCGCTTGAAATTCTTCTTGCCGCGCTTAAGCACCTTGCCTTCGCCATGGAAGTCTTCACCGGCAAATGCGGCGCGGAAGTCCGTAACCTTTTCCCCTTCCATGGTCACACCGCCCTGTTCCACAGCACGGCGGCCTTCGGAACGGGATGCCACCAGCCCGGATTTAACCAGTAGATCCAGAATATCGATATTTCCATCGGTAAGATCCGCCGCCGTCAGCTCTGCGGTAGGCATTTCCGCCGCATTTCCGCCTCCGAAAAGAGCCCTTGCGCTTTCCTGCGCTTTGGAAGCTTCTTCCTCGTCATGAACCAGCTTGGTCAGTTCAAATGCAAGGATTTCCTTGGCCTGGTTCAGCTGGCTGCCTTCCCATTTGTCCATCTCGTCGATCTGCTCAATCGGCAGGAAGGTGAGCATACGGAGACATTTGAGCACATCCGCATCGGAAACATTTCTCCAGTACTGGTAAAATTCAAAGGGCGAGGTCTTGTTGGGATCCAGCCATACGGCGCCGCTCTGCGTCTTGCCCATCTTCTTTCCTTCGGAATTCAGAAGCAGGGTGATTGTCATGGCATAAGCATCCTTGCCCAGCTTTCTGCGGATCAGCTCCGTTCCTCCCAGCATGTTGCTCCACTGGTCATCCCCTCCGAACTGCATATTGCAGCCGTATTTCTGGTATAACATGAGGAAATCGTAGCTCTGCATGATCATGTAGTTGAATTCCAGGAAGCTCAGACCCTTTTCCATACGCTGCTTGTAGCATTCTGCTGTCAGCATGCGGTTTACGGAGAAGCAAGCTCCCACATCACGCAGAAGTTCCACATAATTCAGGTCCAGCAGCCAGTCGGCATTGTTTGCCAGAATCGCTTTCCCTTCGGAGAAATCAATAAACTTGCTCATCTGCCGCCGGAAGCATTCACAATTGTGGTCGATGGTTTCCCTTGTCATCATGGTACGCATATCGCTTCTCCCGGAAGGATCCCCGATCATGCCCGTTCCGCCGCCCAAAAGGGCAATGGGCTTGTTGCCTGCCATCTGCAGTCTCTTCATCAGGCACAATGCCATAAAATGTCCTACATGAAGGCTGTCTGCAGTAGGATCAAAACCAATATAAAAGGTTGCCTTACCCGCATTTACCAGCTCCCTGATTTCTTCTTCATCCGTGAGCTGCGCCAATAATCCGCGGGCTCTTAATTCTTCAAATACCTGCATTTTTCTTTTCTCCTTTTCTCTTTCTCACAGTACAGGCGTAAACGGAAACCTTAAAACAAAAAAAATCCTTCTTTCCGTCAAAATCCGGAAAAAAGGACGAGTGTCAGATACCCGTGTTACCACCTTTGTTCACAGCCGGCTCACGCCGTCTGCCTCATCAAGTACGACTGTTCTGTTACGGCCTGCAGTCCGTTCCCGTCCCAGTGATACTCTTCGCAAAATAACGGTTGCTCTCCGTCGCAGCCTACTCTCACATGATTTTGGTGCGAAACTCCGGGATGTATTCGGGAAAGCCTCTCCTGCGCCTCTCATCTGCCGGCCGCTTTCTGTAGGTTCCTCTTTTCCTTACTTCTTCCCATCACAGTTTTTAGAAAATGATTCATTTCACTATAAACTATCGTTAATGTAACACAATCCCCGATTTCTGTCAATAGACCCTGCACACAATCTTGCAAAAGCAGCCCAATCCCGTTATAATTAGGTTGTGCAGCCAGTTCCGGGAGGAGTGCAGCCGGCCGTTTCTCATGGAAACAGCCGTGTATCGCTGGTGTCCGGTCTCACACTTATGAATCCCGAGAACACGCAGCGGCTGGCTGCCTTTTCTTTTTATTCTGCCTTATCTTCTCTCCTTCTCCAGGATTCTGCGGAAAGGTGTCAGGAATCTGTTAATATGGGCCCCTATCAGGAACAGATAAAAACAGAAATAAAGCCAGAGCATTACAATAACGATAGTCGTCAGGCTTCCGTACATATCAAACCCGTTGAACTGCTGGATATACATGGAAAATCCCCAGGAAAAAATATTCCATGTCGTTGCGGAAAATACAGCGCCCGGAATCTGGTGGGAAAATTTCAGCTTGCAGTTGGGGATATAGGTATACATCACCGCAAAAATAAGCGTCATCATACACCAGGAAAACAGCCCCCTGAAATGCAGCAGCAGGGCAAACAAATCTTCCATCTGGGGGACATGCCGCACTATCGTATCCGCGAATAAATTCCCGAATACCATTACTATCAGCAAAAATATAATCGTTATCAGAAAGATGATCAGATAAAAAGAGGCGATAATTCTCTGCAGCACGTAATTCCTATCCTCTACCACGCCGTTCATGGCGTTTAATCCTCTCATCAGCGCCAGCACACCTTTTCCTGCCGACCAGACCGTAACAATAGCCGCGATACTCATCACGCCGAAGGTACTGTCATAAATACTTTGTATCAGTGAAGTCAGAAGCGGAGAAAGGGTCTGGGGCAGAAGCGTTACCGCCGTTATAATATCCGACTTCTTTATCGGCGTATACGGTAAAATGGAACATATCAGCATGAGCATGGGAATGAGGGACAAAAAGAGGAAAAAGGCCGTGCTTGCCGCATATGCATTTACATTCGCACGGGACATCTGTCTTCCAAACCCTCTCAGAATTCTGTAAATTCTCATTAACCTGCTTTTCCTTTCCTTTGCTTATTTTAAGCTCTGCGGAAAAAACGCTCTTTCCCCGCACAGCAGACGGCGGTCAGTAGACCGCCTTAACTCCGCTTCCTTCATAAAAGAATCCCAAAATAGAATCACTGTCGCAGCCGTCCGCAGCCATGCTCCGTGCGCCATTCTGGCTCAGGCCCACCCCATGGCCGAATCCACCGCCAATCAAACTATATCCTACCACATAGCCGTCCTCTTTTCCAGTTTCCAGTACGATAAATGCGCTGGGCAGCAAAGCAGCCGTATTATACTCGCTTCCGTCCTGCCGGATCACTTTGCTGGTTCCGTTGCTGAGCACATAACGGATATTATGCTCCGACTTGATCATGAGGGCGCCGTTCTCCCCTTCAATTACAAGCTCCTCCGCCACACCGCCGGCATTCCTGGCCGCGATATATATGTCGGTAATCCTTCCCGGATCCACAGGCGCCTGATTCACGAAGCTACCATCCGCCTGCCGTACATAAACAGAACCCGGGCTGGCATCATAGCGTTTGACAACATTGGCATACATAAGGGTATTATCCAGCTGATCCACCTGGTAGGTCCAGCGGTACCATGCCTCTTCCCTCTCAAAATCGGAATCTCTGGTTCCCCGGATAAAGGCTTCAAAATTCGCTTCCTCGGTCATGGAATCCGCAGTCTGGATATCCTCTTCCTTTACGGTATCGTCAATCGTATCTCCCTGGGCATCTGTCACACCCGCCACGTTCACCGCCTTTCCCTGCAGATAAGGGAAATTATCCGGCACGGAATTCAGCCAGATCCCCGTATTGGTCCCATAGCCGCAGGAGGTGGAATAATAAAAGGCTTCTGCCAGCTGATCCCCGTAATACAGCAGTTCTCCCTTGGTTTCCTTCACCGCTTTAGTAGTTTCCACATTTTCCGTAATATTATTATAAACCTGGAACCCCGCGCTGTCGTCCACATGGGCTCCGTAAGCGGGCAGACCCGCATGAAGCATTTTGGCATAAGCATAGGTTCTTGCACATACTGCCTGGGCCTTCAGAGCCTCTAACGGATAGGAGGATGGCATTTCACTCGGCACCACCGCATACAGATATTCCTCCAGCAGCACCTCATTGATCACCACGATCCCGTCCTGCTGCTTCTCCAGCTCCAGGCTTCCCCTGTAAGAAGGCACTCCCTGGCTTCTTTTCACATTCATAAGACTGATATGCCCGGTTAATACCGCAGGCTCTATCCGTATTCTCTCCGCCGTAAAAAGCTCACTGTCCTTGGCGATGGTCAGTGTCTCTCCCGCCGGAACCATTGTTGTCTGCTGTTCACCGTAGGGCCCGGTGATTACCGAAAGGTCACAGTCCGCCTTCAGTTCCAGCGAATCGTGGAAGGCGCTTCCGAAATCTGAGGTCTTTACCAGCACGCGGATATTCTCCATCGCCTCTTCCTTTACCACAAGACAGGCCTGTATTTCTCCGTCTTCAATAACGAAATCCGTAAAATCATAACCGATACACAAATCGGTTGTGAAATATTTCTGCAGCTTGCCGTAAAGACGGTATATTTTTAAATGATCCGAAAAAGGATAAAAGCCGCAGCCTTCAATTTCCGCCCCGTTATCCCGAATTTTAAGAAGCTTGCCGGACACCTTATCCATATGCACCTTCACGCCTGCAAGCGAACCGTCCGCAAAGCTCAAATCAGCCACCTGCTCCCTGGCTGCTCCCAGAGCGGCCGCTTTCTCTTCAGGCGCCGAAATGGTGATTTCATAATCGTTCCAAAAACAGCGGAGGGAATCTGTTTCCACCTCCATGATCCATATATTCGAAATTTCCGTCTGTGTCCCGGTTTTCTCCCTCAGCGCATACAGCACGCCTTCCCGCTCCACCGCAACAATGGGCTGCCAGAGACATTCCGGGATCCGGTCACTCATATAAGTGTATACACTTTCCAGCGAAATCAAAGCATTCTCTTCCAGCCGGTTTCCATCTGCGTCGGAAACCGAACCGCCCAAACCAATCGGCGTCAGATCCATATCCTGAATCCTTCCGTCTTTATCATAAACGGCCCTCACCGCGTCGAAATAAGGATACCAGTCATCCTGAAGGACTTTATCCTTATTCCGGTAGCCGCCCGGAAGCTCATATGTGCAGTCCGGGAAAAGACCGGCAATGTCTTTCCATTGTGCAAAGGTCAGCATACCATCGCTTTGGGCTGCCGAATCACCGGAAAAAACAGCCGCTATCGTTTTGCTGTCCGATACACCCCCGGTATCCGCCAGAAGCCAGGTCAGATTCCCCGCTTCCTGCAGCGAAAGGTACTCTCCTTCCGTACGCGGGATTGTCATTTCCACAAGGGAACGTACCAACAGCAGAATCAGAAGCGCCACTCCCAAAATAATAACGGCCAGCTTCATCCAGCGGCCTCCGGAAGTATTTTTCGGGGCGGCCGCCCTGTAACTGCCGTAACGTTTTCCATAACCATGGGAACTTCTCACAGCCGTTGAACGGAACGCTTTTCTGCCGGCATTCATACGCGCCGCACGGCTTCTTGCCGCATGCTCCGCCTCTCTTTTGTCCGCTTCCTTCTTCGCGTCCAGGCATCTGTTATGTCCCGGCGCGTCCGAATTACGGGTGTTCTGATTTGACAGCCTTGATTCCCGGCCAGTTCTCCTGCTGCTTCCCTGTCTTCCGCCTTTTTCCATATACTCCCCTTACATCTTTGAATCCCATCCATTTCCAGATAATTTTCAGGCACGCCGCCCCGCAAACAACCCTATGTATTTAAGCTCACAGCGGACAAGCCGGCACACTTGAAAAAAAGCAGCCTGTAATGGCTGCTCTTATCTTTTGTATCCCCAAAATGCCGGCTCTTGTCTTTTGACTCCTAGCTGACTGCTAGGTGGGTTACCGCAACCGACGCTTCTGCCTTCCCCTGCGCAATGAGGGCCTGACATCCACGCGGCAATGTAGGAGTCCCGTTTAAAGTAACTGTAGGTTCAAAACAACAAGAGTTATCGAACATTTCAGGTTAGTTATATTATATCCTGATTATAATGAAATTACAACAGTAAAAAAAGGAAAGGAATGTCCGGCCCGGTTGTAAGGTACAACAGGCCGGAAAAACTGACGATAAATTTTAAGAAATTTCCCGTGTTTCTTTTTTGAGCCATTCTCTTTCTTCTTCATTAAGCAAAGGCGAAATTTTTTCATAAACAGCCTTGTGATAATCATTCAAAAGCTTCAGCTGTCCGGGCTCCAAAAGGGATGGCTCGATTCCGTCCAAATCAATGGGCACATAGGTCAGGGTATCAAAATACATGAACTGTCCGTCACCGTTCTTTACTCCATTTTGCGCCACCATTACATTTTCGGTCCGGATACCGTGACTTCCTTCTATATATACTCCGGGTTCATTCGTCACATCCATTCCCGCCTCAATAACGGCTTCTGTCTGACCTTCCGTAAAACGCCAGCGGATTCCCTGGGGGCCTTCATGGACATTCAGGATATAGCCTACGCCGTGTCCCGTCCCGCATTTATAATCGATATTCCTGTCCCACATGGGCTGTCTGGCCAGAATATCCAGGTTTCTCCCCGTACAGCCATAAAGGAACCTGGCGTTCGTCAGCTGCAGCATTCCTGCCGCTACCGCAGTGAAATGTTCTTTTATCTCAGCGGAAACAGGGCCAAGCACGATGGTTCTTGTCACATCTGTGGTTCCGCCCATATATTGTCCGCCGGAATCCACCAGCAGCATTCCTTCCTGAGAAAGCTCCTTGCAGCTGCCTTCCACAGCCTCATAATGCATCATAGCCGCATTTTCCTTATAGCCGCTTATCGTGGGGAAGGAAAGATCCAGATAACCGTCAATTTCACTCCGCAGATGATCCAGGTACTGTGCCGCCGTCACCTCTGTTATTTTCATTTTTCCCACGTTTTTCTTAAGCCAGTATATGAACTTACACACCGCGGCACTGTCCTTCAGATAGACCTCCTCCATATGTGCGAGTTCCACCTCATTCTTAATGGCCTTCATCAGCTCCGTGGGATTCTTACCGTCCTTACACTCCCCTTTTTCACGAAGGGTGCAATAAAGAGCGTAGCTGGTATTGTGTCCGTCATAGAGGACTTTCTCTCTTTCCGTCCTGCTCTGAAGGAAGGGAACTATGTTATCATAGTCTTTGAGCGTTATGCCATATTTCGCAGCATGTGCCCTGAGTTCCGCCGTTATTTCCGTATCCTGGATAAAGAAAAAGCATTCCTTCATGGTAATATAAGCGTAAGAAAGAGCAACGGGATTGCATTCCACATCGCCGCCCCGGATATTAAACAGCCACATCAAATCATCCAGCTTGCTGAGGAGGAAAGCATCGGTCTCTTCCTTCTCCATGGCCTTCCGGACATCTTCCAGCTTTTCTCCGGCGCTTTTTCCGCATATCGCCTCATCCAGCACCATGACCGGATGGCTGGGAAGCGACGGTCTGTCCGTCCAAACCTCATCTGCCAGATCTTTTCCATAGGCAAACGTAATTTTCTTTTCCTCAAGGATTTTTTCTAGGCTGCAGCCAAAGGCCGTATCAACCACCCTGCCGTCAAAGCCTAATGTCTGCCCTTCCTTCATATGATCCTTCAGATATTCCTTAATGGTGGGAACCCCTTCATCCAGCATCCTGAAAAGAGTGATTCCCGTTCCCTCCAGTTCATTTTCCGCCTGGATAAAATAACGTCCGTCCGTCCAAAGGCCCGCTTCATCACGGCTTACCACAAGCGTCCCGTTGGATCCGGTAAAACCGGAAAGATATTCCCTTACTTTAAAATACACATCCACATATTCAGAATTGTGGAAATCCGCGGTGGGCACCATATAATAATCGACCCCCGCCCGTTCCATAACTTCCCGGAGCTTGGCTATACGATTCCGGATTGTCTGGTTCATAATATTTCTCCTTTGCTTTTACTGTTAGATTCCTGGGCAAGCCCTTTTAATAATCTCCGGCTTCCTCCCCTTTCAGAAGTCCCACTGCGGAGGAAGTGCCGATCCTGTCACAGCCTGCCTCCAGGAACATTTCCAAATCCTCTCTGCTCTTCACTCCTCCGGCTGCCTTGATTTTCACCGAAGGTCCGATATGTTCACGGAAAAGCCTCACATCTTCCAGCGTGGCTCCTCCGGTGCCGAAGCCTGTAGAAGTCTTGATATAATCCGCTCCCGCCTTTGTCACTGCCTGGCACATGGCAATTTTCTCTTCTCCTGTAAGATAGCAGGTCTCGATAATCACCTTCAGCACATGGCCGCCGCAGGCTTCCTTCAGTGCCCGTATTTCCGCCTCTACCTTACCATACTGATGATTCTTGACATCACTGATATTCACCACCATGTCAATTTCATTCGCACCGTCCTTAAGGGCTTTTTCCACTTCAGCCAGCTTTGCGGCGGTTACGCTGTAACCCAGCGGGAATCCCACAACCGTACAGATATTCAATGTATCGAATTTATCATGTACCCTTTCCACATAACAGGGCGGGATGCATACAGACGCTGTTTTATACTCCACAGCTTCCTCACAGAGAATTCTGATGTCCTCCCATACAGCATAAGGTTTTAAAAGGGTGTGGTCAATATGTCTTAATATTTCTTTTTTATCCATTTTCGTACACCTTCCTTTACTTTTTTTATTCTGAACATGTGACCTTTTCATACCGGCCTTCAGCATCTAAAAAATATGCTGTAAGCCGCCTATTATTGTAATACAAAACGCACAAAAAAGCTATCCCGAATAGTGAACAAAATGTTAAATGTTTCTAAATAAATACATTTTTTCTTGTTTCGAATTGTTATTCATGTTATTATGTAAATTATCTACTTTCCTTTTTTAACGTGTCAAACCAGAAAAGACCGGATGGAAAGGAAAGCAGGGATAATAAATTTATGAGGAAAGGTGGTTGATTGAATGGAAGAACACAACAGCTATTCTGATGTTACTCCTGAAATCGTACGATTGGCTGAATTAAGCAGGGAAGCAGGTGTCATTGATTCCGAGCTTTTCACAAAATACGATGTCAAAAGAGGGCTTCGCGACCTGAACGGAAAAGGCGTACTGGCCGGACTCACCAACATTTCTGATGTCCGTGCGACAAAAATGGTGGATGGTAAATCGGTCCCCTGTGATGGTCACCTTTTTTACAGAGGTTATGAAGTTAACGACCTTGTAGAAGGTTTCCACAAGGATCATCGGTTCGGATTTGAGGAAGTTACATACCTGCTGCTCTTCAACAAGCTGCCGGATAAACAGGAACTGGCAGAATTTGAGAAGCTGCTTATTTACTACAGAAGCCTTCCCACAAGCTTCGTGAGAGATATTATCATGAAGGCGCCCAGCAAAGATATGATGAATACCCTGGCAAGGAGTATTCTCACTCTTTACTCCTACGACGACAGGGCGGATGATGTTTCTCTTCCCAACGTACTGAGACAGTGTCTGCAGCTCATCAGCTTATGCCCTATGTTATCTATTTATGGTTACCAGGCTTACAGCCATTATCATGACGGCAACAGCCTCTTTATCCATCAGCCTATGACGGAAGGATCCATGGCGGAAAACATTCTGCACATTCTTCGTCCTGACAGTTCCTATACTCCGCTGGAAGCCAGAATTCTTGATATCTGTATGATTCTTCATATGGAACATGGCGGAGGTAATAACTCCTCCTTTACCACTCATGTAGTTACCTCCTCACTGACAGATACATACTCCGTAATGGCGGCTGCAATTGGTTCCCTGAAGGGCCCCCGTCACGGCGGCGCTAACATTAAAGTTATGCAGATGTTTGAAGACATGAAAAAAGAAGTAAAGGACTGGACCGATGAAGAAGAGGTATCCCGTTATCTGGAACGCCTGCTGAGCAAAGACGCCTTTGACCATGCCGGCCTCATCTATGGTGTAGGCCATGCGGTTTATTCCAAATCTGATCCAAGAGCGATTATCCTTAAAAGCTTCGTGGAGAAGCTTTCTGAAGAAAAGGGACTTCATAAGGAATTTGAACTTTATAATCTTGTTGAAAAGCTTGCTCCCTATGTTATTTCCGGAGAAAGACAGATGTACAAGGGTGTAAGTGTAAACGTAGACTTCTATTCAGGCTTTGTTTACAATATGCTGGGGCTTCCCACCGAGCTGTACACTCCTATTTTCGCCATCGCAAGAATGGTCGGCTGGAGCGCTCACCGTATGGAAGAACTGGCTAACAACGGAAAGATTATCCGTCCTGCATATAAGACCGTATGCCAGGAAAAGGAATACGTTAGTCTTGCAGATCGTACTTAATCAGCTGCTGCATCCTGAGATTTTTTCTCCGTTCATTTCATACAGTATCCTGATACATAAAGTAAGCCGGCGCTTTGATGCGCCGGCTCTGTTTTTTGTCCCGGACAATGCCTGCAGTATTCTATATGCCGCCGACAGCCATTTCTTTTTCTTTTCTTATAATTTCAGAAAGTCCCTTACCACATCCTTCATCCCGTCTTTCTCACAAATCGCCGTATGCCTTACCGGAGCAGTCCTGATTTCTTCAACCGCTTCAGGAACTTCTACGTTAGCCAGCTTTGATAACTCATCAACCAATTCAAAATCTCCCCATGCTGCATCGCCAAATTTGGGATCAACCGCCTGCATAACACTTCTCGCAAACTTAAACGGACTGGCTGTGGATGCTATCACCGTCAGCGTATCTTTGTCTCCCGTTGAAGCCTTATATTTGTCATAAACAGCGGATGCAACCGCCGTATGAGTATCAATCACATATCCCGTATCTTCATACAAAGCTTTTATCTTACCGAAGGCTTCCTCTTCTTTCGCAAAATTACCATAGAAATCTTCCAGCTTTTCCTTCATCTCCGAAGTGATCTCATATTTTCCTTCTCCGCTGAGAGCCTTCATGAGAGCTTCTGTTTTCACCGGATCATCCCCTGCTATCCTATAGATAAGACGCTCCAGATTACTGGAAATCAGGATGTCCATGGAAGGGGAGCTGGTGAGAACAAAATCACGGTTACGATCGTATTCTCCGGTGGAAAAGAAATCATAAAGCACCTTATTTTCATTGGATGCACATATCAGTTTATTAATGGGAAGCCCCATATTCTTCGCATAGAAGGCCGCAAGGATATTACCGAAATTACCGGTGGGCACCGCTACATTAATCTTCTCGTCCGCTGCGATCTTGCCCTCTGCCAGCAGCTGTGCATATGCGTATACATAATAAACAATCTGAGGTACCAGACGTCCGATGTTAATGGAATTGGCGGAAGAGAACTGATACCCCTTATCTGCCATCTCCTTTTCCAGAGCCTTATCGGAAAAAAGTTTTTTTACACCTGTCTGGGCATCATCAAAATTGCCATGAATGCCTACAACAAGGGTATTATCCCCCTTCTGGGTAACCATCTGTTTTTCCTGGATCGGACTCACTCCGTTCTTCGGGTAAAAAACAATAATCTTCGTTCCCGGAACATCTGCGAAACCGGCCAGGGCCGCCTTTCCGGTATCTCCGGAGGTAGCCGTTAAAATAACGATATCCTTATCCGCGTGGTTTTTCTTCGCCGATGTAATCATAAGATGAGGCAGGATGGACAGCGCCATATCTTTAAAGGCAATGGTCTTTCCATGGAAAAGTTCCAGATAATAAGCCCCTCCTGCTTCTGCCAGAGGTGCGATCATTTCCGTATCAAACTTGCTGTCATACGCATTGGCGATACAGTTCTTCAGCTCTTCCTCCGTAAAATCGGTCAGAAACAGCTTCATAACCTCATAGGCCACTTCCTGGTAGGTCATGGTACTTAATTCCTGCAGCGTTTTATCCAACGCAGGGATTTTTTCCGGTACAAAAAGGCCTCCGTCCTCGGAAAGTCCTTTCAGAATCGCCTGGGAAGCGCTTGCTACAGCATTACTTCTGGTACTTCTGTATAAGATCTCCATTTCACAATCTCCTCACCGCCTGCCTGGCAGGCTTAATTTCTCCTATGATTTCCATCCGGTAAACCGGACACTTCAAAACGGGGCTTTGCCGGATTCCGTGTGACATGCAAAGGACTCGTAAAGCGCGGCATCCATTGTTTTCACCCGTCAGTTCATCAGTATAGCATACATTCTTTCTTGATGCAATCCGTTTCTGACACACTTTTGTTTTTCCTGCAAGGACAATGCTGGCAAACTTCTTGTTCCCCGCTGCTATCCTTCGCTGATTTCCCAACTATTAACTTTTTCCGGCAGCATGCTTTTCGGTATCCTTCACTCATATATCACACAACATAATATCCGGCAGAGAATCAACTCCCGCCAGCTTCAGACAGGCATATCCGATACCGGCCATTCCATTCATCATTCCCTTTGCATATTTTTCCTGAGGCATGATATGACTGTGCTCCAATTCATCCAAAGTTGCCGTAACAAGAAGCTCCTTAATATATTTCAATCCACTGCTGCTGTTATATTCCATAAATTTATCCAAAAGGAGCAGCATTCCCAGATTCCCATGGCAAAGACACATACCTTTTCTCATCTGCAAAGAAAGGAAACATTTCTCCGCCCGCGATAAATCCTGCTTAAGACGCTGTTCCAGTTCCACTCCTGCATATGGAAGACAGGCGAGCCTTGACGCCGTAATGCCTCCAAAACCATGGCACCAGGCGCAGGCCTGATATCTTTCATCACCTTCCTGCCGCAAATCAGCCCAGTTATGATACTCTTCACTATACAAGCTGTCCTCATATTCCAAACAGCCCCTAATCAAGTCATCATATTTGTCAGTGTTTAATAAATAGGACAGCTTTATCAAACCCGGAATCATTCCGCTGTTTCCATGGGACATACCTGCCAATACCGCCTGAGAAGCTTTATTTATCCATCCAAATCCTGTACCCTGACTGACAGCATGCGCCGCCACAATATCCCCTGCCTTTTCCGCTTCTTTCAAATACTGAATGTCCTGAGTGAAAGAATACATCCCGCATAATACCAGAATAGCCCCTGCGTTACCATAAACCAAATCAAAAACAGTATCCTTATCCAACAATTCTGTCAACAGTACTGCATGCTTCCTGGCATATTCCAGAAAAATATCGTCCTCTGTCATTCGGTAAAGAAGCTGATAGGAATAGCACAACGAAGCTTCTCCGCAAAAAATTCCCGTATTTTCTGACAATAGCCTTCTTCTGTCCATCAAACAGCTATCAGTATATTGGAACATTGTATTTTTTACAGCATCGCAGAGTGCCTTCAGTTTTCCGGATACACGATTTATACTATAAAGAAAAACAGCAATACCGGACATTCCATTATAAAAATACATGTCTCCATCCACTATATGAATTCTTTCCTCTTTCACCCCTGCCAATAATGGTTCTATCCAACTGACAGTCTGTCTGTCCTTATCCCATAATGCTTCCTTTTCTATCTGCGCCGCAATCTCCATTGCCTTGTGTAAAAAAAATTGTTTTTGCTTTTCGGGATCTTGTTTTTTATCTACCTTCTTTACAGGAAAAAGACTATTTACAAACTCTTCTTTTCCGTATCCGGATAATTCTATCACCATACGGATAATCTGCTCTTGTCTGCTGCAATCCAATCTTCCCGCTTTTTCCATTCTAAAACGGAAACAATCTGTAAGTGATATGGAAAAGTATTCATCAATTTCTTCTTTGCGGGATGTAAAAAGAGAATGACTGTTCATTTCTGTAAAATAATAAGGAATATCACCTTCTTCCAGATCTCTTATTCCATATTCCACAGCCTGCTTTTCTTTTAGGGAGAGTCCATTTTTGCCTTCATATATATGTTCCAGCAGTTCCCTTCTTTTTTCGGCACTTTGTAATACCATAGGATGACCACTGCCTGACAAAAGCATAGTATATCTCTGTGTATTTTCCAGAAGTACCCTGACCCTGCATTCCAGGCTTTCCTTTACAAATAAAGCTGTAAAATTACTCTTATTTTCCATAATAAAATTGTATGCTTTTCGAAAGCCATCACTGATATCCGTCTCATATGCAGCCGCAGATATCCTGCTGCCATTCAGCATTACCTGATTATCAGCGACAGGCATTTCCGGATAATCATAAGCTATTTTCATATCCGAAGTCTTATCGTTAATAACTCGTGCCACTTTAATCGATGCTTTTTGCCCCTCCCCGCCATTCAGTATATTTACTTTTGTGCTTCTTGACGGATCAGGCAGGATTCCGCTGAACAGGACTGAATACCCTTCCTTTGTACCATCTTTCCCTCCCGCCTGAGTACAAAACACCTCTACATCTACCGGTACCGGATATTCCCCATGCGCAATAAGATTTTCATAATGAAGATCTCCTGTACCCAGGAAATAACTCAAGCATATACTTACACCCAATCGTTGGAAATAACGATTAATCTGCTCCGGTTCCATGCAGCTTTCCGCTTCTACATATTCGACCCAGCCATAATTCTCACGCAGCACACATCCATAGGAATATTCATTCATACCTATTCCTTTATATAGATGATTCAGCAATACAAGAAAAGCCTTTTCGGTTTGAACAGGCCGGGGTTTATATAAAAATTTCTGCCCTTTATCTGTTTCTATTTTCAACACACACTGACCTTCACAATGAAAATCAGAACCCACACCGGAAACAGACACTATATTCCCCAAAGGTCCGCCTCCAAATATGTTTTTCTCTATTTCCGTTCTGTCTGCATTCAGACGCTTCCACATATCACTTAAAAATTTCGCAGATTGACTGATAGTCCTTGTGATATTTTGTTTCAACAATGGATATATCTGAAAAAGTTCTTCTCTCATCTCCTGTTTTACAAGAAACTGTTCCTGAAAGTATTAATAATCTTCACCGCTATTATTGCCTTTAAGCCGTCCAG
>ENA-UOJP01002040-UOJP01002040.1-human-gut-metagenome-genome-assembly--contig:-C102-NODE-2040-length-18703-cov-7.923048_pt1 | contig 18703 bp, 13 predicted proteins | sample MGYA00242353_ERZ723900 | MGnify/ENA metagenome assembly ERZ723900
AAGAAACCCAGGAAGGGTGTCTTTCGTTTTCAATCAACCGTTTTCCAGAACTTTTCAGCGGTCTGAAAAACTGCCGCAGCCTGCCGAAAAGACTTTTTCGGCAGGCTGGAGAGGCCCCGGATTGAATCCGGGGCCTCTCTTGGTTTGCCGGGTTATTGTTCCAAAAACGCATTGGGGTCCACCGGCTCCCCCTCTTGGGTCACGGAGAAGTGCAGATGAGGCTCCTGAGCGGCCTCTGCTGCGGCGGTATCTCCCACGGCGCCGATGATTTGCCCGGCGGATACCGTGTCGCCCTCCGCCACATTGGTCTGAGGCTGGAGGTTTGAATAGGTGGTCTGATAGCCGCCCTCATGGCCGATGACCACGGTGGTGCCCATCAGAGCGTCGTCCTCCACGGAGAGCACAGTGCCTGAGCTGGCGGAGAGCACCGTGTCACCCAGCGCGGCAGAGATGTCAATGCCGTTGTGAGTTCTCCAGTCCTCCAGCGTGGGGTTATATACCAGCTCGTCCATGGAGAAGGCGGTCAGGACTTCGCCCTCCAGGGGAGAGACAATCAGCCGGGGGGCTTGGGCTATAACAGGGGTATCGTCCACCTCGACCTCCGGCATCGTGGCAGCTGGCACCTCAACAGGCTCAATGGTCTCCACCACAGGCTCCTCCGGTACCACCAGTTCCGGCGCAGGGGATGTGACAGGCGTTTCGTCAGGGGGAGCCAACGCCTCCTCCGCAGTGTCGTCGCCGCCAAAAAGCAAAAAGTAACCGCTGACGCCGATGACCAGCAGGCACACCGCCATGGTGACATAGAATTCGGCGCTGCCCCGAATGGCATCCCATTTCTTACTCATGTATCGTACCTCCCTCAAATTTGGGTCTGAGGGAAGTATGGGCTGGTTTTCCAGGGTTTATTCCAAAAGCGGCCTGAAATTTGCCAAACCTGGGAGAAAAATCCGGATGGCAACAGATGCTTGCTTGACTTTTCTCTCCAATCCGCTATGCTGGCTGTGAGGTGAGGAACATGACGGCCATCCACAGCCATTTAAAGCAGCTCCGTCAGGACCGGGGAATGACCCAGGAGACAGTTGCCCAGAGAATGGGCCTGACCCGGCAGGCGGTTTCCAGCCACGAGTCCGGCCGTACCCGGCCGGACCTGGATACCTTAATGCGCTACGCGGAAGTCTATGATGTGGATCTCCATGATATCTTATACGGCGGCGGCCGGCCGCAAAGCCGGCGGGTCCGCCTGCTGGCCTGGGCGGTCTGGCTGGATTTGACGCTGTGCAGCCTGGCGCAGTCTGTACTCCTGTGGGTGTCCAATTGCTTTTTTCCCGTGCCGGAGGGTGTGCTGAGCGGAGAGATGCAGGAGCGCCTTATCACACGGATGGCCCTGGGGGACCTCCACCGGGCCGTGGAGGAGGTATCCCTGCTTTCCTTTGGGCTTCTGAGCCTTGGGCTGATGGCTGCGGCGCTTCGGATGGAGAGGCCGGTGGGAGTGAGACGGCGCTGGAAGTATTGGGGGCTTCTGACGGCAGGCGCTGCGGCGGCAGTGCTTCCCTGGGCCGTGGCAGACCCCGTATTTGGGATTGCCAATTATACGGTGACACCAAGCGCGCAGCTTGCCTGGGCTGCGGTGCTGCTGTTGGTCAGCCTGGCAGCGGACGCCGTTCGCCTGCGGAGACAGAAATAGAGAAGAGACGCTGCTCCGGCAGCGTCTCTTCTTATTTTACGATCAGGGTCTTGCCGTCCATCTCCTCCGGGCAGGCCAGTCCCATTACATCCAAAATGGTGGGGGCGATGTCGGCCAAACGCCCTTTGCGCAGCTCTGTTCCCGCGCCGCAGAGGATAAAGGGGACCGGATTGGTGGTGTGTGCCGTCATGGGGCTGCCGTCCGGTTCCGTCATCTGCTCGGCATTGCCATGGTCGGCGGTGATCATGGCGATGCCGCCCATTTTCAGCGTGGCGTCCACCACTTTTCCCACACACTCGTCCACTGTTTCCACAGCCTTCACAGCGGCGTCAAACACGCCCGTGTGGCCCACCATGTCGCAGTTGGCAAAGTTCAGGATGATGACGTCATAGGCGCCGGACTCGATGCGTTCCACACATTTTTCGCACACCTCCGGCGCGCTCATCTCCGGCTGCAGGTCATAGGTGGCCACCTTGGGAGAGGGGATCAGCACCCGGTCCTCGCCGGGGAAGACCGTCTCGCTGCCGCCGTTGAAGAAGAAGGTCACATGTGCGTATTTTTCCGTCTCGGCAATGCGCAGCTGAGTCATGCCCATCTGACTGAGATATTCGCCAAGGCCATTGCTGACACACACCCGGGGGAAGGCCACCTCCACATGGGGCATTGTGGCGTCATATTCCGTGTTGCACACGATGGTGACGGGAAAATACTGACGGGTAAAGCCATCAAAATCCGGGTCCACCAAAGTCCGGGTGATCTCCCGGGCCCGGTCGGGACGGAAGTTGAAGAATATCACACTGTCGTTATCAGAGATGGTACCCTCGGTGTCACAGACCACGGGCTCCACAAACTCGTCCGTGATGCCGGCGGCATAGGAGTCCTTCACAGCGGCCACGGGCACAGGGTTAAAATGGGCGCTCTCCCCATACACCATGGCGTCATAGGCCTGCTCCACCCGGTCCCAGCGCTTGTCGCGGTCCATGGCGTAGTACCGGCCCATCACAGTGGCGATCTTTCCCACGCCGATCTCACGGCACTGCTCCACGGTCTGAGCCACAAACTCCACGCCGGAGGTGGGGGACACATCCCGTCCGTCCAAAAAGGCGTGGATATAGACCCGCTCCAGGCCTTTGTCCCTGGCCAGCTTCAAAAGGGCGAAGAGATGCTGGATGTGGGAGTGGACACCGCCATCGGAAAGAAGGCCCATCAGGTGCAGAGCGGTTCCCTTTTCTTTGCAGGCATCCATGGCGTGCTGGTAGGCGGGATTGGTGAAGAAGTCTCCGTCCGCAATGGCTTTGGTGATGCGGGGCAGATCTTGAAACACCACCCGGCCGGCGCCGATGTTGGTGTGGCCCACCTCACTGTTGCCCATCTGCCCCTCAGGAAGTCCCACGTCCAGTCCGGACGCTGAGAGCTCTGTGTGGGCATATTCCTGGAAGAACTGATCCAGACGGGGAGTTTTGGCGGCTTTGACAGCGTTGCCGCCGACGTGGTCGGACAGGCCAAAGCCGTCCATGATAATCAGGGTGGTTGGCGTTTTGTTCATAAAAACCTCATTTCGCGTACATGCAGAGTAAGCTCCATGAAAAGGGGACAAGCCCTTGTATATCAGGAGGAAAACCAAAAGCAGCTCCGGTCCCGCGGACAGGGATGATTATGCCTCTTGATTTGCCGCGTTGATAATTTCCACGAACTGATCCGGTTTCAGACTGGCGCCGCCGATCAGGCCGCCGTCGATATCGGGCTGAGCGAGAAGCTCGGCGGCGTTTTTGGGATTCATGGAACCGCCGTACTGAATGGTGACGCTGCGGGCCACCCGGGCGCCGTACAGGGCGCGGATCGTGGCACGGATGCTGGAGCAGACCTCGCCGGCCTGCTCGCTGGTGGCGGTTTTGCCGGTGCCGATGGCCCAGATGGGCTCATAGGCAATGATGCAGCGGCGCAGCTTCTCGGCGGGCACGCCGTGCAGGGCGCTCTTGACCTGCAGCGTCACCCACTCTCCGGTGATACCGCTCTCCCGCTGCTCCAGGCTCTCGCCCACGCAGATAATGGGGCTCATGCCTGCCTCCAGCACGGCGTGCACCTTCTTGTTGACCGAGGCGTCGGTTTCGCAGAAGTACTGGCGGCGCTCGCTGTGCCCCACGATCACATACTTGACGCCCAGATCCTTAAGCATGCTGGCAGAGATCTCGCCCGTATATGCGCCCTTCTCCTCAAAATACACATTCTCCGCGCCCACGGAAATGCGCAGGTCCTTAAACGCTTTTACAGCCACAGAGATGTTGCAGGCGGGGACGCAGATCAGGGTGTCGCACCATTTGGCGCGGGGCATGATTTTCTTCAGCTCCTCGGCAAATTTTTTGGTCTCTGTGGCAGTCATGTTCATTTTCCAGTTGCCGGCGATTACGGTTTTACGATATCTGCGGTTCATACTTTCTATTATCTCCTTACTATGTCTGATGAAAAATGGGGACGGCCGCTGCTATGGGCGCGGCATCCATGTGCGTGAAAAGTCAAATATGCTGTAGCCCTCGCCGCATCCCGGGAGGAGACCCTGGCAAGAGCAGGCTGACCTGTATAAAAACCTATTCATTTATAGCGAAATGATGCGCATCTGTCAAGTGTTTTGGCGTATTTTTAACTGCAATCCTCTGCTTTTATATATTTTTACAAGATTTCAAGGCAGCCACTTCCAGACTGGGGAGCCGCAGGGAAAGGCGGCGCTTCCAGCGGGCCTTTCTCAGACGCGGCTGGAGAGCGGGAAACGCCCGTTCCCCTGCTTCTAAGCATTCAGCTCCGAACGGCTTTTACCGATCCAGCAGGCAGGCTACGCCGGGCAGCTCCTTGCCCTCCAGAAATTCCAGACTGGCGCCGCCGCCGGTGCTGATATGGGTCATCTTGTCGGCATAGCCCAGCTGCTCCACGGCAGCCGCGCTGTCTCCGCCGCCGATGATGGTGATGGCACTGGTTTTGCTAAGAGCCTCTGCGACGGCCTCGGTGCCCTTGGCAAAGGCGGGAAACTCAAAGACGCCCATGGGACCATTCCAGATGACAGTGCCGGCATCAGCCACGGCAGAGCAGTAGAGCTTTACGGTCTCGGGACCGATGTCCATACCCTGCCAGCCGTCGGGAATCTGGCCAGCCGGAACCACCTGGCGCTGGGCATCTGGGGAGAATGCGTCGCCGCAGACGGTGTCCACCGGCAGGAGCAGCCTGACACCGCGCTTTTGCGCCTTGCCCACCATCTCTTGGGCGTAATCCATCCAATCAGCCTCCAGAAGGCTCTCACCCACTTTGCCGCCTTGAGCGGCCGCAAAGGTATAGGCCATGCCGCCGCCGATGATGATGGTGTCGGCAATTTCCAGGAGATTGTTGATGACGCCGATCTTGGAGCTGACCTTGCTGCCGCCCAGAATGGCCACCAGGGGGCGCTTGGGGTTGGCAATGGCGCCGCCCAGGAAATCCAGCTCCTTTTGGATCAGGAAGCCGGACACGGCAGGCAGGTAATCAGCCACGCCGGCAGTGGAGGCGTGGGCACGGTGGACTGCACCGAAGGCGTCAGACACGAAGAGGTCTGCCAGGGAAGCCAAGGCCTTGGCAAGCGCGGGATCATTTTTGGTCTCGCCCTTTTCAAACCGGGTGTTTTCCAGCAGCAGAATCTGGCCGGGGCGCAGGGCGGCGGCTTTCGCCTTGGCATCCTCGCCCACCACATCATGGGCAAAAAGAACCTCCTGCCCCAGAAGCTCGCTGAGCCGCTTGGCAACAGGGGCCAGGCTCAGCTTGGGGTCTGGGCCGTCCTTGGGCTTGCCCAGGTGGGAGCATGCGATGACCGCCGCGCCCTGCTCCAGCAGATACCGGATCGTGGGCAGCGCGGCCACAATACGCTTGTCGCTGGTGATCTCGCCTGTCACCTTGTCCTGGGGAACGTTGAAGTCGCAGCGCAGCAGGACTTTTTTTCCCGCCACGTCCATGTCGCGGACTGTTTTTTTGTTGTAATTCATAGAGATGCCTCCATTCCTTTCTTTCCGCGTCAGCGGCGGCGCAAAGCGCCGGTGGTCAATCCTCGCAGGAGGCCGCCATCTGTCCCAAACCCTGCAGACCGGGAAAACCGATCTGACGCAGCGCCTCGTAGACACATACGGCCACCGTATTGCTCAGGTTCAGGCTGCGGGCTGCGTCCACCATGGGCAGCCGGATGCAGCGGTCCCGGAACCTCTCCCGGAAAGCTTCCGGAAGCCCCGCGGTCTCCTTGCCGAAAAACAGCCAGCTCTCGGCGGTGAAGCGGGCCTCCGTATAGGGCCGAGGTGCCTTGGTGGTGGTGAGCCACGCCTCCCTGGCCGCCTCCGGATGTCTGCGGAACAAATCATCCAAGCTCTCGTAATCAGCCACCTCCACCAGATGCCAGTAATCCAGACCCGCCCGCCGGACAGCCTTTTCCGAGATATCAAAGCCCAGGGGACGGACGAGATGAAGCCGGCTGCCGGTTGCGGCGCAGGTGCGGGCAATATTTCCGCAGTTCTGGGGAATTTCCGGCTCGACCAATACAACATTCAGCATAGAACCCTCCACATACCATGCAGTTGGGTTCTATTGTAATCTTTTACCTTTGCAAATTCAACTATATTGTATGGAGAAATTGCGTTTTTTATTGAAAATATGCAGAAACAGAGCAGGGGTGAAAAAGGAGGCGGCTCGGTTGGCAAATTTTGTGGATTCCGGTTATTTTCGACAAAGAATGACGGCAAATATGCGAGATTTGGGAGAAATTTTTGAAAGAACTTATCCAAAAAGACTAGATTTCCCGGAAATGTCTGCTATAATGTATATGGACAAATATGTTCTGCAAGGGAGGGGTTGCTCCGTGATGCATCCTCAAAGTGCCGTGATTTTCATGGAGGAGGACATTCTCTCCGATACCCACAAACCGCTGATGCTGGAAGAGTTCCTGACTGTTCCCATTCTGGAGAGAATGGCTCGGAAGCTATGGAATGAAGGTATGCAGCGGTTCTTTGTTGTCTGCACGCCGCAATTCGCGGCGCCTGCGCGCGTTTGTTTTCCAGAGGAGGCAGAGGTGACGCTGTCGGACCGGCATGACGATCTCATGGCTTTTTTAAATACGCCAAGTCCGGTGCTGGTGCTCAGCCGCTCCGCGCTTCCGGCGGCGCAGGCCGGACCAGGGTTTGCCTATGCGGCCCCCGGCCATGAGCTGCGGGAGGCATGGCGGGAGCGAATGACCAACAACGTGCAGGCGGCGGAGCTGGTGCCTGGCTGGCTGCCGGTCTATGGGACTGATACGCTGGCAGAGCTGGAGCCCTGGTTTCGGGAAGGCAGAGACGGAAATTGACCGCATCATCAAAGCAACCACATAACTGACTACAGAAAGAGGACGGTAACAATGATTTCTCACGGTAAGGATATCAAGGTGTTTTCCGGAAATTCCAATCCCGCGTTGGCCAAGGAGATCTGCCAGCTGATGGGGACAAAGCTGGGTGAGGCGGAGGTTAAGGGCTTTGCTGACGGCGAGGCGTCTGTCTCCATCTACGAGACGGTGCGCGGCAGCGATGTGTTTGTGGTGCAGTCCACCTGCAAGCCCGTCAATGACCATCTGATGGAGCTGCTAGTGATGATCGATGCGCTGCGCCGGGCGTCCGCCGGGCGGATCACCGCGGTGATCCCCTACTTCGGCTATGCCCGCCAGGACCGCAAGGCCAAGGCGCGGGACCCGATCTCCGCCAAGCTGGTGGCCAATATGATTACCGCCGCCGGCGCGGACCGGGTGCTGACCATGGACCTCCACGCCGCGCAGATTCAGGGCTTCTTCGACATTCCGGTGGACAATCTGGCCGGCAACCCTGTGTTTGTGGACTACTACGCGAAAAAGTTTGGTTCTGTCTGTGAGGACATGGTGGTGGTCTCTCCGGACGTGGGCTCTGTGGCCCGGGCGCGGACCTTTGCCCAGAAGCTGCACATGCAGCTGGCGATTGTGGACAAGCGCCGTCAAAAGGCCAACCAGTGCGAGGTGATGAACATCATCGGCGATGTCCGGGATAAGGACTGCATCCTCTTTGATGATATGGTGGACACGGCCGGGAGCCTTTGCAACGCGGCCAAGGCCCTGGTGGAGGTAGGCGGAGCCAAGACCGTCCATGCCTGCGCCTCCCACGGTGTGCTCTCCGGTCCCGCTGTGGAGCGGATCAACAGCAGCGCCATTGAGGAGCTGGCGCTCCTGAACACCATTCCGGCCATTGATCCCGCTCTGAGCGGTAAGATTAAATATCTCTCCGTGGGACCCATGTTCAGCGAGGCCATTGAGCGCATCTATCAGGAGACCTCGATTTCCAAGCTCTTCCGCTGATTGCGGTATCTGGCGGAATCTTATTTGGATAGGATGTTACGATCTCAGGCGGGGAAGGAAACTTTCCCGCCTCCGATCTGTGGCTCTCGGCTGGTGGGAGCGGCTTCCAGTTGATTTTGAGTGAGGAGACTGACATGCTGTTTGAAAAGAAGTCTGTGGACTGGCTGATTGTGGGGTTGGGGAATCCTGGCCAGAAATATGCCAGCACCCGACACAATATGGGCTTTTTGACAGTGGACCTGCTGGCGGAGAGGTTGGGCGTGAAGCTCAACAAGGTCAAATTCAAGTCCGCCTATCACATCGTATCGTTCGCCGGGACCAAGTGCCTTGTGATGAAACCCCAGACATATATGAATCTCTCCGGCGAGGCAGTGCGGGAGGCGGCGCAGTTCTATAAGGTTCCCGCCGACCATGTGCTGGTGATCTATGACGACGTGTCCCTTCCTGTGGGGAAGCTGCGGGTCCGGCCCACCGGCTCCGCCGGCGGGCACAACGGCATCAAGAACATCATCGCCCACCTGGGCACCCAGGACTTCCCCCGGATCAAAATCGGCACCGGCGCCCCCGGAGAGGGCGGCGATATGATTGACTGGGTGATCGGCACGCCGTCCCAGGCGGAGCGGAAGATCCTGCTGGACGCCTTTGAGCGGGCCATTGACGCGGCGGCGTGCGTCATTGAGCACGGCTGCCAGAGGGCTATGAACGACTTCAACTGAGCCGTCTGTATGGACGATCCATCCGGGAGAGATGCTATGAAGCGAAAGCGGACGCATTATGCCGGCGGCGCTGATTCTCTCCGCCCTGGTCTGGATGCTTAAGCCTCGGGGCTTTGTCGGCTTTTCCCCTGAGGCTGCGGACGTTGTCATCGACCGATCCAACATAGGCGCGGACCGCGAATTTTGTCAGGCACGACCTGACCGGGAGGAGGCCGCTGCTGGCAGAGGCGGCGGTCCGTTTGGAAGGCCCCAGCCGTGATACCATCTGGTTACCCGGCGGAGGGGCAGGAGCTCTACCGGATCGAATTCATCCATAGGGGGAAGCTCAGCGGACGCCCGGCTTGACCTGCGTTCGATGGCATGCTCTGCACGTCTCTGTATCTTGGAATCTTGAGGTTGGGCTATGCCCGCTACGAGTTCTCCGGCTGTGACATGAGCGCCATGGATGCGGAGCTTCGGGCGCTGCTGGGCATGGTGGGAACTTTTTGAGAATAGAATGCAATACCTTGGGGCACACCCCGGTTTTTAGGAAGGGAGTGTGCCCTGATTCTGCTGTCAATATCCAAATTTTTACAAGGAATACATCCATGGAACACTTTTTACAACAATTAGCGGCCATACCGGAGGTGGCGGAGCTGATCCGCCGGGTGGACGGCGGCGGATGTCCGGCGGCAGTGACCGGGCTGCAGCCGGTGCAGAGGGCCTGCGTGGGCGCGGCGGTGGCACGGGCTTCCAGGCGGAGCGCGGTCTTTGTCTGCGGCGATGAACGGGAGGTCCGGCAACTGGCTGGGGACTTGGAGACGCTGATGGGCGTGCGCCCGGTGATTCTTCTCAGCCGGGAGTGGCAGCTGCGGCCAGGGGCTGTGGCCTCCCGAGAGTGGGAGCGGAGCCGTCTGGCGGCTTTATATGATATGGCCCGGGGCGAGGCGGCAGTGGTGGTGGCCACCGCCGACGCACTGATGCAGCGAACCCTGCCTCCAAAGCTTCTGAACAGCCTTGCTGTCACGTTGAAAACGGGAGGCCGGGCGGATTTAAAGGTTCTCGCAGAGAGCTTGCTCTCTGCGGGCTATACCCGGTGCGACCAGGTAGAGGGCGTGGGCCAGTTCGCCCTGCGGGGCGGCATCCTGGATGTGTTCTCTCCCCTGATGGATCAGCCGGTGCGGTGTGAGTTTTTCGACGATGAAATCGACTCCATGGGGAGCTTTGATCCGGCCACCCAGCGGCGGACAGCCAATGTAACCTCCGCTTTGCTGCTGCCGGCGGCGGAGGTGCTGCCCTCCGCCGTGCCCGGCGGCGCGGCGGACCTGGCGGAGAGGCTCCTGCGTCTGGCGGAAAAGCTGGAGAAAAAGCCGCGGACTGTGGAGACTGCCGCCCAGCTGCGGGAGGACGCCCAGCGACTGCAAAACGGCGCGGAGGTCGGGGGACTGGATCGGTATCTCGCGGCCGTCTATCCAAAGGCGGCGGCGGGCGTCCACTACCTGCCGGCGGAGAGTCTGGTGTTCCTCTGCGAAAGCGGGCGGGTGGACGAGCGGGTGAAGAACACCCTGCTGCAAAATAAACAGGATGTGGAGGCCTTACTGGAAGCCGGAGTGATGGCGGGGGAATATGGGAAGTTGCTGCTTTCCGCCGAGGAACTCTACACCGCGCTGGAGGACCATCCGGTGGTGATGATGGAATCTCTGCCCACCTCCCGCCGTCCCTTGGTACCCCGGGGGCTGCTGGGAATGACGGCGCGGCAGCTCTCCTCCTATGGTGGCAGCTTGGAGACGGCAGTTACGGATCTGGAGCACTACCGGGGCAGCGGCAGCGCCGTGTTGGTGCTGTGCGGCGGAGAGAGCCGGGCGAACAATCTCCAGCGGCTTTTAGAGGAGCGGCGGATTCCGGCGGTGTTGGATTTGAAGAACGCCGGAATGCCGGAGCCGGGAGAGGTGCGGATTTCCATGGGCGCGCTGTCCGCTGGCTGCGAATGGCCGACGATTCATCTGGCCGTTTTGACAGAGGGGCAGCTGACCGGCACGGTCCGGAAGCGGGCGAAGCTGAAAAAGGAGAGCAGCCGCCAGAAAATCCAGTCCTATACAGACCTCTCACCTGGGGACTTGGTGGTTCATGTTCACCATGGCGTGGGCCGGTTTGCCGGCATCCAGCGGATGCCGGTGGACGGGGTGGAGAAGGACTATATTAAAATTGATTACGCTGGCGGCGACTGTCTCTATGTCCCGGTAACTCAGCTAGACCAGGTCAGCAAGTATATCGGCGGGGGCGAGGACCAGGAGCGGGCCCGGCTCAATAAGCTGGGCGGCACGGAGTGGGCCAAGCAGAAGACCCGGGCGAAGAAGGCTGCCAAGGACTTGGCGAAGGGGCTGACGCAGCTGTACGCCGAACGGCAGAAGAGGCCTGGCTTTGCCTTCTCCCCGGACTCCCCCTGGCAGCAGGAGTTTGAGGAGGCCTTTCCCTATGCCGAGACGGACGACCAGCTCCGGGCCATCGCGGAAATCAAGGCGGATATGGAACGGCCCCGGCCTATGGACCGGCTTCTGTGCGGTGACGTAGGCTACGGCAAGACGGAGGTGGCGCTGCGGGCGGTGATGAAGTGCGTGCTGGACGGCAAACAGGCAGCCATTTTGGTGCCCACCACGGTTCTGGCCCAGCAGCATTACGCAACGGCGGTGGGGCGATTCCGGGACTTCCCGGTGAAGATTGAGGTGCTCTCCCGCTTCACCACGGCCAAGGAGCAAAAGCGCATTCTCTCCGCCGCCCGGAGCGGCGGCGTGGACCTGCTGATCGGCACGCACAAGCTGCTTCAAAAAAGCGTGGAGTTCAAAGACCTGGGGCTTTTGATTATTGACGAGGAGCAGCGCTTCGGCGTCACCCACAAGGAGCGGCTCAAGGAGATCAGCCGCCAGGTGGACGTGCTGACGCTCTCCGCAACGCCTATCCCCCGGACGCTGAACATGGCCCTCTCGGGACTGCGGGATATGAGCACCATTGAGGAGCCTCCCGCTGACCGCCAGCCGGTGCAGACCTACGTCCTGGAACACGACTGGGCGCTGCTGGAGGACGCCATGCGCCGGGAACTCAGCCGGGGCGGACAGGTCTATTACCTCCACAACCGGGTGGAGACCATTGACCTCACCGCCTCCCGCATTCAGAAGCTGCTGGGACCGGAGGTTCGGGTTGTCACCGGACACGGAAAGATGGGGGAGCGGGAGCTCTCCGCCGTCATGCAGGCGATGGTGGACGGAGAGGCGGACATCCTGGTATGCACCACCATCATTGAGACGGGCATTGATATTCCCAACGTCAACACGCTGATTATTGAGGACGCGGACCGGATGGGGCTGAGCCAGCTCCATCAGATTCGCGGCCGTATTGGACGCAGCGTCCGGCGGGCTTACGCCTATCTGACATTTCGCCGGGGCAAGGTCTTGCAGGAGAACGCCGCCAAGCGCCTCGCGGCCATCCGGGAGTATGTGGAGTTCGGCTCCGGCTTCAAGGTGGCCATGCGGGACCTGGAGATCCGGGGCGCCGGCAACCTGCTGGGGCCGGAGCAGTCCGGCTATCTCATGACCGTGGGTTATGATCTCTATTTGAAGCTGCTGGAAGAGGCGGTTTTGGAGGAGCAGGGCCAGGAGAAGCAGATCGAAACGGAGTGCTCTGCGGATCTTACGGTCAACGCCCATATTCCGGACCGTTATGTGCCCTCTCCGGAGCAGAGAATGGATTTGTACCGCCGCATCGCCGCCATCCGCAGCGACGAGGACGCCTCGGACCTGCTGGACGAGATGCTGGACCGCTACGGCGAGGCGCCCAAAAGCGTGCTGGCGCTGCTGGATGTGGCGCTGCTGCGTGCGGCTGCGGCCCGCTCTGGCGTGGCTGACATCTCCCAACGCAAGGATGTTTTGAAATTTACCCTGGGCGTCTTTCGCCCCGAGGCCCTGGTGACAGTGTGCGGCCTGCACAAGTACAAGGGCCGGCTGACCATCGCCGCCGGGGACACCCCAGCCCTGACGCTGAAGCTCTCCCCGGGCGCGGACGTGCTGGAAACCGCCAGGACCCTGGTGGAGGACCTGCGGCTGGCTGGCGGCGAGTCCTAAGAAGCGTTCCTCCCTATCTAAGATTCCGGCGTCATATCCATGGCCCTCCCCGCATATACATGAAGGGACAACCTGTGGGGAGGAGTGGAAGCATGAACATACGTGCGATTGCTCTGGCCCTCTTGCTGTGCCTCTGCCTCACCGCCTGCGGCGGCGAGCCGGAGGAGAGCGGGGGCCAGATGTCACTTTTGGAGACAGCAGCAGGACTGGATGGGACCGAGCATCTTCTGACGATTGACAATCGGGAAATCCCGGCCTGGAGGTATCTCTACTGGCTGGCCTATACCTGCGATCAAATTACCCAGAGCTATACGGAATCTGAGGTGACGCTGGACTGGGCTGCGCCGGTATCAGGAGGGACTCTGGCGGACTATGCCAAGGATCAAGCCCTGGCAGACACGGCTCTGTACGCTACCGTAGAAAATTGGGCGGAGAAATATGGCTGTGTGGCGGAGATGGAGGCGCAGACGCCTGCGGCCCTGCCGGATTTAGGCCTGGGGCAGGAGCAGATGCAGGAGCTGGAGCAAGTGGGATGGCTCTATACAGAGCTTTATCAGCTCTATCACACAGCGGACAGTGCCCTGGCCCCAGCGGCGGAGGACCTGCGGACGTATGGGCAGGAGCAGGGGGCGATCACACTGAATCGCATCTTGGTTCCAATGGGAGAAGACCGGGAGAGTGCCAGCCAGAGGGCGGCGGAGCTGTTTTCCCAGCTGAACAGCGCAGAGGACCAAACCGCAAAGTTCTCGGAGCTGACGGCGGGCAGCGCGGACACACTGGGTCCACGGACCGTTCTGCCAGGAGACGATTCCCTGGATGCATCCTTGCTGGAGGCGGCAGCGGCCCTGGAGGAAGGTCAGTGCTCCGGCATTGTGGAATCCGAGGAGGGATTCTCCATTTTGCTGCGGCTGCCTTTGGACACGGCCGCCCTGATGGACCGCTATTTTGAAAGCCTCCTGGCCTCTGCTGCGGAGAATTCCGTTGTGACCACCACACAGGCTTATACGGATCTGGACCCCGCCGCGTTCTACGATGCCTGGCGGCAGGGACGCCAGGGCAGCGGAACGTAACGGGATGCTTGTGAAAGTTTAGTCAATCTGACGAAAAGGAAGGCGGATTTGTCAATTATTTAACAAAAATGGAGATATGGTCAGATTTCCATTGACGGGGAGCGGAAAATCCACTATAATTGGCGCTGTAAGGTTTCAAAGCGGGTGGCTTGCCGCAGCAAGCCATCAACACTGGCATAGTCTCAACCCCCGCAAACCAAAGGCGGCAGCGCCGTCTGTAAAAACAAGAAAATGGAGGCCGTAGTTTATGAAAGATCTTTATGTTGTGAATTGCTGCAGAACTGCCATCGGTTCCTTTGGCGGTGCCCTGAAGAACACCTCCGCCACGGAGATGGGCGCTATCGTGGCAAAAGAGGTCATGAAGCGCGCCGGCGTAAACCCCGCTGACATTGACGAGGTCATGTTCGGCGATGTGCTGTCCGCTGGCCTGGGCCAGAACGTAGCCCGCCAGGTGGCTGTCAAGGCCGGTGTGCCCTACTCCGTCCCCGCCTACACCGTGAATATGGTCTGCGGCTCCGGCATGAAGACCATGATCGAGGCAGCCCGCACCATTCTGGCCGGCGATGCGGAGATGATCCTCTGCGGCGGCACCGAGAGCATGTCCCAGGCGCCCTTTGCCAGCCCCGACACCCGCTGGGGCGCCCGCATGGGCGACAAGAAGATCGTGGACACCATGATCAAGGACGGCCTGTGGGACGCCTATAACAACTATCACATGGGCACCACCGCTGAGAACGTCTGCGACGTGTGGGGCATTACCCGCCAGGAGTTGGATGCGTTCGCCGCCTCCTCCCAGCAGAAGGCCTGCGCCGCCCGGGACTCCGGCCGCTTTGATGACGAGATTGTTCCCGTGCCGGTGAAGGTCAAGAAGGAGACCGTGGAGTTCAAGCGGGATGAGTATCCGAAGGAGAACGTCACGGTGGAGAGCATCTCCAAGCTCCGGGGCGCGTTCCCTGTGGGCCCTGAGGGCGTGGAGGATGAGATCGTTCATACCTTCGAGCCTACCAAGGTCCACGAGGCGGACGCCCGCAAGCATGAGCAGCGCGTCACCGCCGCCAACGCCTCCGGCCTGAACGACGGCGCTGCCGCCATCATCCTGGCCTCCGGCGAGGCTGTGGAGAAGTACGGCCTTAAGCCCATGGCCAAGCTGATTGGCTGGGGCCAGGGCGGTGTGGACCCCAAGATCATGGGTGTTGGACCTGTGCCTGCCTGCCGTCAGGCAATGAAGAAGGCCGGCCTGACCATCCAGGATATTGACCTGATTGAGGCGAATGAGGCTTTTGCCGCACAGTGTGTGGCTGTGGCCCGTGAGCTGGATTTCGATCTGAGCAAGGTCAACGTCAACGGCGGCGCCATCGCCCTGGGCCATCCCATCGGCTGCTCCGGCGCCCGGATTGTCGTGACGCTGATTCACGAGATGCTCAAGCGCGACGATGCTAAGAAGGGTATGGCGACCCTGTGCATCGGCGGCGGCATGGCCACCACGGTCATTGTGGAGAAGTGCTGAGTTTAAGTACAGACAGCCTGACGTGAGGGGCGTAAGCCCCTCACGTTTTTTGTGCGGAGCGGGGAAGCTGGTCAGAGAGAAAAAGGCCCCGGGACCCTTAAAAATTGTTTCGGATTTGACATTTACTTTCACAGGAATCTGTGCTATGCTTAAAAATGTTATGTAGACCAGCCTATGAACAAGCGGACATTTGGAGGACACCTATGAGACAACTTTTTCGCAAGACCTTATCAGCGCTGACAGCGGCGGCGCTGCTGTGCGCACTGGCCTTGCCCGCCGCGGCCTCGGAGGCGCTGGGCGAGGATCTGACCGCAAAGGACACGCAGCTGCACGATCAGACGCAGCTCTCCACCAACGTATTCTGGAGCACGGCTTACTCTGACAGGCGGACGGAAAACCTGATTACATACAGCCCCAATGGGGCTGTGGTGCCAATCGTTACTGCGGGCTCCGTGCTGACGAGCCGAAGCACTGTGACCTCCGCCGCCCGGGAGCTGGAGGCGGAGGGATACCGGGTGGTGGCCGGCATCAACGGCGATTTCTTTAATGTCAACACAGGATTGCCCATCGGCATTGTGGTGACAGACGGAGAACTGCGCAGCAGCGACGCCGGATACTATGCCATCGGGTTCCGGGCGGACGGTACCGCTATTCTAGGAAAGCCGGCTGTGACAGTCCAGGCGGACCTGGGCTATGCCGGTGAAGACGGTGCCGCGCTGGTGCGCAAGATTACCGGCGTTAATAAGGCCCGGGTTTCCACCGGCGGTATCTACCTCTATACCCATGATTTCAACAGCCGCCACACCACCGGTAACACCGAGGCCGGTGTGGATGTCATCTGCACCATTGTGGATGGCCGGCTCTCCATCGGAGAATCTGTGACACTGCAGGTGGAGCAGGTCCTGGAGGCAACGTCGGCCACTGCCATCGGAGAAAATCAGGTGGTGCTTTCAGCAAACCTGCAGTCGGACGCCTATTATGTGGACGCACTGAAAAATATCCCTGTGGGCAGCCAGATTGTACTCACCGCCACGTCTGCCAACAGCGGGTGGGACGATGTGGAGTATGCGCTGGGTGCGCTGTATTCCCTGGTAGAAAACGGCGCAGTGGTCTCTGGCCTGCAGGCTGGCTCGGCGCCCCGTACCGCCGTTGGACAAAAGGCGGACGGCTCGCTGGTGTTCTACACCATTGACGGCCGCAGGTCCGGACATTCCATCGGAGCCACGATGACTCAGGTGGCCCAGCGGCTGATTGAGCTGGGCTGTGTGACGGCCCTGTGTCTGGACGGCGGCGGCTCCACGACACTCACGGTCACAGAGCCGGACCAGCTGACCTCCGGCACCATCAACAAGCCGTCTGACGGCAGTGAGCGCTCCGTGACCAACCAGGTTTTCCTGGTGGCAGACAGCACGCCCAGCGGAGAGCTGAGCCACTTCTATGTCAGTGCGGATTATGACTATGTTCTGGCCGGCAGCACCGTGAATATTTCCGCTGCCGCCATTGACACCAATTTCATTCCCATGTCCGGGGATTACAGCCTCTCCGTCTCTGAGGGTGAGGTCAATGGCAGCGTTGTGACAACGCCCCGGTCCGGCGGAGATATTGTGGTAACAGCAGAGTCCAGAGGCCGGGAGGGAACGACAACCATCCACGCCATTGCCAATCCGACAGATGTGGTGATCCGCAATACCAGCAGCACGGCGATCACAACGCTGAGCGCCGCGCCCGGCAGCGTCACCCAGCTGACAGCCTCCGCCGCTTACAACCGCATCTCTCTGAAGGCAGATCCAGGAGCATTTACCTGGGAGGTCAACGGCGGAATCGGCACGATTGATCAGCAGGGTAATTTTACCGCCACCACCCCAGGCACCGGTACCATCACCGCAACAGCCGGCAATGTGACCGCCTCGGTCACTGTAACCGTGTCCAATCTGGCATTGCAGACGGTGGAGGATTTTGAGGGTACCAGCACGATTTTCCGGGGCAGCGGCAGCGCCATGGACTTCAGCCTCAACCACAATGCAGACACGGTGCGGATTGGAAGCGGTTCTGCCAAGCTGGACTATGACCTGACCCAAACCAACGATGACGGCGCCTATAGCGCGGAGTGGAGGGCCTCCAGCCCCACCAGCCTGGGAAGCCAGATTTATACCAGCCTAAGTCTCTGGGTTTACGGAGACGGCTCCGGCAACATTCTGAGCCTGCTGTATGATGACGGCACAACGGGTTATCAGCCTCTGACAATCACTGCGCTGGACTTCACCGGCTGGAAACAGGTGTCTGTTTCCCTCTCTGCCGTTCCCGGAACACTTTCCATTCAGGGGCTGCGGATCAGCGCCCCAACAGACCATGGTCTGGCTGACACCGATACGTCCCGTACCGGCACCATCTACCTGGACCAGATCGTGGCCAGCTTTGATAACATTGTAGACACGGCAGTGCCGTCTGTCAGCGTGAGCGTCAGCGGGACGTCCCTCACAGGCACAGTCACCGACGCGGTGGACGGCGTGCTGCCCCAGGGCTCCATCACAGTGACCTATGACGGGAAGCCTGTGACCTTCAGCTACAACGCCTCCACTGGCGCCATCTCCGCCGTGCTGCCCGCCGCTAACGGCAGCGCTCACCGGGTCACTATAACAGCGAAGGACGCCTCCGGTAATATCGGCCGGGCCTCCTACGATATCTCCGCGGCCAGCGACTGGACCCCGGTTTTCTCAGACACCAAAGACTATTGGGCTGCCACCTATGTGGATTACCTGTACACGGCCGGAATCACCACCGGTTATGCGGACGGCACCTTCAAGCCCAATCAGAATATCACTCGGGCCCAGTTCGCCGTGATGCTCTACCGGTACCTGGGGCTGGACGAGAGCCAGTACGCCAGTGTGACGCTGCCCTTTGCCGATCACAGCAAAATCGCGGACTATGCGCTCCCCGCCATCAAGGCGCTCTATACGGAGGGCATTATCAACGGCACCACCGGCAGCGACGGAAAGCTGTATTTCAATCCCAACAGCTCCCTGACCCGGGCCCAGGCCGCCACCATGATTGGCCGCACCCAGGAAAAGGGCTATGCCACGGCGGAGCTGACCTTTACCGACGCCGGCTCCATCCCTGCCTATGCCACCTATTATATCCAGACCATGGTGGCTCAGGGCGTGATCAGCGGCTATACCGATGGCAGCTTCAAGCCCCAGGCCAACATCACCCGGGGCCAGATGGCCAAGATTCTCTATAACCTGATGTAATGGAAAAGCGGCCCGGCGCATCTGCGCCG
>ENA-UOJP01002047-UOJP01002047.1-human-gut-metagenome-genome-assembly--contig:-C102-NODE-2047-length-18621-cov-8.073737_pt1 | contig 18621 bp, 16 predicted proteins | sample MGYA00242353_ERZ723900 | MGnify/ENA metagenome assembly ERZ723900
GAAGCGGCGGCTATCAGGGAAACCGTGACGGACAGAGAAGCGGCGGCTATCAGGGCGGCCGTGATGGTCAGAGAGGCGGACGCGATGGACGCGGCGGTTTAAATATTCCGAAGCCATCCTTCGACAGCCCGGTTGTACAGAAACCGCAGAACAACAAGCAGAATAAGAATAATTACAAGAACGATAAATATAGCAAGATCGACCATGAGGAAGAGATGCACTCCAAGGGAAGAGGCGGAAAGAACGTAAAGAGCGCTGTTCAGCCGCCGCAGAAGAAGGAGGCAAAGGTTGAGGAGATCAAGACAATCACGATCCCGGAGGTAATCACCATCAAGGATCTCGCAGACAAGATGAAACTTCAGCCGTCTGTGATTGTAAAGAAGCTCTTTTTACAGGGCAAGGTTGTCACCATCAATCAGGAAGTAGATTACGAGCAGGCAGAAGAGATCGCGATGGAGTTTGACGTACTCTGTGAGAAAGAGGTCAAGGTTGACGTCATCGAGGAACTTCTGAAAGAGGAAGAAGAGGATGAGAAGGACATGGTAACCCGTCCGCCGGTTGTATGCGTTATGGGCCATGTCGATCATGGTAAAACCTCCCTTCTGGATGCAATCCGCCAGACCAATGTAACTGCAAAAGAGGCAGGCGGTATCACCCAGCACATCGGTGCGTACATGGTAGAGATCAACGGACAGAAGATCACATTCCTCGATACGCCGGGACATGAGGCATTTACCGCAATGCGTATGCGTGGTGCAAAATCCACTGATATTGCAATCCTCGTTGTTGCAGCAGATGACGGTGTTATGCCGCAGACCATCGAGGCGATCAACCATGCGAAGGCAGCAGGTGTTGAGATCATCGTAGCGATCAACAAGATCGATAAGCCGAGTGCTAATATCGAGAAGGTAAAACAGGAGCTTATCGAGTACGAACTGGTTCCGGAGGACTGGGGCGGCAGCACCATCTTCGTTCCGGTATCTGCACATACCAAGGAAGGTATCAAGGAACTGCTTGAGATGATCCTTCTGACTGCAGAGGTCAAAGAGTTAAAGGCAAACCCGAACCGTAATGCGAGAGGTCTTGTCATCGAGGCGGAGCTGGATAAGGGTAAAGGTCCGGTTGCGACCGTCCTGGTACAGAAAGGTACCCTGCATGTCGGTGATCCGATCGCGGCAGGTGCCTGCTACGGCCGTGTCCGTGCGATGATGGACGATAAAGGACGCCGCGTCAAAGAGGCTGGTCCGTCCACTCCGGTCGAGATTCTGGGTCTTAATGACGTGCCGAACGCCGGCGAGGTATTTGTACAGCCGGAGAACGAGAAAGAGGCAAGAAGCTTTGCAGAAACCTTTATCTCTGAGAGCAAGAATAAGTTAATTGAAGATACAAAGATGAAGCTTTCCCTGGACGATCTGTTCTCCCAGATCAAGGCAGGAAATGTAAAGGAACTTCCACTGATCGTCAAGGCAGACGTACAGGGTTCTGTCGAGGCAGTAAAACAGAGCCTGATGAAGCTGTCCAACGAGGAAGTCGTAGTCAAGGTCATCCACGGCGGTGTTGGTGCGATCAACGAGTCCGACGTCAGTCTGGCAGCCGCATCCAACGCGATCATTATTGGTTTCAATGTGCGCCCGGACGCAACCGCGAAGTCCATCGCAGAGCGTGAGAAAGTAGACGTTCGTCTCTACCGCGTCATCTATCAGGCAATTGAGGATGTCGAGGCAGCGATGAAGGGTATGCTTGACCCGATCTACGAGGAGCAGGTAATCGGTCACGCTGTTGTACGTCAGACCTTCAAGGCTTCCGGCGTTGGTACTATCGCTGGTTCCTACGTCCTGGATGGTAAATTCCAGAGAGGCTGCAAGGCACGTATTACCCGTGACGGCGAGCAGATCTTCGATGGTCCGCTGGCATCTTTAAAGCGTTTCAAGGACGACGTGAAGGAAGTTGCTTCCGGATACGAGTGCGGTCTTGTATTTGAGAAGTTCAACGATCTGCAGGAAGACGATATGATCGAAGCATATGCGATGGTAGAGGTTCCGCGCTAGAAAGGCAGAGGGATTCATGCGTAAAAATAGCATTAAAAATACAAGAATTAACAGTGAAGTACAGAGAGAGCTGAGTTCCATCATCAGCCGTGAGCTGAAAGATCCGCGGATTCATCCGATGACAACGGTTGTCTCCGTGGAGGTAACTCCGGATCTCAAGTACTGCAAGGCGTATATCAGCGTGTTAGGCAACGAGGAAGCGGCGAAGGATACGATCCAGGGACTGAAAAGTGCTGTCGGATTTGTCCGCACCCAGCTTGCAAAACGCATTAATTTACGGAATACGCCGGAAATTACATTTATTCTCGATCAGTCGATTGAGTACGGTGTACACATGACCCGCCTGATCGATGAAGTAACTGAAAACCTCAGAGACTCAGAATCGGGAGATGAGGAAGAAAATGAGTAAAAATATCTTAGAGGCGTCACTGGAAGGGGCGGAGCACATTGTACTGCTTGGTCACATCCATCCGGACGGGGACTGTATCGGAACGACTCTGGGACTGCTTAACTATCTGCGGGAGAATTATCCGCAGATAGAGGCAGAACTGTTTCTCGACCATCCGGCTGCTAAATTTTCTTATATGAATGATTTTGAGAAAATTCATACCGAGATTGTGCCGGAAAAACAGTTTGATCTGTGCATTACGCTGGATGCCAGCGACAAAGAGCGTCTGGGCGGCTACGCGGTCTATTTTGACAGCGCCGCCAAGACACTCTGTATCGATCATCACAGAACCAATACAGGATTTGCAGAACAAAATTACATCATTCCGGACGCAAGCTCCTGCAGCGAAGTGTTATACACGCTTCTTGATGAGGCAAAGATCAGCAGGGAGGCGGCAGAGTGTCTCTATACCGGAATTGTGCATGACACAGGTGTATTTAAGTATAATTCAACGACCCGGAAAACGATGGAAATCGCGGGCACGCTGATGGAAAAAGGCGTGAACGCGGCGAAGATCATCGACGACAGCTTTTACCGCAAGACCTACGCACAGAACCAGATTCTCGGAAAAGCGCTGCTTAGCAGTACACGGATTCTGGATGGAAGATGTATTTTCAGTGTGGTTTCCCAGAAAGAAATGGAGTTTTACGGTGTCGATACGAACGATCTGGATGGCATTATCGATCAGCTCCGGATTACCGAAGGAGTGGAATGTGCCATTTTCATCTATGAAAAGGCGTTCAACGAGTACAAGGTCAGCCTTCGTTCCAACGACTATGTCGATGTGAGCAAGGTGGCGGCGTATTTCGGCGGCGGCGGACACATCCACGCGGCGGGCTGCACGATGCAGGGACATCCGAGGGATGTGATCAACAACCTGACGGGACATATTGAGAAACAGATGGATGCCCGTAGGGAGGAATAGGAGGTTCTGTTGCTGATTGCGCTGCCTGCTTTCAGGTGCACAGCGCATGGACGGTAATAGTTCTGATTTTTTAGGAGATTTTATGTTTCACGGTGTGATAAACATTTATAAAGAACCGGGGTTTACGTCCCACGATGTGGTGGCGAAGCTCCGGGGCATTTTGAGACAGAAAAAGATCGGTCATACGGGTACGCTCGATCCGGCAGCGGAGGGCGTACTCCCTGTATGTCTGGGGAAGGGCACGAAGCTGTGCGACCTTTTGACGGATAAGAGGAAGACGTATCAGGCAGTTCTTTTGCTGGGAACCGAAACCGATACGCAGGATATGACAGGAACGATTCTTTCGGAGAAATCGACGGAACAGCTGACAGAACCGGCAGTCCGCGGGGCGGCGAAGAGCTTTGTTGGTCCGTATATGCAGGTACCGCCGATGTATTCGGCGCTCAAGGTCAACGGAAAGAAGCTCTACGAGCTGGCGAGAGCCGGAAAAGAGGTAGAGCGGGCAGCGCGTCCGGTGGAAATCTATGATCTTCAGATAGATGCGGTGGAACTGCCGCGTGTGACGATGACCGTGACCTGTTCCAAGGGAACCTACATCCGTACCCTGTGCCATGACATCGGTGAAAAGCTGGGATGCGGCGGCTGTATGGAAAAACTGATCCGCACCCGCGTCGATCGATTTGCGATCGGGGACAGCCTGCGCCTGTCCGAGGTGGAAGCACTGGCGAAAGCCGGTCAGATCGAGGATAGGATCGTGCCGGTGGATGGAATGTTTGAGGACTGCCCGGCGTATGTATCGGAGAGCGAAGTTCTGGATAAGCTTCTGCAGAATGGAAATCCATTCCCGAAGGGGCTGGGACCGAGAGACGGCTGCTTAGTGCAGATCGGAAGCAGTTTGGCTGAACACCAGGTTTCTGCGGATGGAAACTCAGAGATGGTACTTCCAGATTCTGGAATCATCCGCGTCTATGACAGCGCAAACCAGTTTATCGGTCTCTATGCCTATCAGCCGGAGAAGAAACAATGGAAACCACGTAAGATCTTTCTGGGAGGAGAGTAAGATGCAGTATTTTGCCGGAACCAGAGAATTTCAGATAAAAGAGCCGACTGCGGTCACGATCGGTAAGTTTGACGGCCTTCACAGAGGACATCAGAAGCTGCTGCGGGAAGTGATGCGGTATCGGGAAAAAGGATATAAACCAGCGGTGTTTACCTTTGAGACGGCACCGGGAACCTTGATCCGGGGAAAGCTGCAGACGATGATCACGACCAACGAGGAGCGCGAGGAGAACCTGCGCGAGGCGGGGGTGGAGTATCTGGTGGAATATCCGTTCAACCAGGAAGTCGCACATATGGACCCGGAACAGTTTGTTGCCGAGATTCTAGTCGGCAAGATGGGCGCAAAGGCGATCGTGTCCGGTCCGGACTGCCATTTTGGCTACCAGCGGAAGGGCGATGCTGAACTGCTTCGGAAACTGGCACCGAAATATGGATATGAGGTATCGATCGTTGAAAAGGCGATGGACGGCGATCGCGAGATCAGCAGCACCTATATCCGGGAAGAGCTGGCGAAGGGAAATATCCGTAAGGCGAATGAACTGTTGGGATACGAGTACCGGATCAGCGGACAGGTGGTACACGGGGAGCATTTAGGTTCCACCCTAGGTTTTCCGACGGCGAATATCCTGCCGGGAATCCAGAAACATCTTCCGGCGTTCGGGGTATATCTCTCCCGGACGGTGATTGATGGTGCTTCTTATGGGAGTATCACGAATATTGGAAAAAAACCGACGATTGCCGGGGAACGACCAGCGGGGGCGGAGACATATATCTATGATCTGGATGAAAACCTGTATGGGAAAAAGATAGAGGTTCATTTTTTAGATTTTATGCGGCCGGAGATGAAATTTTCCGGGGTGGATGAGTTGAAGATGCAGGTTTTGAAGGATAAAGAGACCGGGAGAAAAATGCACGGAGCGGAACGATGAGAGTTCAGCTTCGTGCATTTTTTAAATATGATTCAGGTAGGCAGCTGCTTCCTCTGCCGCCAAATGGATATATTCATTCATTGGTAAATTCTGTGTTCCTACTAAAATATGGCGGCAATAGGAGCTTCCACTGACAGGAATCAGGATTTTCTGGGCGCGGCTTTGTCCGATGGCGGCTGCCATGGCGGGGGTGATTTCTCCTAAGAGGGAGTCTGCAATGACGATGCCGATTGGTCCGATGATTAGGTCGGCATCGCGGCAGGCGACGAGAACGGGGTTTTCTCCGGTGGCGCCCATGGCAGCTCCGGCTTTTATCATCGCGGCAGTGGCAGTGGTGTTGGCACCGAGCGCGAGAAGCGGCTGTCCGGGACAGAGTTTATGGATTTCTTCTACGAGGGCGCGCCCCATGCGTCCGCCCTGACCGTCGATGATGACAACTTTTTTCATAATGGATAACCCCTTTCCTTTTCGTAGGATTTTCGTAGGACAAGATAATAAAAAAGAATGTGCCTTGGCACATTCTCGCGCAGGAACGAAAATAAGAGGGTCTAAATCTGCCTTTTTGACAAAATAAACACCCCAGTATATCTTTCCTATAATATCATAGAAGATCAAATTTGAAAAGCGAAAAAGATCGATTTTTGTAAAATTTTTTGTTTACAAATAAAGCGCTTTCTATTATAATGCTGATAATGGCTAACTGGGGTCTGGCAGAGCTGCGATTGGCGGAGGCTGTCAGGATGACGGAAGATCAGACAGACGCGCGTGAAGGCACCGCGGAGGTGCTTGATTTTTAGTTGATCCGGGAGGCCGCTTTTTTAAAGCCAAAAAACAGCAGACAATGAGAGGGAGAAAACATGAGGAGAAATGACATTCACAAAGTATTGATTATCGGTTCCGGTCCAATCATTATCGGACAGGCGTGTGAGTTCGATTATTCGGGAACACAGGCGTGCAAGGCACTGAGAAAACTCGGCTATGAGATTGTGCTGGTCAATTCCAATCCGGCTACGATTATGACGGATCCGGAGACAGCAGATGTGACTTATATTGAGCCGCTGAACGTAGACCGTCTGACTCAGATCATTGAAAAAGAGCGCCCGGATGCGCTGCTCCCGAACCTGGGTGGACAGTCCGGACTGAACCTCTGCTCCGAATTGGCAGCAGCAGGTGTTCTGGATAAATATGATGTTAAAGTAATCGGCGTTCAGGTTGATGCTATCGAGCGTGGTGAGGACCGTATCGAGTTTAAGCATACAATGGAAAGCCTGGGCATCGAGATGGCTAGAAGTGAGGTTGCCTACAGCGTTGAGGATGCACTGGCAATCGCAGATAAACTGGGTTATCCGGTTGTTCTTCGTCCGGCTTACACCATGGGCGGCGAAGGCGGCGGTCTTGTATATAACGTAGAAGAACTGAAGACCGTGTGTGCAAGAGGCCTGCAGGCCAGCATGGTTGGTCAGGTTCTGGTAGAGGAGTCTATCCTTGGATGGGAAGAGCTTGAGCTGGAAGTTGTCCGCGATGCGAAGAACAACATGATCACTGTCTGCTTTATTGAAAATATTGATCCGCTGGGCGTACACACCGGAGATTCCTTCTGTTCTGCTCCGATGTTAACCATTTCGGAAGAAGTACAGAAACGTCTGCAGGAGAAATCCTACAAGATCGTAGAAGCAATCCAGGTAATCGGCGGTACCAACGTACAGTGGGCACACGATCCGAAGACAGACCGTGATATTGTTATCGAGATCAACCCGAGAACCTCCCGTTCGTCCGCACTGGCATCCAAGGCAACTGGTTTCCCGATTGCACTGGTATCAGCGATGCTGGCAACCGGTATGACTCTGGATGAGATTCCATGCGGCAAGAGCGGCACTCTGGATCAGTATGTTCCGTCCGGCGACTATATTGTTATCAAGTTTGCACGCTGGGCATTTGAGAAGTTCAAAGGCGCAGAGGACAAGCTGGGAACCCAGATGAAGGCAGTCGGCGAGGTTATGAGTATCGGAAAGACCTACAAAGAGGCATTCCAGAAGGCGATCCGAAGCCTGGAGAGAGGCCGCTACGGTCTTGGTCATGCGAAAGACTTCGATAAGAAGACAAAAAAAGAACTGCTTGCGATGCTGCATGTTCCGAGCAGCGAACGTCAGTTCATTATGTACGAGGCACTTCGTAAGGGCGCTACCGTAGACGAGCTGTTCGAATTAACCAAGATTAAACATTACTTCATCCAGCAGATGAAAGAACTGGTAGAAGAGGAAGAAAGCCTGATGCAGTATAAGGGCGAGGTTCCGCCGGTTGAGGTTCTCCGCCAGGCGAAGCTGGACGGTTTTGCAGATAAATATTTAAGCGAGCTGTTAGGCGTTACTGAGGAAGAGATCCGCGATGCAAGAACCAAAGAGGGTATCGTAGAAGGCTGGGAGGGCGTACACGTAAGTGGCACACCGGATTCCGCATACTACTTCTCCAGCTACCATATCAAGGATCAGAGTCCGTGTAGCGACAACAAGAAGATCATGATTCTGGGCGGCGGTCCGAACCGTATCGGTCAGGGTATTGAGTTTGACTACTGCTGCGTACATGCAGCTATCGCACTGAAAGAGCTTGGATTTGAGACAATTATCGTTAACTGCAACCCAGAGACCGTATCTACAGACTATGATACCTCCGATAAACTGTATTTCGAGCCGCTGACTCTGGAAGATGTATTAAGCATCTATCACAAGGAGAAACCGCTGGGCGTTATCGCACAGTTTGGTGGCCAGACACCGCTGAACCTGGCAGCAGACCTGAAGAAATATGGTGTCAACATTCTGGGTACAACTCCGGAAACCATCGACATGGCAGAGGATCGTGACCTGTTCCGTGCGATGATGGATAAACTGCAGATTCCGATGCCGGAGTCAGGCATGGCAGTTACTGTAGAAGATGCATTGGAGATTGCTAATAAGATCGGTTATCCGGTTATGGTTCGTCCGTCCTATGTACTTGGCGGCCGCGGCATGGAGGTTGTTCATGACGATGAAGCGATGACCTTCTATATGAGAGCAGCTGTCGGCGTAACTCCGGACCGTCCGATCCTGATTGACCGTTTCCTGCATCATGCAACCGAGTGTGAAGCAGATGCGATCAGTGATGGCGAGAACGTATTTGTTCCGGCAGTTATGGAGCACATCGAGCTGGCAGGTATCCATTCCGGAGACTCCGCTTGTATCCTTCCGTCCAGAAATCTGACCAAGGATCAGGTAGAGACAATCCGCGATTACACAAGCCGTATCGCAAAAGAGATGCACGTAGTAGGTCTGATGAACATGCAGTATGCAATCGAGGACGGCGAAGTATACGTGCTGGAGGCAAACCCGAGAGCATCCCGTACCGTGCCGCTGGTATCTAAAGTATGCAACATCAAGATGGTAAAACTGGCAACGGATATCATGACTTCCTACTTAACAGGCCGTCCGTCACCGGTTCCGGCACTGAAAGAGAAGAAGATTCCGCACTACGGTGTTAAGATGCCGGTATTCCCGTTCAAGATGTTCCCGGAGGTTGACCCGGTACTTGGACCGGAGATGCGTTCCACCGGTGAGGTTCTTGGTATGTCCACCAGCGTTGGTGAGGCTATCTACAAGGCACAGGAAGCAACCCAGACACGTCTTCCTTCCTCAGGAACTGTCCTCCTGAGTGTCAATGACAAGGATAAGATAGAGCTTATCGAGGTTGCAAGAGGCTTCTACGAGTGTGGCTTTACCCTGATGGGTACAGGCAGAACCTGTGATGTGATGGTAGCAGCAGGACTTCCGGCTGAGAAGGTATGCAAGATCAACGAAGGCCGTCCGAACATTTTAGATAAGATTACCAACGGAGAAGTGGCAATCATCATCAATACCCCGAACGATAAGAAGGGCAGAGGCGATGACAGCTACATCCGTAAGGCAGCTGTAAAGGCGAAAATTCCGTACTTCACCAACATGGCAGCAGCAAAGGCTACCGTACAGGCTCTGAGAAGTATCAAGAAGAACGGACATCTGGAGGTTAAGTCCCTGCAGGAGTTCCATAGCGAGATTCAGTAAATAAAAATAAAAGGATAAAATCCATTGTTACAAAGTCGTTTCAGTGGATTTTACCGTGACAGTGAATTAATTGAGCTGTTATAGAAAAGAGCGTCTGCCCGGCTGTGAATGCGGGGCTGGCGCTCTTTTAATTGCAGATTAGGAATTTTCTGAACTGAAAATTCCGTATGATATCGTATCGATAGCAGATTTTGCCGATTTTAAATGCGAAGCATCGGCACAATCCCGTTGCTGTGCCCGGAATGAGTGAGCAGCAACGAATATGTCAGCTTCGCTGACCAGAATCACGCGCCAAGTCTAACGGACGTTCGGCTTGAAATACGAGATGCAGCAGCCAGGCACCCAGGATGATCGAAAGCACGTACACTGCATTTCCGGCAAAAATTCCAAATTTAGCAGCGATCTGGGAGTACACAATCTGCGTGGTCGCGTAGTACGGCGTGATATAAAACATATCCGCGTTTCCATACGGATGCGAGGTAACATTGATGATAGTTGCGATGACACATCCGACTGCAAATACAGCTGTAGACTGCCAAAATCCTTTGGCGGTTGGCAGCACCATGCGGGAAAAGGCGATGAGCAGTCCGATGAAGATCAGAAGGATATGCCAGATAAATCCATGCAGGGTCAGCGTCCAGTACGGGTGCATCAGACCGGACGGATCGACGAACACCATGACGGCACCGAGCAGGTTGTAATTATACATAAAAGTACAAAAAATACGTTGATATTTATGCGGAACAAAGGGCAGCAGCAGGCAGAGGTACATCGGCAGGCTGCAGAGCTGGAATGGAAAATACCACCAGTCGTAGTGCCGGTTGTTTTCTATGTAATAGAGAAAAAGCTGTTTGTAGACCTCGGAAAATGCCAGAAAAACACCGCAGGCAAAGAGCAGATGCAGACGGAACGCTTCGGAGCGCGTCCGCAATTTCCATGCGGCAAAGGCGGCGAGCGGGATGCCGATCAGCATAAATACTAAATGAAAGGGAGACCAGACTGCGGGCGGCGTCATGGACCAGGCAGTTAAGGTAAGTAGACGGGAAATCATAAAAAGCCTTCTTTCGTAATAAAACCTAAGGAATGGTTCCGTATCTTGTGAATCATGTCACAAGCGACCGCGCTCGGCGCGAGAATGTGCCATGGCACATTCTTTTTACGGAAGCCGATGACCAGTACAGAAAAAACGGTACAGAATAGTTATAGTACGAAATATTAGATTTGCCAAGAATTAACAACAAGATCTGTCCGTAATAAGACGATGGGAGATTTACATATTTGCATTTTTTTTCTTTCCAAAGCTGCAAGTTGACAAGTGCTGCCAATTTCCTATATTCTGTAGATATAAGAATCGAGTAAATGATACGGGAGATATACCATGAACCAAAATGAAAACCAATGGGATAGATTCCTGAAAATCCGAGAGAGATACTGCTGTTTTTTTATTATCCATCGGAGGAATATATCAGTTATCTGATGACGGAGGAACAGCTAATGTTTTATGATGAGATCGACACATCGGATTTGTTTCCGGGCGAGGACAAAAGAGAACGTATTATGATATTTGAGGTGATTTTATGAAGCTTTTATTTAAACAGCGGTTATTTTCGTGGTTTGACAGTTATGATATTTATGATGAGTTTGGCAATACGGTATATGTGGTAAAAGGCCAGTTGTCCTGGGGCCATAAGCTGGTGATATATGATGCAGACGGCAATGAAATTGGAATGGTTGTTCAGCGTGTGCTGACATTTCTGCCAAAATTTGAGATATATAAAAACGGCACCTATATCGGATGTCTGAGTAAAGAAATCTCTTTTCTGACACCGCATTACAACATTGATTACAATGGCTGGCATATCGATGGTTCGATTATGGAATGGGATTATAATATCCTCGATCAAAGGGGATATTCGGTTGCCAGTGTCAGCAAAGAGCTGTTCCATATGACAGACACGTATGTGATTCAGGTAAATGAGCCGGAATATGCACTGGATGCATTGATGTTTGTGCTGGCGATCGATGCGGAAAAATGTTCGAGGAAGTAAGAAAGGGTGCGTCTGCTTTTTGCTACAAGAGCACCGAGGCATTCTTGAATAATGACAGGACGAAAAGCTTTGATTTACAAGGAGTTTTTCGGACCTGTCTTTTCTTTATAAAAACATATGGGCGAAAATTTGGCGGGAAGTGAGAATATAGCGGATTGACAACATAGATTATATCGGGTACTATTAGATAACGCAACGCGTTATCTTGATAGGAGAGTTCGATCATGAGCAGGGGAAAAGAAGTAAAAGAATTAAGAGAAAAAATGGGAATGAACAGGCGTGAATTTAGCGACTATTATGGTATTCCGTACCGTACGGTTCAGGATTGGGAAGCAGAGAAAAGAGAACTTCCGGATTATCTGTTACGTTTATTAAAGTATAGAGCAGAGGTAGAATGTCGAATCGAAAGAGTAGATAAATAGAATGATTTTATTAATGACTGTTAATTATTAGTTGTTATGTTTTATTTTTGACTTCAACATAACGCAATGCGTATATTTACGTAAAGCGGAAGGAGGTAAACATGGAAAGAAAAGTAAGTGTAATCGAGGATATAGATGGAAAGAAAACGGTATTTATTCATGACATCATATTCAAAGGTAAAAGATCTGTAAAATGGGAAGATGTTGAAAAATATCTAAAACAATATGTAGGAGATATATACACAATTGATGATAGCAATGATGCAGTTTATATTGGAACAGATTTACCGGATGAGTATACTCATTCAAATTATACACATATTTTAAAAGGAACAAATGCGAAGGCAAAAGCTAATGCCGCACAGGGATTACCAGAATTGATTGAAATTGCATCTGGAAAGAAATTTACTGAAAATTACAAAGAAAAACATACTATAGATGCAATGTATGGCTGGTATCGTTATGAGTCAAGATTTGCTTTGACAGTATTTAATGAAGCTGGGGAAATTGAAAGATATAATGTTTTTAATGTAATAATGGTTATTCGACATGCAAAAGATGGTAAAATGTATCTATATGATATAATGAATATAAAAAAAGAAACGAGCACCCTTTTCCAGTCCGAAGACATTACTCAGTAAAAAACCCATTTCCTAACCATAATTTTACCCCCATACTAACAAAAAGTCAATAAAAAGAAACAAACATAGTTTGGAAATTATTTCACAATTATTACCGTACAAATTGGAAAGGAATGCATAATCATACAAAACCCTGTAAAAAACAGGAATTCAGGCTTGATTATTTATAAAAATGCGGTATAATGTATTCCTAGATACAGTAATAAAAGTAAGAATATTCGTATTTACTGCATAAAAATACAAAAGCAGCGAATAGAAATGAGGAGGAATTTATTATGAAAAAGAAATTAGCAGCAATCGCTATGGCAACTGCTATGGCAGCATCGTTAGCAGCATGCTCTTCCAAACCGGCAGAGACAACCGCAGCCGCAGAGGAGAATGAGGAGACAACCGCAGAGGCAGCAGAGGGCAGCGAGGCTGCAGAGGGCAGCGAGGCTGCAGAGGCTGGCGACAGCGCATTTGCAGGAAAGACTCTGGTTATGTCCACTAACGCTGAGTTCGCACCGTATGAGTACCACGATGGAAATGATATCGTAGGTATCGACGTAGATATTGCAAACGCTATCTGCGAGGATATGGGGGCATCTCTGGAAATCACCGACGTAGCATTCGATTCTATCATCCCGGAGGTTCAGTCCGGCAAAGCTGATTTCGCAGCAGCAGGCATGACTGTTACCGAGGACCGTCAGACTCAGGTGGATTTCTCTGACACTTATGCAACCGGCGTTCAGTCTGTTATCGTAACAGAGGACAGCGACATCGCATCCCTGGATGATTTAAAGGGCAAGCAGATCGGCGTTCAGCAGGGTACCACCGGTGATCTGTACTCCACCGATGATTTCGGCGAGGAGAGCGTACAGAGATTTTCCAAGGGCGCAGATGCAGTACAGGCACTGTCCACTGGCAAGATCGATGCAGTTATCATTGACAACAAACCGGCACAGGTATTTGTAGACGAGAATGAAGGCTTAAAGCTTCTGGAAACACCGTACGCAGAAGAAGAGTACGCAATCGCAGTTAAGAAGGGCAATACAGAGCTTCTGGACGCTATCAACGCATCCATCGCAAACCTGAAAGAGTCTGGAAAACTGGACGAGATCGTTGCAAAATACATTACCGCTGAATAATTTGACAGAAAAAGCTACATCTGTTTGATTAAGAAAAAGGTTGCTGCAGAATGAAAAAGATGAAATTCGGCGGCAGCCCTTTTTCGGGTCTATATCATCTTACAAGGAGGAAAACGGATTGGAGAAACTCAAGCAGGCCTTATATTTAAACCTGATCAAGGATGACAGGTGGCAGTATCTGACAGGGGGCCTGAAAAATACCCTGATCATCACGTTCTTTGCGACCCTGATCGGCATTGCCCTTGGTCTGCTGATTGCGATTGTCCGTGCGACCCACGACAAAACCGGTAAAATGAAATTTTTAAATGGTGTCTGCCAGGTATATCTGACGGTCATCCGGGGAACGCCGGCTGTCATCCAGCTGATGATTTTTTACTACTGTATTTTTGTATCGCGTGTATTTGCCGGCGTCTTTGTCGGTGTGATCGCGTTTGGTCTTAACTCGGCGGCGTATGTAGCGGAGATCTTCCGTTCGGGTATCATGTCGATCGACGAGGGACAGATGGAGGCAGGTCGAAGCCTCGGTTTTAATTATGTACAGACGATGCGCTATATCATTATGCCGCAGGCGTTTAAAAACGTACTTCCGGCACTCTGCAATGAGTTTGTTGTTCTTCTGAAAGAGACTTCGGTAGCCGGTTACGTGGCGGTGCAGGATCTGACGAAGGGCGGCGATATCATCCGTTCCAGAACGTATGACGCGTGGACACCGCTTCTGATCGTGGCTGCTGTATATCTGGCGCTGACGATGATCTTCAACCACTTTGCACAGAATCTGGAAAGGAGCCTGAGAAAGAATGAACGATAACGTACAAAACGGAGAAGTGATAATTGACATCAATGACCTTTCCAAGGCGTTCGGTGATTTAAAGGTTCTGACCAATATTTCCACCCAGATACGCAAAGGGGATGTTGTCTGCGTGATAGGACCATCCGGTTCTGGTAAATCTACATTTCTGCGCTGCATGAACCTGCTGGAGACCCCGACCAGCGGACACATCTATTTTGAGGGAACGGATATCACGGATCCGAAGACAAACATTGATAAACTCCGTCAGAAAATGGGAATGGTATTCCAGCAGTTCAACCTGTTCCCGCACATGACGATTCTTGATAATATGACGCTGGCACCGATGAAACTGCTCGGACGCCCGAAGGACGAGGCGGAGACGGAGGCATTGAAACTTCTGGAGCGTGTCGGATTAAAGGAAAAGGCATCCGCCTATCCGGGACAGCTCTCCGGCGGTCAGAAACAGCGTGTGGCGATCGTCCGCGCCCTGGCAATGCATCCGGATGTGATGCTCTTTGACGAGCCAACCTCTGCGCTTGACCCGGAGATGGTAGGCGAGGTATTAAACGTAATGCGCCAGCTTGCCGAGGAACACATGACGATGGTCGTGGTTACCCATGAGATGGGCTTCGCCCGCGAGGTGGCAACCCGCGTCATGTTCATGGAGGGCGGCAACTTCATCGAAGAAAACGAACCGAAGGAGTTCTTTGAGCATCCAAAGAGCGAAAGATTGAAGGCATTTTTGAGTAAGGTGCTGTAAGGAAATTTAATATTAGGAAAAGTCCGGTAGGGAGAGAATGTCATAGAACATTTTCTTTCTGCCGGGCTTTTTTTATGCCTGTAATATCTTTATGCGTTTTCTATTATTCATCTGGTTCTTCTAACTTCCGTTTTGAAAAATGTTTATTTGGAAAGAAAAGTTGTTAAAAAAATTGCAAATATGTAAAACCAAATGAAATCTCCCATCGTCTTATTAGTAGAACAGCAGAAAAGGAGGAAGATTCTGAAAAGAAGGCGGAACAGAATGTTGAGACAAAGCTGGACAGTGGGAAGCAGGAGAAAAAAGAGAATGCGGTAGAATGGTCGGGTGAAATATTAAAACCGATAGCGCTGAGGAAGCACTTCCATATGAGCTCGTGATTGTGGAGGCAGAGAAAAAATAAATCTATAATAAAGGGGAAAGAATTGTAGAAAATGGCAGTTCTTTCCCCTTTTATGGTTTTCACACGCCTGTGCCTACCACGTCACCACCCGGTCAATCACCGTCTGCTGTTCCTGACTCGATTTCATCAGGTAAATCCGGGTTGTTTCGATGCTGTCGTGCCCTAAAAGATCCGCCAGCAGGGAAATGTCATTGAACCGTTTCAAAAAATTGATGGCGTAGCGGTGCCGGAAAGAATGCGGGTACATCGTAGCCGGATTAATCCGGTAGCGCTTTGCGATGTTTTTTAACTGCATCTCGATGGCGCGTGCGGAGATGCAGGTGCGGCGGCGGGTCAGGAAGAGAAAGCCGCTGTCGATGCCGCGGGAGGCAAAGTAGGGGATTGCTTCCCCGCAGAGGGAGCGGGGGAAGAACAATCGCCGTATCTTGCCGCCTTTGGAGTAGAGATCGAGATAGCCAAGCTGCAGATCCTCCATTTTGATCTGGCGCAGTTCACTGACGCGAGCGCCGGTGGAGGCGAGAAAACGCACGATGAAATACCAGAAGTAATTTTCATCCTTTTTTAGCCGCCGTTTGAGCCGATCGTAATCTTTTTGGGAGATCACTGTATCAAGGTAGGTGTGCTTCTGCTCCCGGATGGGGCGCAGGCGGTAGTGACCCGTGGGAGTGATGCGGAGTGAATCTGTGGGGGCGGATATTGGTGATTGAAAATTTGCCTTTTCATTATCCAACAATCCACTGTTTTGTATAAAATCCAGAAACCGGTTCATCCCCAGAATCCGCGTATTCACTGTCGATGGCTTATAACATTCCAGCAGCCAGCGCCGGTACGACTGCAGGTGCTCGACCGAAAGGCTGTTATAATGCGCAAAAAACAGCCGGATGGAACAGCTGTAGACCCGGATGGTGCTGGCGGCGTGCCCCTGTTGTTCAAGGTAAACGCCAAAGTCGGAAATAAGTGTTTCAAAATGCATATGTGCTTCATTTACTCCTCTCTACCAGGTGACTACCCGGTTGACAATCTCATACTGCTCGCTGCTGGAACGACGCAGGTAAATCCGGGTTGTTTCGAGATTTTTGTGTCCAAGCAGATCGGAGAGCAGGGAAATATCGCCGCATTTTTCGATAAAACTCTTGGCAAACCGGTGGCGGAATGCATGCGGATGTACCATTTCCGGTGTCATGTGGTAGGAGAGGGCGATGGTTTTGAGCTGGCTGCGGATGCCGCCTGGAGAGATGGGGGAACCGAAGCGGTTGAGGAAGATGGGACCGTGGGATTTGTGGAGAAAGGAAAGCCATTTGAGGGTATCGGTTCGGAGTGACTGTGGGATGTAGATGCGCCGGACTTTATTTCCTTTGGAATAGATGTCCTTATAGCCGGAGAAAATATCTTCTGCCTGGAACTGAATCACCTCGCTGACCCGGACGCCGGTTGCCGCCATGAAACGGATGAGAAAATAGTAAGTGTACCGTTCATCCCGAAGCAGGCAGCGTTTCAGGTATTCATAATCCGCCTCGCTGATCATGTGATCCAGATAGGTTTTTTGCTGGATTTTTACCATGGGAAGATGCCCGGGATAGAGCTTTTTAAAATCCAGGTAGGCATTCAAAGCCCGGATCCGCTGGTTGATGGTCTGCGGCTTGTAGTGCTCGAGCAGAAAGATTTTGTATAGCTTTAAATTGGGGTAGGTAATGTCACGGTAATAGGTAAAATACTGCCGTACCGCATAAGTGTAAGCGCGGAGTGTCTCATCGGCAAGGTTGCGCGTGAGCAGGTAGCGGGCAAATTCGTCCGCAGCCTTTTGGGCTCTTGCAGGTGCGGCAGCGCGCGTTTGACCGGAAAGGCGTGGAATGGCAGCAGAAGTTTGCCTGGATGAGAGGGGGAGAGTGTGCTTGCTATGAGCAGCGTGTGGAAAAATATGATTTTCTATCATTTGTGGCATAATATGTAGGAACCTTCTTTCTGTATCATTGAGAAACGTCCATTGGCACAGAAAGAAAACTCTGCCGAGGCGTGGAACACACCGGAACGGATGAAAGGATGAAATGGCAGAGAAATCAATCCGGAATGCTGCTGGACGTTACAAAAGTCAATTATACAGGATTTAAAAGAAAGCGGAGAAAAAAGTGTCTCCGGTGTCTTTATCATACGGATACATTCTTCGCAGGTTCATCGGTTTCACAGTTGAATTTCTTCATTAATTCCATCAGGCGGCACAGGCACTCATCCATCGATGCCAGTTCTTCCGGGGTATAAGCGCGCAGCCCAAACAGGGTGGAAGACAGCATTTCCTGCTTCATCTGGTTCATCATCTCACGACCGGAATCGCAGATGCGGATGTAGACGCGGCGGCGGTTGGCTGTATCGTGGATCCGCTCGACCAGACCGCGTTCCTCAAGAACCTTGATCATATGGGAGAGCTGCTGCTTTGTGATACTCAGTTTGTCCGCCAGCTCAGACATGGTATAGTCCTGGTCCGCCCAGCTGTCGAGCGCGATCAGGGCGAAAAATGGAAGCGAGTTGACTTTCATATCATGGCTTGGCTGGTAGTGGCATTTCGCCAGGGAGAGAAAGCCGAGTGCAAACTCCAGGAAGTGGATACCGGTGTTTTTTAAAAGATTTGAATTTTTTTTGCCTGGATTCATAGGAAAACCTCCAAATTTAAATATCAAAGTAATAAAATGCGGTCCATTTCACAAACATAAATTGCAAACAAGGAAACATCAATTTACTTGTACTCTAGCACATCCAGACAAAAAGGTCAACAAATATAAAAAGTAAATAAATATTTACTATTGTGGATTGACAAATAACAAAGAATGCTGTATATGTTAATGTATCACGAAACGATGTGACAGAAACACAGAAACCACCTGTCACAGACTCACAATAAGGAGAACAATCTATGGTAGAGAACACGAACGGCGGCGGAAAGCAGCCGCCCAGAAAAT
>ENA-UOJP01002051-UOJP01002051.1-human-gut-metagenome-genome-assembly--contig:-C102-NODE-2051-length-18568-cov-5.828121_pt1 | contig 18568 bp, 24 predicted proteins | sample MGYA00242353_ERZ723900 | MGnify/ENA metagenome assembly ERZ723900
TATAAAACAACTGTCAAATCCAAAGAGAAAAAATGGATAGAATCAACTTTCCCGTAGGCGGTCGATACGCCTACGGGAATTTTTTGTAAATATAAACTAATGTTTACGCTTGCTTTTCACATCTTTTCGTATTTTTCTCTTGGGATAGATTTGGATCTTTTTTCCAACGCACAACTAATTTGTTGAACAAAAGACGGATCATTGTATGGAGAAATTTGAAATTCATAATCCATAGTAGTATCGCCTTGTAATGAGATATTGTGAGTGAAATATAGCATAAAAGAGTGAAAAAGGCAAAGTAGAAGTTTTAATTCCTACCCTTAGCACATTTTCACCAGAAATGATAAATCCGAACACATTACCCATCTGGATAATGTAGTTCGGATTATCATTGTTTGGTCGGAGTGGAATTATAGGATTCCACGAAATTACGAACGACAAAAATGGTATTCGGGGAGTCGGCAATCAGTATTTTCACCACAACTTAATCTTAACTATGAGTGCCGCCCAATAGGAAACGGGCGGCACTATTTCTTTCTCAACTTCGGGACAAAATGTCCCGAACTCATTTCCCCAAACATGGCTCTGGGTGGTATATCCCCCGTCGCCGCATATCGTTCAGAACAGCCGGGAGCTGTCTTTCAAGGGTGCATCAGCACCGCCGTTTATCGGCGGCGTGCCCTTGACTGGCGGCCCCGGCTGTTCTATTTTCCAGCGGTGTGACGGGGGTATATCCTCCAGAGCCGCCCCCTTTCCCAATCTTGGGAAAGGGTGCGGGATAGGGTTGAACATCACGGAGGTTTTACTTATGAATTTTACCAACAGCCCCTATGAGCGCATGATGAAAGAAGTCCCTCGTTAAGAGAAGCTCACCCCACAGAAGGCCCCGGAAGGATTGCCTTGTGCGGGGTATTCTTATTGGCCGGGGATTGCCTGTCTTTTCTGCCACTGGAAGTACCTCAAAGAGCAGAGCTGATATGTTAGCATTTGGCCCTAAACTACGCCCAGTTTAAGGGGGGCCGGCAACGGCCTTGGCGAGGCAATATAATTTCTTTACCTACCCATGATTTTCTACAATACTGCTAACATTTTGCGCAGGAGCGACGGAAGTGCTGCGTGGAAAATTAAGCTGTAAAAGCACCCCGTCTCCAAGGGCCTGCGGGCATAGTTTTAGAGCGGCTAACACGATTCCCTTTCCGCCGTTTCTTCGTTGACTTTTGATATAATTTATAGTATTATACTTTATAGTAAAGGGGGATGATATGTATGTCATCCATTGATTTAGTGATTTTGGGGATTGTGCTGGAAAAGCCCCAAAGTGCCTATGACATTCAAAAAGATATTGAGTACCACAATTTCTCCCGCTGGACAAAAATCAGCATCCCATCTATCTACAAAAAAGTGCTCCAACTAAAAGAAAAAGGCTATCTTACGAGCGATGTGGTAAAGGGAGAGCGGTTTGCTGAAAAGGCAATTTACTCGATTACCGATGCCGGGAGAGCCTACTTTGAAACGCTGATGGACACTATCGCTGAACAGAATGTGCCGCTTACCTTTGACTTCAATGTGGTGATTACGAACCTCAACAAAATGGATCGCCCTCATGCCCAAGCCCTTGTCAGCAAGCTGCGGAAAAGTATTCTTGCATCTGCGGAAAAAAACGAGGGGTATGCACAGCAATATGCAGACATTCCCTTGGTAGGCCGGACAATCTTTGACCAACAGCGCCTTTTGTATCAAGCGCTGTTGGCATGGCTGGATTCTTTTTCGACCCAGTTTTCCGAAGAAGGGAACGCCACGTAATGGCACGAAGTACCCTAACGGTATTCTTTGAAAATCCATTTTGGGTCGGGGTCTACGAGCGTGTTGACGGCGATCGATATGAGGTTTGCAAAATTACTTTTGGAGCGGAGCCAAAGGACTATGAGGTATGGGATTTCCTGCTCAAAAATTGGAGCAAGTTGAAATTCAGCCCACCCATCAAAGCTGAACGAGTTGAGGAGCGGAAGATCAATCCCAAACGAATGCAGCGGGAGATCCACAGTAAGTTGCAGGAGCCCGGAATTGGGACAAAGGCACAGCAGGCATTGAAATTGCAGCATGAACAAAACAAATTGGAGCGTAAAACCATAAGCCGTGAGCAGCGGGAAGCAGAAAAAGAACGGCAATATGAATTACGCCAACAGAAAAAGCGGGATAAACATCGGGGCCGCTGAATGGGGGGATCAACACGGAAAAACGAGATTGGATTTTATGCCCGGCGTGTGGCAGCAAAACACGCCTGCAAATACGGTCAGATACCGAACTGATACACTTTCCTCTGTACTGCCCCAAGTGCAAGAAAGAGTCATTGATCAATGTAAAACAGCAAACGGTATTGGTTATCAAAGAGCCAGACGCTTTAACGCAGAGCCGATAACACAGGATCAAATCCTGATGTTATCGGCTTTTTCATGTTTATATCGCCTTATTATCTGCCCGGCGGCAGAAAAGAAAAAACCGCCGTGGGCAGATCATTCACTATGCTCTAAGGCAGGACACGGCGGTATCCGGGAGGTATCGCCGTGTCCTTTTCCTTTTTCCATCCGCCTAATCTGTCAAAAAAGCCCGTCCGCACTATGGGGACAGTCCGGCAGCGGATGCGAAATATGGCAGTACCTAAATAAATTTGTCATTTCATGCGCTTACGTGTCGCCTTGCCACACAGGCGCATTTCATTTTCTTTACTTTGGGACAACTTGTCCCAAAGTAAGTCCCCGCTGCCGATCCCCACCAGCTTCGTTCAGATCGCCCATTCACAAAAATCTGAACGGAGGTACATAAAATGACTACCATCAATCTCAAAGACTTTTACCCTTGGTACACCCAGGATGAATATACGGAAGTTTCCGATGAAGTGGCAGAAGAACTGAGAGCCAACAAGCGGTATGAGGCCGCCTATCGCCGCCGTGTGACCCGCAACAAGGCACAATACTCCTTGGACTGTGACGACGGGATCAAGTATTCCGCCTGTGTCTTTGAGCCGTCCCCGGAGGAATTGGTGCTGCGAGCAGAACGATTTTTCTATCTTTGGAACGCATTGAACACCCTACCCGAGATGCAGGGACACCGTGTGGAGGCTTGTGTCATTGCCGACAAAAGCTATGCCGAGGTTGGTCGGGCCGAGGGCGTACATAGCGGCTCGGTGCGCGGCTCCGTCCTGCGGGGCCTTGAGAGCATGAAAGAATATCTGAAAGAAAACTGGTAATGACGGTTAAAATCATCCGATGTTTTGTCCTTGGTGTATGAGGGGTGAACTTTGGGACAAGTTGTCCCAAAGTCCCCCTCATGGGAAAGAACCGAGGGGCGGTGCTGTGCGCCGTCCCTTGGTTTTTATCTATCTGTGCGAAAGGAGGCGTAATGCCGGAGCAGTACACCTATCAAGTGGGCAAAATCAATTTCATTGTTACCCCGGTCTATAAGGACAAGCGGTCGGGCGAAACGATGAAAGACATCCTCTTAAAGCTCATGCTGGCAGACTTGGAAAGCGGCGACATCCTTAACATCGGGGGTAAGCGGAGGTACAATATACTTGGAAATACTGATTGTCCGACACCCGGGGAAGGAGGCAATTTTGAAACTGTCGGATAATCACAAGTTTGTCACCGCCGCCCTCTACTGTCGGCTGAGCCGTGATGATAACATGGACACCGAGTCCAACAGCATCCAAAATCAAAAGAAATTACTGCAAAAGGTAGCCCGAGAAAAAGGCTATACAGATACCTTGTTTTTCGTGGATGATGGCATTACCGGCACCACCATGAAGCGTCCCAGTTTTCAGAAAATGCTAACCGCAATCGAGGCCGGATATATCTCCGCTGTATTTGTCAAAGACCTCTCCCGGTTGGGCCGCAACTACATAGAGGTCGGCAAGCTGACAGAGGAATTTTTCCCGCAGTACGATGTGCGCTTGGTTGCCGTTTCCGATGGTGTGGATAGTGATAAGGGCGACAACGAGTTCACCCCGTTCCGCAACATTATGAATGACAACCTTGCATAAAGCATGACAAGAAAAACAGCGGTGCGAATGCAATCAGAAATCTACAATCAAAGCCTATATTTACTATACGACGCAGGGACTTAGCCGCCGGGATCGTGTATCTGACAAAAGCTGCATAATGGAACGAACACCCCGCACCGTGCGTTTACAGGACGCACGGTGCGGGGTGTGTTTGCGTTTTTAGGAAGATGATTGCAAATCGGAAATTGCATAATTCTTCACTGCAACTCAGTGCAGATAAAAAGAATATTCGTCTGATAATAACCGAAAGCCATAATTCACATACAAAGATTTCCCCATCTGGGACGGGTTCAGCACAACCTTTTCAATTTGGTGATCCTCTGCGTATAGCATTACGCGGTGCAGCAATTCTTTCGCAATCCCTCTTTTTCGGTAAAAAGGTTCAACATACATATTCATAAGTCGTGCCACTTTGCCGTTTGGGTGTTCCGTTGTCGGCATGATTTCAAACAATGTAATGCCTGCTGTGTTCACAAATAAAAGCAATGTGTGTTCCATTTTTGATGTTGCGTTTGAAGAAGTCCAATGTTTCTACATAAATTAACTCTGAATTAAAGTCAGCGTCAAGTTCTTTTCTCATCTGCATTCTAATATCAGTCAACGCCTCGCAATCAGAAATTGTTGCAATTCGATACTCCATTAGTCTCCCTCCCCCAAATTGCGATTGCTAAACTTTTAATTTAATTATAGCATGGTATTGTGAACAAGTCCACCTATCTCAATAGTTCTGAATCAGTTTAACCCTGTGCTGCGTGTTGAACGCGGCACAGGGCTTTTCACTTCTGGCAATTTTAGGCGGCATATTCGATGCCCTGTACACAGGACGCACATTTGCGCTTTACGGAATCGGGTGATAACCAGCCAAACCGCAAAAGGTCACACGAAGCCGCGCACCGGCTGCACGATACTGTAAATCGCGGAACGGCGCAATCCATACGCGCAGACGGCAGATACTTCACGAATCAGGCAAGCATTGATTTTTCTCACCTGATTTCAAGCCCGTTTTGCCCGAAAACCTAGGCAAATCCGATTCGCTTAGAAGATGTTCACAGTTTTATTCGAGAAACCGTCTTGACAATGGCAGCTGGGATCAAATCCCAATCCGTCAATCTTGATAGTCGTAGGTAGAGAATACCTACCCCCATTTCTGACTGATAGGATGGATTTGTATGCGATTTAAGGGCGAAAATCCAAGATTATTTTGCCTGAGAGCGGCGCAAAAAGATGCGGTTAGATAATTTCACATCTCTGCACGAACGCGGTTTATCGGGCAGATAAATGCCGTTTTCAACTCATTCTCTGTTGGATCGTTCCAGCTCCAAAAGAGCTTTTTTCATTTCCAGTCCGCCGCCATAGCCGACAAGCGATCCGCTTGTCCCAATGACGCGGTGGCATGGGATAGCGATAAAAATGGGATTTGCATGATTTGCCATCCCCACCGCCCGGAATGCCTTCGGGTGTCCGATGGCTTCTGCAATGTCCTTATAGCTACGCGTTTCGCCGTAGGGAATCTCCCGCAGTGTCGCCCAGACTGCTTCCTGAAATGGCGTTCCGTGCAGCCGGTACGGAAAATCGAACGTCTTGCGCGTTCCAGCAAAATATTCGTCCAACTGCCGGAATACCAGTCGGGTCAGTTCATTCGGCACGTCGGCTTTTGCACCTGCATCGGCGTTTTTGAGCGCTGTGACCGCGCCGTCCTCCCAGTTCAGTTGAATGTCGCCCACCGGCGAAGGATAAATAGCGGTTCCCTTCATGGCACTCGATGCTCCTTTCGATACTTTGTCGGTGTCTGTCCGGTCTGCTGCTTGAAAAAACGGTTAAATGCGGCAAGGCTGGAAAAGCCCGCCTGATACGCCACATCGATCACCTTTTCCGGCGATCCTGCCAGCATTTCTTTTGCCGCGCGTAGGCGACGCGTGTCGGCGTACTCTTTTGGAGTCACGCCGTATTCCTGCTTGAAAATATCTGTCATTCGCCGCGGCGTCAAGCCCACATCGTCCAGAGATGCCGCCTTATCCAACCGTTCCTTGATCTCTGCTGCGATCTCCCGCACGGGCTGGTACTCCAAGAGGTCACTGCGGCAGCGTTTGCAGGGGCGAAATCCGGCAGCGCGGGCTTCTTCGCCGGATGCAAAGTAGCAGAGATTTTCCCGCTTTGGCGGCTTTGATTTGCGGGAGGGGCGGCAGAAAATGCCCGTTGTTTTCACAGCATAGAAAAATAGCCCATCATAGCTTGCGTCCGACCGCTGCACGGCTTCCCACATTTCCTGTTCTGTCATCGCACCCTGCCTCCTATAAATTCTTCACAATCAGCGAAATACCGGACAGCACCAGAAGCACCGATGTGATTTTTCTGACCAGCTTTTCATCCATGCGGCTGCTGCACCGGATGCCAGCAAACAGCCCCAGAAGCGCAAACGGGATCAGAAACAGGACTGACTTCACCGTGTCCAGCGTCAGAAGTCCTAACACACTGTAAAGAATGATGCGGAAGGTGTTGTCCACGATAAACACCGCGCTGATGTTTGCCTTGAAGGACCCGCCGTCCTCGGTCACGCGGCTGACATAGGCGGCAAGCAATGCGCCCACGCCAAACAGTCCGCACAGTACGCCCGCTGTCACGCCGATGATCGCCAGCACCACTTTGGAAGAACGGACACGCTTTTTGCTGTATTCCCGCGAAAGCATCTCTGCGCCCAACGCCACCACCACAACGCCGAACACCAGCTTGATGGCTCTTGCATCCACATTTTTGAGTAAAAACGCGCCGGGAATGCTGCCTGCCAGCACCAACGCTGCCAGCGGAAGATACACTTTTGGGTCAAGGCTCTTTCGGTTCTTCCATGTCAAAACCAGATTTGTCGGATAGCCCAGCAGCAGGTCAATGGGAGAAATATTGGCATTCGACGCGCCGAAGCTCAAGATGGACGTGAATACCAATGTGTTGGCAAAGCCGCACAAGCCCTTGATAAAGTAAGCGGCAACCGCCGCGATGATCCATAAGTACATGATAAATGCCTTTCTACCTCTTTCCGGCAGGATCTGTCAGTTCTGGAATTGCACCGCCAGCGATCGCCCAGAGGTACAAGCCGGCAACAGTTCCATACGGAGCGTAGCGTTTTTGATAGCGCTCAAACTTTGTCCTGTCGATCTGTCGGTGACGGTAAAGCATTCTCATGCCCCGCTGAATAGCAAGGTCGCCAAAACTCACGACATTCGGTCGCTGCATACAGAATGTCAAAATCATTTCCGCCGTCCAAACGCCCACACCTTTGAGTTTTGTCAGTTCCCGGATAACATCTTCATCGCTCAAACTCCAAAACTGCTCCAAATTCAAAGTGCCGGTCTGTACCTGCTTCGCAAAATCCAGAATGTAATCTGCTTTTTTGTAGGTCATTCCAATCTGTTGGAGCCGGTCGCGCCCCAGCGCAGTCAAAGAATATGCTGTTACCGTTCCGGCTGCGTTCAACAATCTGCTCCAAACGGTTGCCTGCGCCGCTGTTGAAATCTGCTGCCCGATAATATGATGTACAATGGCAGAAAACAAATCGGAATCCACTTCCCGGTTGATATGACCGATTTGCTGGATTGCACGACCAAGATGTTTGTCTTTGGACGTTAAATATGCCGTTTCAGAATCACCGTATTGAAAAAACATAAGAACCCAGCCCCTTTACTGTCTGCATTATATCATGCTTTCGTCCAAGATGCTTTGCAAAAATGGAAATTCAATTTCTGTTATCCAATGGGCTTGGGACTATCCCAAAAATGAGAACAGAGCGTTTCGGCAGTCAACCGGAACGCTCTGTTTTTCCGGTGTGGGTACTCACCGGATTTGCTTGCTATTCTGCAAGAAAATCCCGGTCAATCCACGCCGTTTTTCGCAAGTGTATCTACACTTGCTGTGCTTGCTGTTCCTCTAACAATCACATTGACTCGAACATTTGTTCTTAATATAATTGGATTGAGAGCTTGAAAAAGCCTTGAAATCCAGCTAATTTTCATTGGCAAATGGCGGCATCGCCGCCTTGATTACCTGTCTGCGCAGCAGAGCATCGCTGTCAAGGACGCGCAGCGAGGCGAAGCCGATTCCTTGACGGCGGTGATCGGCTGTGCTACGCGCCATTCCGAAAATACGGAGGACATACGAATATGAAAACAGATAATTTCCTCAAAGAGAACCATCCCGAAGCGAAGAAGAAATTACGTCTGCCGGATCAGTTGGAGCTGGTGATGGAGGACGGAACCGTGTATCGTGTGCGCAGCTTCTTCGTCGCAGAACAGCAGATGGGCGAGGTGCTGGACGCGCTCTCCCTCGAAAAGGTCAACCGGGAGAACTGAATCCCAGCACATTGCCCAGTGGAATCCATAGCCGTGCTGTGGTATCATCATTGTAGATTCCTGATTGTATCACGCACTGCATTTCGGGAGGTTAAATAAGAAAATGCAGGAAAACTATATCGTTGGTATTTACGCTCGACTGAGCCGGGACGATGAACGTGCCGGGGAATCCGTGTCCATAGAAAATCAAAAGGAAATGCTCTCCCGCTATGTGCGGGAACAGGGCTGGATGCTGTACGACTACTACTGTGATGACGGCGTTTCGGGTACGACCTTCGATCGTCCGGGACTGAACCGGCTGGTGCAGGACGCCACGGATCACAAGATCAATCTTGTCCTCTGTAAGGATCTCAGCCGCCTCGGTCGTGATTACATCGAAGCGGGCAAGTACACAGACTTTGTGTTTCCGTCCCTCGGCTGCCGGTTCATTGCTCTGAATGACGGGGTTGACACGCTCCGCAAGAACAATGAAATGCTGGTCATTCTGAAAAATGTGATGAATGACCTCTATGCGCGGGACACCAGCAGCAAGATCAAGGCGGTAAAGCTGTCCACCTTCAAGAGCGGCAAGTATGTCGGCTGCTATGCGCCCCTCGGTTACAGGAAAAGCGAAGCGGACAAGCACGTTCTTGAGATTGACCCGGTGACTGCTCCCGTGGTGCAGCACATCTTTGACCTGCGCTTGCAGCTCAACGCAGAAAAAGTCCCCGCGCCAAGGAGTTTTTACTACATGGCGGAGGGACGGGAAAATCTGCGGGGTGAAACACCGTTCTGGAACGATGTGACCGTGAAGACCATTCTCCGCAACGAGGTTTACATCGGTCACATGGTGCAGAACAAGACCGGCACGGTGTCCTACAAGAACCACAAGCAGGTCAGCAAACCGGAGAGCGAATGGATCAAAGTGGAGAATACTCACGAGCCGCTGGTCTCACAGGAAACATGGGACGCCGTGCAGCGGATGGACAACCACCCGGCAAGAGGTCGCAGTGGCAAGAGCGGCACGGTTGCCCTGTTCGGCGGTCTGCTTCGGTGTATGGACTGTGGCTCGTCCATGCGGTATATGCAGGACTATCGCAAGAAGGTTTCGGAGAAGGAACCGGAATACAAGGCGTATGTCTGCAACCGCTACGCATCGGGCGGCAAAAATGCCTGTTCATCTCACTACATCAACCAGAAGGTGCTGACACAGATCGTCATGACAGACATTCGGTGCAAGGCGATGTGGGTGCAGAACAGCCGTGAGACGCTGAGAATGCAGCTTCTGGCGAGGGAACAGAACGCCAGCGTAGAGCACACCAGAACGCTGCAAGCGGAGCTGAACGCCATCGGTAAACGGCTTCCGGAACTGGACAAACTGATTCAATCTGCTTATGAGGATAAGGTTTTGGGGCGCATCCCGGAAAGCGCGTGCGTCAATCTGCTCAACCAGTACGAAGCCGAGCGCCGGGAAAAGCAGGATCGCCGCAAGGAGTTGACGGAACAGCTTGCCGCCAGCCGGGAGACGGAATCTTCCGTGGACGCATGGCTGGACATGATGCAGGATTACGCGCAGCTTGAGGAATTAGACCGTCCTACGCTGGTGCGGCTGATTCAGAAAATCGAGATCAGCAAACGCTATACCGTGGACGATCATGAGGAACGCGACATTCACATCTACTACAATTTCGTCGGATATATCGAAGCATAAGCCGTCATTCTTTATTCGAGGTTGACTAACGAGTGGTATGCCAAAGACATATCGAAGAAGCGGAAAATCGTCAACAAAATGAAAGGCAACGCGGGTATCCCGCTGTCACAGCCGCCCTATGGGTACATCAAAAACCCGGACGATCCTCGGTTTTGGGTGATCGACCCGGAGGCCGCCGATGTGGTGCGGCGTATCTATGACATGGCCTTGGAGGGTTATGGACTGGTTGAGATCGCCACGGCTTTGGGCAGGGATGGCGTCGTTAATCCCACCTACTATTGGCGGAGCAAGGGTATCAACCGCAGCGGCTCCAAAAGCACCTTGGAGCCTACCAAATGGGGACATACCACCGTCAAGAAAATTCTCACTTTACAGGAATACTGCGGTGATGTCATCAACTTCAAAAGCTACTCCAAATCCTACAAGATGAAGCGCCGGATTGAAAACCCGGAAGAAAACCGGGCCATCTTCCTCAATGTCCATGAGCCTATCATTGACCGGGCTACTTGGGAAAAGGTGCAGGCTTTGCAGAAAGGCACACGGCGCAAAAAGCCGACTGTTACCCAAGAGCCGAGTGTGTTTTCCGGGCGACTGAAATGCCCCGAGTGCGGCGGCAACCTCAACTTCCATTTCAACCAGAAAAACCACGACATTAAATTCTTTAGCTGTCAAAACCATAATTCTGGTTTGTGGAAATGTTCAGCGACACACTATATCCGTCTGGATTTTCTGGAACAGGTGGTGCTGTATGAGGTTAACCGCTTGGCGGCCTTTGCCAATGAGTATGAAAGGGATTTTGTAAAAGCCATGCTGGGCCGTTCCGCAAAGGTTGCTGAAAATGACCGGGCACGGAAACAGCGGGAACTGAATGCTCTGCTGACCCGTGACAAGGAACTGGATATGCTCTTTGAAAGGCTGTACGAAGACAATGTAGCGGGTAAAATTGACGATGCCCGGTTTGCCAGGATGTCAAAGCGGTATGAGCAGGAGCAGGGCGAAATCGGTGCAAAGGTCAAGGCTCTGCGGCTGGAACTGAAAAAGGCCGAAGGACAGCAGATGGATATGGAGGATTTTCTGGCAACGGTGCGACGGTACACCCATGTGTCAAAGATCACCCGGCGCATGGTGTCCGAGCTCATTGACCACATTGATGTGTACCACGCCGAAAAGCAGGATGGCGTGACCAATCAGCAGGTGGTCATCCACTACAACTGTATCGATGCTTTTGATGTGCCAGACCGCAAGAAGATCCCGGAGGCTGACATCATCATGGAAACAAGAAAAGGCGTAGCTGTCAGCTACGCCCCGGCACAGATTGCAGTATGACCTTTTCAGAAAATAAAAATGCGGAGTGTCCGTTACAGGATGCTCAAACCCTATAAGGACACTCCGCATGGTCCGAGTGGCGGGATTTGAACCCACGGCCTCTTGGTCCCGAACCAAGCGCGCTACCAACTGCGCTACACCCGGATGCAACGGTAGTTATTATACGGAATTTTCCTGCGGCTGTCAAGGTTATATTCACGGAAAAAACAGCATAGGCTCCAAAAGAACGATTTGCAGGGAGGGAGCAGTATGACTTCACGGCAGGCGGGTCGACGGATGGCTACGATATCAGCCCAGCGGAAAAGGCAGACCGGACGGAGCGGCGTCCGGCAGCCGGGGCGGCGAAAGGATGAGTCCATGCGGCCGAAAGAACGGCGGCAATTTCTGCAGCTGGTGATTTGCTGTGGAATTTTTGTGCTGCTGGTAGCCGCCAAATTCCTGCTTCCAAGCCGGATGGCTCAGATCAACGAGGTACTTTCCAGAGCCATGGAACAGAATATGGACGTCCAGGCGGTATTCTCTGCTGTGGGGAGAGCTTTCTCAGGAGAGAGCGGTATGAGCGGCACTGTTGATGAGGTTTATCGAGCAGTCTTTCACCCGGACGGGACGGAAGAGGCATTGGAGACCTCTGCACACATTCCGGCATCTCAGGGGATAGCGGCAATGGCCGCGCTTCAGGCCTATCTGCCCCTGGGAGAGGCGGAGACTGCGGAGGATATGCAGGAGGAAACGCCGGAAGAGCAGGTTTCGAATCTGGCATACGTACTGTATTCCAACCAGAATCTTCCGGAAGATGTCAGCATGGAGCAGGCCATTTTGAATTTTGATTACTGTACGCCTGTCTCCGGGACATTGAGCTCCGACTTCGGCTACCGGGAGCATCCGGTGGAAGGGGAGGAGCGCTTCCACTATGGCGTGGACCTGGCTGCCAATGAGGGGACCGAAATTCTATGCTTTGCAGATGGTACCGTAACAGTGGTGGGAGAAAGTAGCAGCTATGGAAAATACTGCATGGTAGAACATGCGGGAGGCTACTCTACACTCTACGCACACTGTAGCCGGATCACAGTATCTTCCGGAGCTGCGGTGAAGGAGGGGCAAAAGATTGCCGAGGTAGGGGAGACTGGGGTTGCCACCGGACCACACCTGCATTTTGAGCTGCAAAAGAATGGAACCTACCTCAACCCCATCTACTATGTCGACTGATATTCGGATATCCCCAGGGTTTTGCCTGCTGGTTGGCTGGTTTGCAACCATTAACGGATGGCAACTGCTGGCGGCAGTGCTCGGTGCGGCAGCCATTCACGAGGCGGGACACTACGCGGCCCTGCGGCTGCTGGGAACGCGCATCCTAGGGTTGCGTATCGGGCTTCTGGGCGCTGTGCTGGAGACGGACAGCACAGCACTTTCCTATGGTGGAGAGCTGGCCGCAGTCCTGGCAGGACCCGTGGCAAACCTGCTGAGCGCCGTTGTTTTGACTGCGCTGGGACTGGAAATGGCGGCAGGGGCCCACTTGGTTCTGGGAGCATTTAATCTGCTGCCAGTGCGGCCTCTGGACGGTGGGAGGGCGCTTTATCTGGCGGCCGCTTGGCTGTTTGGACCGGCAGCTGGGGAACGGGCTGCCCGCTGGACAGGCACAGCCACAGCTTTGGGAGTGGTGGTATGCCTGGAGGAGCTGATGCGCCGCACAGGCGGAAGCTTGTGGCTGCTGCCGGCGATGGCGGGTTTTTTCATGGCGGCATGGAGGGAGATTTTTGTAAAATAATGCTTGCAATCTGTCGGGAACTATGATATCATACTCAGGCTATAAAAAGGGCGGTCCTCTGCCGTGCGTCTGAGCGACGCCGCAGAAAAGCGGTATGAACGCCTATAAATACAGGAGGAAAAATTCATGGATCTCATTCAGGAACTGAACAAGCAGACGCTCTCTGCTGAGGCACCCAAGGTCCGGATCGGTGATACCGTCCGCGTCCATGTGAAGGTGAAGGAGGGCTCTCGGGAGCGCATCCAGGTGTTCGAGGGTACTGTGATTGCCAAGAAGCACGGCGGCATTGAGGAGACCATCACCGTCCGCCGCATTTCCTATGGCGTGGGCGTGGAGAAGGTTTTCCCTGTTCACTCTCCTTCCATTGACCACATTGAGGTGGTTCGCAATGGTAAGGTCCGCCGGGCAAAGCTCTATTATCTGCGCGGCCGCGTGGGCAAGGGCGCCAAGGTCAAAGAGAAGCTGTGATTCCAAAAAAGAGAGGCTCTGCCTCTCTTTTTTCTTACAGAAAAACCGGTCCGCACCCTTGTGAAACAGGGGATTCTTTGTTATACTAACAAAGTTAATGATGATTTGGGAGGATGTAGCCATGACTGGGAAGCAGCAAGCACAGCGAGGAGCCTATGAATGGGTACAGACGCTGGTGTATGTAGTGCTGGCTGTGGTGCTACTCTTTACATTTGTGGGACGGCTGAGCCGGGTTCAGGGAGAGTCCATGCGTGAGACTCTACAGGACCGGGATCTGCTGCTGGTTCTGAACGGCTATTTATGCGGCTCCTATGAGGCCGGAGACATTGTGATCGCACAGCGGGGGGACTTCAACGATGGTGCGCCCATTGTCAAGCGAGTGATTGCAACAGAAGGGCAGACGGTGGATATTGATTTTAACGCCGGAACGGTCTATGTGGACGGCGCCGCGCTGGAGGAGCCTTATGCCAGGGAGGCAACCTGGCTGGCGGAGGGGGTGGAATTCCCCTTGACCGTTCCGGCGGGGTGCCTCTTCCTGATGGGGGATAACCGCAACGACAGCGAGGACAGCCGCAGTGCGGATCTCGGCCCAGTGGACAGCCGCTGTGTGATTGGAAAAGCGGTATTTCTGGCACTGCCTGGAAAGACGGCGGACCTCAATGCGCGGGAGTGGAACCGCGTTGGATTTTTGAGATGACCTGGGAGAGACAGACATGGACGAAGAGAAGAAAAGAGAGGGCGGGCGGGACCTCTATGAATGGGTCCAGGCATTGGTGTGCTCTGTGCTGGCGGTGGTGGTGGTCTTTACCTTTGTCATCCGGCTGATCGGCGTGGACGGACATTCCATGGTCCCCACCCTGCAGGATGGAGACCGGCTGCTGGTGCTCAATTCCATGCTGTACCATGATTATCAGGCCGGAGATATCGTGGTGCTGCGTAAATCCTCTTTCCTGGACGAGCCTATTGTAAAACGAGTGATCGCAACAGAGGGCCAGGTGGTGGATATCGACTTTGTGACTGGCAGTGTTTATGTGGACGGGATTCTTTTGAAAGAGGATTATATTAACGAACTGACCTTTACGGAGGAGGGGATGGAATTTCCACTGATCGTACCGGAAGGCAGCATCTTTGTCATGGGTGATAACCGTAACCACAGCAATGACAGCCGGGATTCCAGGCTGGGAACGGTGGATACCCGCTATGTTATTGGCAAGGCGGTGCTGCTGGCTTTTCCGGGGACCGACATTCTCACTGGGAAGCGGGACTTCGGACGGATCGGCGTGCTGGCCTGAGACTGTATGATGCAGGAGGACTTGCTATGAATATCCAGTGGTATCCTGGACACATGACCAAAACGAGACGGATGATTGCTGAGCAGTTGAAAAACGTGGATGCGGTGTGTGAAATCCTGGATGCCCGGATTCCCATCTCCAGCCGGAACCCGGACGTGGACGAGCTGACAGCAGGAAAACCTCGGCTGGTGGTCTTGAACCGGGTGGATCAGGCAGACCCTGCCTCTACCCGCCGGTGGGCGGACTTTTTCCGTGCCAGGGGATATGCGGTGCTGGAGACCAACGCCAAGGGCGGCGCCGGTACAACAAGATTTGCTGCCGCTGTGCGGGAGCTTCTTGCGGACAAGCTCCGTTCCTACGCGGAAAAGGGAATGGCAGGTCGAGTGGTCCGGGTGATGATTTTGGGCATTCCCAACGTGGGAAAATCCACGTTTATCAACCAGGTAGCGGGCCGAAAGACTGCCAAAACAGAGGACCGGCCAGGTGTCACCCGCTCTAAGCAGTGGGTTCCCATCGACAAAGGACTGGAGCTGTTGGACACCCCGGGCATCCTCTGGCCTAAATTTGAAGACCAGAGTGTGGGGCTGAACTTGGCTTACACCGGGGCGGTGAAGGACGACATTTTGGATGTGGAGACCCTGGGCTGTCATTTGATGGCCTATCTGGGGGAGACGTATCCAGATGCGCTGGCGTCGACTTATAAATTGCCTGCCCTGCCGGAGCGGGAGACGGAGGAGAACGACGTTGCCTGGGGCTACCGGCTATTGGAAAGTGCCGGCAGGAAGCGGGGGTTTTTGATCTCCGGCGGCGAAGTAGACACAGAGCGGATGGCCAAGATCCTGCTGGACGAGTACCGGGGCGGCAAGCTGGGGCGGTTCACCCTGGAGCTGCCGGAGGAATAAAAGAGGGGAAGGTGTGCCGGATGACACAGCAGGAAGCGAAGGCTTTTGTGGAAAAGGCCTTTGAGAATTTGCAGGCGCGGGGCTGGTTGGCGGAGGGCCTCAAGCCCGCCCTGGCTGCGGAGGAGGAGATCGACGCCTTTGAGAAAAAGCGCGGGGTCCGGCTTTCGCCTCTCTATCGAGCGTTGCTGTTGTCTCACCCCATCGGTCAGCTGATGACCATTATGTATCATTTGGAGAGGGTCAGTCCGCTGTGGATGGAGCTGGACGGCGCGGTGAGTATGGAGGCCTTGGAAGAGCAGATTGGGATTTTACAGGAGATACAGGACGATTGCGAACTGCCCGATGGCTGCTTCCAAAACCTCATCCCCATTGGGGACTTTGGCGCGGGCTGGGGCCCCATGTGCCTGGATCTGAGCCGCCCGGAGGAGCGTGTGGACCCGGACAGGGAGGAAACCTGGGCCGTGGTCTGGTTCGACCACGAGGAGTTTGACTGGGATCGGCTGTATCTGGGAGAGGACGGCTTACTTCATGGACGGCCCGCCGCCCCGGATCTCAAGACTCTGCTGGAGTGGTGTTTGTGCGGATCTCTGGAAACGGAGTTTGAGGAGAAATACGGCATCCGACCCACCTATGAGTGGTATCAGAATGGGGCGGAGTATTGACGTATAGAACTGCCGGAGGAATAAAAGAGGAGAGGTATGCCGGATGACACAGCAGGAAGCGAAGGACTATGTGGAGGGCGCCTTTCAGGCGCTGAAAGACCGGGGCTGGTTTCTAAAGACCGGACTGGTGCCCACCGGGGTGACCGACAGGGAGATCGCCGAATTTGAGGCGGAGTCAGAGTTGAAGCTCCCCACCCTGCTGAAAGCATTTTTGAAGTCCTACCGGATGGACTTTGACCTTTGGGGGATCATCCACGAAGTGGATTTTGACACCCGGCCTTGGCCCATTTCTCTGAACACCAGTGTAAAGGAGCTGCGCATAAATTGGGCGGTGTTTTGTGAGATTGCCGCAGATTATGGCGCCGCACCGGAGCAGTACGGACATTTTCTGCCCATCGGAATGTGGGACAGTGAGTTTCTGGTGTGGGATCTCTCCCGGCGGGAGGATCAGGTGGACGCGGAGGACTGGGGAGAGAGCTGGGTGCTGCGGTCTTTCCCCCACGACGAGGCGTGGGACAAGGAGTTTTGGGAGGAGGGGGGCGAGCCCTGTGCTCCCAACTTCAAGGACCTGCTGGACTGGTACTTTTACGGCACCCTGATCCCGGAGTTTGAGGAGGATTACCAGGTAAGGGTGACATACGAGCGGTTGAACAGCTACGATTTCCTCTGGCACTACTTCGAGGATCGCTGGAAGGAGCCGTGACGATGGACCTCTGGACTTGGGAGCGGGAGGCGTGGGCGGACGGTGCCGCGGTTGTTTGTGGCGTGGATGAGGCGGGGGCTGGCCCCCTGGCGGGACCGGTATATGCCGCCGCAGTCATTTTGCCGCGGGAAGCAGATCTCCCAGGCCTCAACGACTCCAAGAAGCTGACAGCAAAGCGGCGGGAGGCGCTGTATGATCTGATTACCTCCCAGGCTGCGGCTTACCATGTGGCCTTTGTTTCCGCGGAGGAGATCGATCAAATGGACATTTTGAACGCCCGGATGCTGGCTATGAACCGCGCCATTGAGGGCCTGAACCAAAAGCCGGACCTGTGCCTGATCGACGGCAACCGGGATCACGGCAGCACAGTCTCCATCACGGAGCGGCATGTGTGCCTAGTGGGTGGGGACGGAAAAAGCGCCTCTATCGCAGCGGCCTCCATCCTGGCCAAGGTGAGCCGGGACCGGTACATCATGGAAGTGCTGGACCGCCAATATCCCCAGTACCAGTTTGCCAGGCATAAGGGCTATGGGACAAAGCTCCATTATGCATGTCTGAACGAATACGGCCCCTGTCCAGCCCACCGAAAGACGTTTTTGAAAAAATGGGAGGCGCGGAGATGAGCGCCCCCAAGCGGGCTGGGGACCGGGGCGAGCGCGCGGTGGCCGCTTTTCTCGAACGCCGTGGTTACACCTTGTTGGATCGCCAGTGGCGGTGCCGGCAGGGGGAATTGGACCTAGTGGCGCTGGACGGCGGAGGAACCCTCTGCTTTGTGGAGGTCAAGCTGCGGGGGAGTGGGGCGATCGGCCTTCCCAGGGAGTTTGTGGACAGCCGCAAGCAATCCCGACTGCGCGCTGCTGCCGCCTGCTACCTTAGCGCCCGCGCTCTGGACGTTCCCGCCCGCTTTGACGTGGCGGAGGTTTATGAGGAAGCGGATGGCGCGCTCCGGATTACCTATCTGGAAGATGCCTTTATATAACCAAAAAATTTTCCGAAAGGATGGAATCCCATATGAAGTATTTGAGCACGCGGGACCGGAGTGTCCACATGGAATCAGCCCAGGCCATCGAGATGGGACTGAGCCGGGACGGGGGCCTGCTGACGCCAGAGCGTATTCCCCAGATTGACCAGACATTTTTAGAGAGCTTGGTGAGTGTCCGCTATCAGGAGCGGGCGGCCAGGGTCATGGGGCTGTATCTGACGGACTATACCGAGGCAGAGCTGCTGACGTTTGCGGAGAACGCTTATGGCCCAGAGAAATTTGACACGGAGGCCGTAGCCCCCGTTCGCACTCTGGACGATGCTACCCACTGCCTGGAGCTGTGGCACGGCCCCACCAGCGCCTTCAAGGACATGGCGC